>Ga0189292_10547_pt1 | contig 10459 bp, 11 predicted proteins | sample UW1oraminimetaG_FD_130317 | JGI IMG/M metagenome (GOLD analysis project Ga0189292, IMG submission 130317) | Marine microbial communities from the Costa Rica Dome - UW179A-orange mini metaG | ecosystem: Environmental > Aquatic > Marine > Oceanic > Photic zone | place: Costa Rica: the Eastern... | reverse complement strand
GCGCGGCCAGCGGTTCGTCCATCAGCAGCAGGCGCGGGCTGGTCAGCAGCGCGCGGGCGATGCCGACACGCTGGCGCTCGCCACCGGAAAGCCGTTCCGGCATGCGCTCGAGCAGGTGATCGATGCCCAGCAGTTCCACTGCTTGTTCCAGCGCTACACGGCGCTCCGCTGCCGCTACGCGACGCATGCCGAATTCCAGATTGCGCCTCACCGACAGATGGGCGAACAGGTTTGCCTCCTGAAACACATAACCGATTGAGCGGCGATGCGGTGGCACGAACAGGTTCTGCGCGTTGTTCTGCCAATGCTCGCCATTGACGGTCAGCTCGCCCCGACCTGAGCGCTCCAGGCCCGCCACGCAGCGCAGCAGGGTGGTCTTGCCCGAGCCGGAGTGACCGAACAGCGCGGTCACTCCACGGCCGGGCAATTGCAGATCGACGTCCAGGCTGAAGTCGGCATAGTCGAGGTGAAAACGTGCCTGGATTCCGCTGTTGCTTGCAGCGTCGCTCATCCGCGCCACCCTTGCTTCAACCGGCTGCCATAAAGCACCAGCAGCACCAGAAATGAGAACAGCAGCATGCCGCCAGCCAGCCAGTGCGCCTGGGCATACTCCATGGCTTCGACATGATCGTAGATCTGCACCGACACCACGCGCGTCTGGCCCGGAATGTTACCGCCGATCATCAGCACCACGCCGAACTCGCCGACGGTATGGGCGAAACCGAGGATGCTGGCGGTGATGAAACCGGGACGGGCGAGTGGCAGAACCACACTGAAGAAGGTGTCCCAGGGGCCGGCGCGCAGCGTAGCGGCGGCTTCCAGTGGGCGCTCGCCAATGGCTTCGAAGGCGTTCTGCAAGGGTTGCACCACGAACGGCAGCGAGTAGAACACCGAACCGACCACCAACCCGGCAAAGGTAAAGGGCAGGGTGCCCAGGCCAAGACTCTGGGTGAACTGGCCGATGAAGCCATTGGGCCCCATGGCCACCAGCAGGTAGAAGCCGAGCACCGTCGGCGGCAGCACCAGCGGCAGAGCGACCACGGCCCCGATCGGACCCTTCATGCGCGAAGGGGTGCGTGCCAGCCACCAGGCGATGGGCGTGCCGATCAGCAGCAGGATCAGCGTGGTCACGCTGGCCAGTTTGAAGGTCAGCCAGATTGCTGCCAGGTCGACGCTGTCCAGCGGCATGCGGCTACTCCAGCCCGTAGCCGTAGGACTGGATCAGCTCGCGGATCTGCGGCTGGGCCAAGTAATCCATCAAAGCCTTGGCAGCCGGATTGTCCTTGCCCTTGGCCAGCAGCACGGCGTCCTGACGAATCGGCGCGTGATAGTCGGTGGGCACGATCCAGCCCGAGCCGGTGGTGATCTCGCCATCCTTCGCCACCTGAGACAGCGCAACGAACCCCAGTTGTGCATTGCCGCTGGCGACGAACTGGTAGGTCTGGGCGATGTTTTCACCCTGCACCAATCGACCGCGGAGCGTTTCGGCAAGGCCGAGCTGCTCCAGTGTGGCCACGGCGGCAGCGCCATAGGGCGCGGTCTTCGGATTGGCCACGGCGAGGTGACGGAAATCGCCGGCCTTCAGTTGAGCAGGGCCATCCTCGACCCACCCGGATACCGGCGACCACAGCACTAGCCGCCCTACGGCATAGGTGAAGCGGCTGCCGCGTACGGCCGCGCCTTCCTGCTCAAGCCGTTGCGGCGTGGTGTCATCCGCTGAAAGCAGCACCTCGAATGGCGCGCCATTGCGAATCTGAGCGTAGAACTTCCCGCTGGCGCCGAAGGCAAGGCGTGCCTGATGGCCTGTGTCGCGCTCGAAGCGTGCTGCAATCTCCTGCATCGGAGCGGTGAAGTTGGACGCGACGGCCACCTGTACCCGCGCCGCCAAGGCACTACCGAAGGGCAGCAGGAGGAGTATCAGTGCGTAGCGGAGTGCTCGAGATGGATGCATGCGGCCTCGTTCAATGCTGAGCGGCTGGGGCGCATCATATTGCAGTTTGGACGAGCTGTGATTGACCGGACGCGCTTCGGCCTGCACGGGCATTGTCCTGGCCACCGCTGCGGAGTAGCGTTGTGAGCCCGCGACCGGAGAACTGGCCATGAATATCACTCGTCCACTGGCGGCATTGATGCTGGCCTTTGCCGGCGCCTCGGCAGTTGCCGCCGAATGCCCGGCCCTGCTGCAGCACGAGCTGCCCAAGCTGCGTTCCAAGGAAACCGTCGATCTGTGCAGCCAGTTCCAGGGCAAGGCCCTGGTTGTAGTCAATACCGCCAGCCATTGCGGATTCACTGGGCAATTCAAGGGGCTCGAAGCGCTCTATCAACGCTACAAGGACGACGGCTTGGAGGTGCTTGGCGTTCCTTCGGACGACTTCTTCCAAGAGGCCGACGACGAGGCCGAGACGGCAGAAGTGTGTTACGTGAACTACGGCGTGACCTTCACCATGACCCAGACTCAGCCCGTGCGCGGGCGAAACGCTACACCGCTGTTCCGCGAGCTTGCCGAACAAGCGGGCAAGGCGCCGCGCTGGAATTTCTACAAGTATGTGGTCGATCGGGAAGGGCGCGTCGTCGAGCATTTTTCCAGCAAGGTGACGCCGGATGATCCGCGCCTGATCGCTGCAGTTGAGAAAGCGTTGGCGCGCTAGAACGAAAAAGCCCCGGCGAACCGGGGCTTTTATGTCTTTGCTACGTTAGAAACGGTAGCTCAGAGCTGCGCCGAAGCCGTGGGCGCTGTTTTCGTAGTCTGCGTAGTATGTGCCGCGAGTCGGGCTATCCCGACGAACCTTGGTGTCTTCTTCCCATAGATAGGAATAGGCCAGATCGACGGTGATGTCGTCAGTCGGGTTCCAGCCCAAGCCGAAGCTCACGGCGGTACGATCCCCGCTCGGAATGCGCGGCGAACGATCCACGTTGTTGGTAGGGCTCTGGTCGAAAGCCAGGCCGGTACGCAGGGTCCACTCGCGGTTCAGCTTGTACGATGTACCGATGGCATAGGACCAAGTGTCATGCCATTCTTGGTCTTCGATGATGGGAGAGAGGCTGCCTTGTAGCGGCCCCGGGATACCGTCATTTTCGATGATGATGGCCTCGAAACGGCTCCAGCGAGTCCACATGGCGCCTGCATAAAGCGTCCACTGATCATTGAGTTCGTGCGTCAAGGAGACGTCCACAGACTCCGGGGTATCCAAGTCAAGAGAGGCGTCGTACTTGCCGGTAGCACCTGCAAATCCGGCTCCGGACAGCTTGGTATCACCCTCAAGGGTGTATTTGACTTTCGAGTGATAGGTGATTCCGGCGCGTGTCTGCGGGGAAAACTCGTAGAGCAGGCCCGCGTTGAAGCCGAGCGCGGTGTCGTCGCCTTTCACTTTGACGCGGCCGTCACCTACGCCTGGCGAAGCGCGGTTAAGTGCTGCGCTCTCCAGTTGGCCGTCGATGCGGTTGATCGTTGGGCCAAAGCCAATCGATAGCTGCTCATTGAAGCGATAGCTGACCGTGGGTTGTACGGTAATCACCCGTACTTCGCTGTAGTCGCCGTGATAGCGGCCTTGGAAGCCGTTTTCGTAGTCAGTGATCATGCCGAACGGTACATAAAGGCCGACACCGACGGCCCACTTTTCATCGATTGGCTTGACGTAGTAACCCATCGGCACGGCAGTAAACGGGACCATATCGCCGTCGTTGCTGCCATCTAGCGGCAGGCGCGCACCGCCGAGAGCGTCTATTTGCGGAGTCGCAGCGGAAGCGTTCTTGATCTCCGTCTTCGCATGAATCGCGGCCATACCGAAGCTGACTTCTTCGCGCTTGAGGCGAGACATGCCGGCTGGGTTGCCAAACAGGGTGGTGGCGTCGTCGGCGGAAGATGAGCGGCCTGCGAACGAGGTGCCCATGCCGCTGATGCTTTGTTCATTGAGGGCAAAGCCGGCCGCCATGGCCTGGGTGGACAAGGCGCCTACGGCTACCGAGAGCGCGGTCTTCAACCATGTTGTTTTCATTGTTCTACTACTCCGGGATGAAAGCGGGTCGGAACCTAGCAACTTTTTCGGACAGGTAGCAAGACAATGAATTGCAATTTTTCGTAAAGATGACGACTAACGGTCGTGAAAATAAATGTAACTTCGGTGAAAACCCTGTGGACGTATTCTGACTGGCGAGCCACGCTGTGCGCAGGACACAGCGGTCTCGCCGGTATCAGGCCCGGAGCCGGCGTGGGTCGGTGATCCATTCGCTCCAGGAGCCCGGATACAGCTTCGTCAGTGGGTAACCCGCTAGACAGAGCGCGAACAGGTTGTGACAGGCGGTTACGCCAGAGCCGCAATAGGCCACTGCGGTTCGTGGTGATTTGCCGTCTAGCAGCAGATCGAATCTGTCGCGTAGCTGCTCCGCATCGAGAAAGCGGCCATCACTACCCAGGTTTTCGCTGAAGGGTGCGCAAACGGCACCGGGAATATGCCCGGCGATCGGGTCTATGGGCTCGACCTCACCGAGAAAACGGGGCAGGGCGCGTGCGTCGAGCAGCGTCAGCTCGGGGCTATGCAGGTGTTCTTGCAGTCGCGCTGCATCGATGACCATGCTGTCGTCTGCATTCCCGTCGAAATGGCCTGGTTCCACGACGCGCGTGGTGCTTTCCATTGGCAGCCCAGCTTCCCGCCAGGCGTTGAGGCCCCCGTCCAGCAGGTAGACGTCTTCACGCTTGCCCAGCCACAGCAGCAGCCACCATGCCCGTGCGGCAAATGCACCAGGGCCGTCGTCATAGAGCACCACTTCGCTTTGCTCGTCGAGTCCCCATCGACGCAGGCGAGTCAGCAGCTGCTCAGGATCCGGCAGCGGGTGGCGTCCGGTGGTGCCGGGGAGCACCGGGCCGGAGAGGTCTTTTTCCAGATCGGCGAACTGCGCGCCTGGAATATGCGCGTCCTTGTAACTACGTTCACCATAAGTCGGATCTTCCAGGGCGAACCGGCAATCCAGAATCAACAGGTCGCGGGCGTGCAAGCGCTGGGCAAGCTCAGCGGCGGTTATGAGTTGGGCCAGTGGCATCGGTGCGGCTCCAGGCGGATTGATCGGCCAACACTACCAGCGTAGGCGCCGGCCATGAATGCCCCGGCCGGTCGGGTGCTCGATATATACTGCGCGCCTCGTTCGGCCGCGCGCCGGTCGTCAGCCGAAAAGGAGGGCCGTGTGGCCATCGAAACTCAATGGGTTCTGGATGATGAGCATCTGACCCGCCTGTGCGCCGAATGGCGCCAGCTGCCCTATGTGGCAGTGGATACCGAATTCATGAGGGTTGATACCTTCTATCCCATTGCCGGGCTGGTGCAGGTCGGTGACGGACGGCGCGCTTATCTGATCGACCCGCTTAGTGTGCGCGACTGGTCCGCGTTTGCTGGTGTACTGCAAGACCCGGCAGTGGTGAAGGTGCTGCACGCCTGCAGTGAGGATTTGGAAGTGCTGCTGCGCCTGACCGGCAGCCTGCCGCTGCCGCTATTCGACACTCAGCTGGCGGCTGGCTACCTGAACATCGGCTTCTCCATGGGCTATTCGCGGCTGGTGCAGGCGGTACTTGGCATCGAGTTGCCCAAAGGTGAAACGCGTTCTGATTGGCTGCAGAGGCCCTTGAGCGAAATGCAGGTGCAATATGCTGCCGAGGACGCCCAGCATCTGGCTGAACTCTACGAAGCGTTGCTGCCGAAGCTGTCCGATGACAAGCGCGCCTGGGTTCTGGACGATGGTGCGGAGCTGGTAGCCAATCTGCAGCGCGAGTCCGATCCGGACGAGGCTTATCGCGACGTAAAGCAGGCCTGGCGACTCAAGCCCCAGCAGCTCGCGGTACTTAAAGTGCTGACCGCGTGGCGCGAGCGCCAGGCCCGCATCCGCAACCAGCCGCGAAATCGTGTATTGCGCGAAGCCAGTCTCTGGCCGCTGGCGCGTACTCAGCCACGTGATCTTGTGACGCTCGCGCGAATCGAAGACATGCATCCGCGCACCGTGCGGCAAGACGGGGAGGTGTTGTTGGAAATGATCCGTCAGGCTGCGGCGACGCCCGAACAGGACTGGCCGGCCCCGCTGCCGGAGCCATTGCCCTTGGAGGTGTCGTCCGTACTGAAAAAGCTGCGGGCGGTCGGTCAGAGTCAGGGGCAGGCGCTGGACATTGCGCCGGAGCTGATGCTGCGCAAGAAAACGCTCGAAGCGCTGCTCAAAAGCGGCTACCCGGACGGTCCCTATCACCTGCCTGACTCGCTGCGCGGCTGGCGCCGTGATCTGATGGGGCAGGCCTTGCTCGAAGTGCTGGAAAAACGACCATGAAACTCATCTGCTCCATCTACAAAAGCCCACGCAAGGACGGTATGTACCTTTACGTGGAAAAGCGTGAAGCGCTCAAGCGCGTGCCTGAAGGGCTGCTTGCTGCATTCGGCCCGCCACAGCTCGCCTTCGAAATGGTCCTGACACCTGCGCGGCAGCTGGCGCGCGAAGATATTGCGACAGTCCTTTCCAACATCCAGACGCAGGGTTATCACTTGCAGATGCCGCCGGCCGAGGACGACTACATCGAACACTTGCCTGAGGAGCTGCTGCGTCGTAATGATCCGATGTGACGGTCAGTCTGTCGGCTCTGACCGACGACAAGGTTTGGTGTGTTGAACGGAGCTATCTTCTTTTGACTGCACATGCATAAGGAGACGCCTGATGAAAACGCGCACCTGGATCATCGGTTCGATCATGGCCGGCCTAGCGATGTCCGCCAGTGCCGAGCAAGCCCCTGCTAATGACAGTGATGCCTGGCAACAGCACTGGCAGAAAATGCAGGAATACCGTCAGTCCTGGCAGTCTGCGAAGACGCCGGAAGAGCGGCAGAAGTTGCGAGACGAGCATTGGCAAAGTATGCAGTCCGGCATGGGGGCCATGGGTGGTTGCCCAATGGGCGGACCCGGAGCCGGTATGGGCAAGCAGGGCGGTAAGGCGATGCAGGGTGGTATGGGTGGTGGCCGGATGATGGGTGCGCCAACTAAGGAGATGTTGGATATGCGCATTCAGCACATGGAGCAGATGCTCGAGCAAATGCGTAGCCATCGACAGATGCTCGATAAACAATGACCCAAGTAGGCCGTCCGCCGCCCCGACGGACGGTCACCGCTACAACCGCATCCGCCTGCCGGCTATTGGCCGGATATCCGCCAGTAGCTAGACTTGCCCGTTTTATCGGTAGTGGCATCCACCATGGCAGCAAAAGTCGAACCCTTCTGGAAGCGTAAAGCTCTTGCCGAGCTCGACCCTGTTGAATGGGAGTCCCTGTGCGATGGATGCGGCCTCTGCTGCTTGCAGAAGCTCGAGGACGAGGAAGATGGCACCGTGTATTACACGCGCGTCGCCTGCAAACTGCTCGACCTGAAGACCTGCCAATGCAGCGACTACCCCAATCGACGTGCCAGCGTGCCGGACTGCATTCAACTGAACGCCTCCGATGCATCGCAGTTCAAGTGGCTTCCGCCAACCTGTGGCTATCGCCTGGTGGCCGAGGGCAAGGATCTGCCGCTCTGGCATCACTTGGTTTGCGGTGATCGCGAAGCGGTGCATGTCGAGCGTATTTCCCAGGCGGGCAGAATGTTGGCCGAGGGCAGCGTGCCTGAGGAGCACTGGGAAGATCATCTGATTTTTCGTGCCGGTTGAATCTAAACTTCGTTCGCATCGTCTCAAGATCAGCGCACCCCTCGCGCTTATCCGATCCGTGGAGTTCTCTTCGATGCTTGCTCGACTGCTGTCGCTATTTGTCCTTGTCCTTTTTCTTGGCGCTCAGGCACAGGCAGCCAAGCGTGTCGATCTGGACTATCACGTTCGCTTTCTGCCTGAAGAAGATCAGGCTGTGGTGCAGTTGATCCTGGAGAAAGGTGAGGTGGTTCGGCGCCTGGATTTCAATCTGGGTAAAGAGGGTTACTACAGTGACTTCGAGGCGGACGGTGATTGGCAGCAGGAAACCCCGGAGCGGGGCACGTGGAGGCCATCGGAGGGCAAGTCGCGGCTGAGCTACCGCGTACGCATCAGCCACCCGCGTAGTAACGGACGCTTCGATGCGCGGATGACCAGTGATTGGGCGTTGTTTCGCGGGGATGACCTGGTGCCCGCTGCTCGGCTGGATCAGGTTGATGGCGTGACCCTCGTTTCACGCATCACCTTCGAGCTTCCCGAGGGCTGGAAGAGCATCGAAACCGGTTGGCCGCGCATCGGTAAGAACCGTTTTCGTGTGGATAACCGCGAGCGCCTGTTCGATCGGCCGACCGGTTGGATGTTGGCCGGTAAGCTCGGTACCCGGCGCGCCAGGCTCGGAGAAACGGACGTCACCATCGCTGCGCCGGTTGGCGAAGGCGTCCGTCGGATGGATATGCTGACGATGCTGACCTTCGTCTGGCCGCAAGTGCAGAACGTATTTCCCCGCGATCCGGCAAAGCTACTCATCGTTGGTGCTGGCGACCCTATGTGGCGGGGCGGGCTCTCTGGTCCCAACTCCCTATACATGCATGCCGACCGCCCGATGGTCAGCGAGAATGGCACCAGCTCGTTGGTGCACGAGCTGGTTCATGTGTTCAGCCGTATCAAGGATAAGGATCGTAGCGACTGGATCAGCGAAGGCCTGGCGGAGTATTACGCTATCGAGCTGGTGCGGCGTGCTGGCGGCATGAGCGAGGACCGTTACCAGGCAGTGCGTGCGCATCTGACCAAGTGGAGCCGCAAGGTCGACAGCCTGCGCACCGAAAATTCTACCGGGCCGGTGACTGCCCGCGCGGTGCTGCTATTGCAGGACCTGGACAAGGAAATTCGTCAACGCAGCAAGAGCCGCCATTCGCTCGACGATGTCAGTCGTGGATTGATGCGCATGGATACGGTCAGCACCGATGACTTCATCGAAATGACCGAGACGCTGCTAGGCGGCGGCTCGAAGGTGCTCAACACCCGTCTGTTGCGCTGATCGCCGTGTGGCACAGTCGCTGTCCCGAGCCGTTTCCCCTGGAGAGCTAATGACCCTCATCGATCTGCGCAGCGATACCGTTACCCAGCCCACTGCTGAGATGCGCGAGGCAATGCTTCGCGCCGAAACCGGCGATGATGTCTTTGGGGAGGATCCAACTGTAAGCCAGCTTGAGCGTCAGCTTGCGGGGGATCTGGGCTTCGCTGCGGGAATGTTCGTGCCGTCCGGCACCATGAGCAATCTGCTGGGTTTGATGGCGCACTGCGAGCGGGGCGACGAGTACATCGTCGGGCAGCAAGCCCACACCTATAAATACGAGGGTGGCGGTGCCGCCGTACTTGGCTCGATCCAGCCTCAGCCCATCGAGATGGAGGCGGACGGCACGCTGGACTTGGAGCGCGTTGCGGCGGTCATCAAGCCGGACAATTTCCACTTTGCTCGCAGCCGCTTGCTGGCGCTGGAAAACACTATGCACGGCAAGGTCCTTCCTCTGAGCTATCTGGCGGCTGCGCGGGAGTTCACTCGCCAGCACGACCTGGCCTTGCATCTTGACGGTGCACGGCTGTTCAACGCTGCGGTGAAGCTTGGCTGCGATGCCCGCGAAATCACCCGTCATTTCGATACGGTATCGGTGTGTTTGTCCAAAGGCTTGGGCGCGCCAGTTGGCTCGGTGCTGTGCGGCAGTGACGTATTCATCGCCAAGGCCCGGCGCCTGCGCAAGATGGTAGGCGGCGGCATGCGCCAAGCGGGCATTCTCGCTGCCGCTGGCCTCTACGCGCTGGAGCGCAATGTCGAGCGCCTGGCCGATGATCACCAGCGAGCAGAACAGCTTGGTAGCGGCCTGGCAGCACTCGGTTTTGCGGTCGAGCCGGTGCAGACGAACATGGTCTACGTGGCGATGGGTGAGCAAGCAACTGCGCTTACTGCGTTCTGTGCGCAACGTGGCATCCGCGTGGTGCCAGCGGCGCGACTACGACTGGTCACACATATGGACGTGCATGATGAGCATGTTCAAGCAGTGCTGAGCGCATTCGCCGAATTTGCCGAAAACATCGCTCGTAGTTGACGTCGAATTGCTTGATTCAATCGGCTTTATCCCCTATACCCGGCGCGCTGGCCCGATATAATGCGGCCCTTTGCCGGCTATCCGTTTGGGTAGTTGCGAACCGGCTTTCGGTGGTCCCGCCTCGCCGTGTCGTTTTGCAGCCGTTCGGCCGCAGTCCTCTGGAAGAAATCTATGAAAAGCGCAGAAATCCGTGAAGCCTTCCTCCGCTTCTTCGAAGAGAAGGGCCACACTCGCGTGGCCTCCAGTTCGCTGATTCCGGCGAACGATCCGACCCTGCTGTTCACCAACGCCGGTATGAACCAGTTCAAGGACTGCTTCCTAGGCCTGGAGAAGCGCGCCTACACCCGCGCCACCACCAGCCAGAAATGCGTGCGTGCCGGCGGCAAGCACAACGATCTGGAAAACGTCGGCTATACCGCGCGGCACCATACGTT
>Ga0189292_10545_pt1 | contig 10531 bp, 13 predicted proteins | sample UW1oraminimetaG_FD_130317 | JGI IMG/M metagenome (GOLD analysis project Ga0189292, IMG submission 130317) | Marine microbial communities from the Costa Rica Dome - UW179A-orange mini metaG | ecosystem: Environmental > Aquatic > Marine > Oceanic > Photic zone | place: Costa Rica: the Eastern... | reverse complement strand
TGCCCCTGCTGTTCTTCGTCACCGGGCTGGTCATCTGGATCAGCCGCCGCCGGCTGCAGCACCGCGGCCGGCAGGCCGCGCAGGCGCGCGCGCGGGCGGCGCGGCGCGCCTGAACGGGCCGGGCCCGGATCGGGCGCCGAGGCGCTACAAGCGGCCTGTCAGCAACAATACGATCAGCACGATCAGCACAATGCCGAGCAGGCCGCTGGGGTAATAGCCCCAACCGCGGCTGTACGGCCAGGCGGGCACCGCACCGACGAGCAAAAGGATCAGGATGATCAACAGGATGGTGGACATGATGACTCCGGGAGTTGTTCTTGGTGGCTGGGGCGAGCGTCGCGGCGCTCAGTGAAGGGTCGTCCGCTTGCCGCGCGGCGACGGCGGCTCGAGCGGCGGCAGGTCCACTTCCGGCTCGTCGGTATCCGGGTCCACCGGCAGGTCGCCGGGCGGCGAACCGGGCGGAATGGGGTCCGGCTTGGGCGGGACATGCAAATACAGAAGGTCTGACATGGCGTTCTCCTTGAAGACGCAACCTGCTGCGCGGCCGGACCATTCCAGGCCGCGCTCCTGCTCGCGCCACGCCGGCATCAATGGCGCGCCAGCGCGAAAACGCGCAACAACTGCCGGTTGAACGCGGGGATGTCGTCCGGCTTGCGGCTGCTGATCCAGCGGCCGTCCACCACCACTTCCTCGTCCACCCACCGCGCGCCGGCATTGCGCAGGTCATCGGCCAGCGATGGCCAACTGGTCAGTTTGCGATCCTTGACCAGTCCCGCCGATATCAGCAGCCAGGCACCGTGGCAGATCACCGCCAGCGGCTTGCCGGCCTCGTGCATGGCCTGCACGAATGCGCGCGCCTGCGAATGCAGCCGGATCTCGTCGGCATTGATCACGCCGCCAGGCAGCAGCACCGCGTCAAACGACGCCGGATTCGCCTCGGCGAAGGTCAGGTCCGCCTCGACCCTATCGCCCTTGTCGTTGTGGCGCATGCCCTGCACCGGCCCGCGCCGCGCCGAAACGACCACCGTGCGCGCGCCCTGCTGCTGCAGCGCGTCGCGCGGATCGGTCAGCTCCACTTGTTCGAAGCCATCTGTCACCAGAATGGCCACGTTGAAGTCCTGTAATGAATGCGTCATGCAATGCTCCCTGGTTGCAGCACGCCATGCAGCAAGTGGCGTGCCCGGGGACCGCCGCCCGCCGCGCGCGGCGGGCACGCCACTTGCTCGGCGTAGCGGCGACGCGCAGGAGAGGACATGGCAAACCGCAGCCGGGCGCCGGCGGCCCGCCCCGCCAACGACGAACTCGTGTACATGGATGACACCGGCCCCGGCTACCGTCGGGTGCGGGTCAATGGCACGACCTTCCACTACCTCGACACCGTCGACAGACGCATCACCGACGCAACCGAATTGGCCCGCATCCGCGCGCTGGCGATCCCGCCGGCCTATGAGGACGTGTGGATCTGCCCGCATGCCCAAGGCCATCTGCAGGCCACCGGGCGCGATGCCCGTGGCCGCAAGCAATACCGCTACCACGCCGCCTGGGCGCAGTTGCGCGATGCCGACAAGTATCAGAGCCTGAGTTCGTTCGGCGCGCAACTGCCGCGCATCCGGCGCCAGGTGGCGCGCGACTTGCAGGCGTCCGGCCTGCCGCGCGCCAAAGTGATCGCGGTGGTGGTGCGTCTGCTGGAAGACACGCTGATCCGCATCGGCGCGCGCGAATACGCCCGCGCCAACCGCTCCTATGGGCTGACTACGCTGACGCGGCGCCACACGCGTGTCAGCGGCGACCGCCTGCGCCTGCGTTTTCGCGGCAAGAGCGGCGTGGCGCACGACGTCACCGTCAAGGACCGCCGCATCGCGCGCATCATCAAACGCTGCCTGGATATTCCCGGACAGCAGCTGTTTCAGTATCTGGATGAGGCCGGCGAGGCCCATGCGATCGACTCGGAGGCGGTCAACGCCTATCTGCGCGAAGCCGGGGCCGCCGATTTCACCGCCAAGCACTATCGCACCTGGGCTGGGTCGGTGCTGGCCTACGCGGCCTTGCAGGCGCGCCCCCGCCAAGACGAACGGCAGGCCCGGCAGGAAGTGGTGGAGGTCATCCGGCAGGTCTCACAGCGGCTGGCGAATACGCCTGCGGTATGCCGCGCCTGCTACGTGCATCCCGCGATCATCGAGTCCTATCTGGCCGGGCGCCTGCCGCCACGGACGGCCGCGCCGACGGGGGCCCGCGGGCTCAACGCCGACGAACGCCGGCTGCTGGCCTTTCTGGGCGATGCCTGAACGCGGCCGGTCAGGCCGGCCGGGTCGGCACGCCGTCCCGCCCCTGCCCAAATTGCAAGCGGATGTGGCAACGCGCGCAGGGATGCAAGTTCGTGGGTAAAACGAACATTCACAACGAGATGCAATGCAAGACCCCGGCAGGCGCTGATCCGTGCCACCTTCCTTGTATGCGCCGCGCCCGCAGCGGACCGCGGCCATGCCTTCGCCAACGCTAACAGCAGGAGCTATTCATGGCCAACAACCACACTCCCGTCCCCTCGGACTTCCCCGAGAACGGCCCCGACGACCGCGCCGCCCGCCGTCGCAGGCGCCATCCGGAAAGCTGGATCGACGAGCTGGAAGCCACCTTGAGCGACGCCACCAGCACTGACCTGGAAGCGCTCAAGGCACGCCTTGCCGAGCAATTGCGCGACACCCGCCACAGCCTGCGCGATGCCTCCGACAGCGCCCAGGACATGGTGCGCGAGACCATTGATTGCACCGAGGAATACATCCACGCCCGCCCCTGGCAGGCCATCGGCCTGGTGGCCGGCGCGGCATTCCTGTTCGGCGTGATCGTCGGCCGGCAATAACGCCGCCCAGGGCCCGGCGGCGGCGGGTGCGGCCGGGCCCGGGCCGCGCCCGCGGGAACACCATTTGCTCGATCCTCCCGATGACGCCACGGCGTCCCACCATCATTCAGGGAGATCCGCATGTCCACACCCAGCAATACCGGCAGCCGGCCTCATCCCGTCCCCCCCATGCCCGGGCAGCACCTGTCCAAGCCCGGCAGGGAAGGCGAAATGGCCTTGGCCCCGCAATACCTGGCGCCCGACTACCAGGGCAGCGGCAAACTGGCCGGCATGGCCGCCATCGTCACCGGCGGCGATTCCGGCATCGGCCGCGCGGTGAGCGTGCTGTTCGCGCGCGAAGGCGCCGACATCGCCATCATCTATCTGAACGAACACGACGACGCGCGCGAAACCCGGCGCGCGGTCGAGGCCGAAGGCCGCCGCTGCCTGCTGATCGCCGGCGACGTGCGCGAATCGGCTTTCTGCAACCAGGCCGTGGCGCAGGCGGCGCAGGCCTTCGGCCGGCTCGACGTGCTGGTCAACAACGCCGCGTTCCAGGACCATGACGACGGGCTGGAGGCCATCAGCGACGAGAAATGGGACAAGACCCTGCGCACCAACATCCATGGTTATTTCTACATGGCCCGCGCCGCGCTGCCGCATTTGCGGGCGGGCGCCAGCATCATCAACACGGGTTCCGTCACCGGCCTGCGCGGCAGCGCCGGGCTGCTCGATTATTCCGCCAGCAAGGGCGCCATCCATGCATTCACCCGTTCGCTGGCGGCCAATCTGGCCGACAAGGGCATTCGCGTCAATGCGGTGGCGCCCGGCCCGGTCTGGACCCCGCTGAATCCCGCGGACCGCGACGCCGAGCAGATCAAGTCCTTCGGCAAGGACACGGACCTGGGCCGGCCGGCCCAGCCCGAAGAGATCTCTCCTGCCTACGTGTTCCTGGCCGCGCCGTGCTGCGCCAGCTACATCACCGGGATCGTGCTGCCGATCACCGGCAGCGCGGGCGACTGAGCGCCGCGGCGCCCGCCCTGCCCGGCGCCGCCGCATTGGCGCGTTACTGCGGCGCCACCGAGGCCGGCGCGGTGCGCTCGGCCGGCGACACCGGCGCGGGTTCGCCGCGGCCGGCGGGCGGCCCGCCCTGCCCGGCGTCCGTCGCCGGATCTCGTTTGAGCGCGCGCGCCAACGTCAGGAAGTCGGCCGGCACCGATTGGTTGCGGACGGCGAACTCTCGCACCTGCGCGTCGCCCCCTTGCCGGCCAGCCGCAGTGCGGTACAGCCGCTCCGCCTTCTCGTGCGCCTGCAGCGCCACCTGATCGACATAAAGCGCGTCGAACGCCGCGCCGCGCTTGTCGGCCAACGCCTGCAGCGCGCGCTGGTCGGACGGTTCGGCCTTGGCCGGCAGTGTCAGCTGCTTGTCGCGGGCCAGTTGCCGCAGGTCGGCATCCAAGGCCTGATAACGCGTCTGCATCTTGTCCGCGAAGGCGCGCACCTCGGTGCTGGAGGCGCGCTCGCCGGCCAACCGGGCCGCCTGCATCTGCAACGCGCCGGCCGCCGCGGCCGCCTGCAGGAAATGGCTGTCGGCCGGCGTCAACGGCGCGGCGCGGGCCGCCAGCGGCGCGGCCAGCAGAACGAACAGACATGCCGCCAACGCGGCTTGCAGCAGGATTCTCGGTTTCATTTCCGTCTCCTTGCCACGCCCGGAGCCTGTCGCCCGGCCCGGCGCGGCGGCTCATTGCGTGACGGTGGGCGCTTCGACGTGGCGCGGCGGCTCGAGCGGGTCGAAGTCTTCCCACTTGCCCTCCAGCCAGCGCCCGTGGGCGCGTTCGATGTCATGGCCGCCTGCCTCGCGCAGAACGCGCCGCGCCGCCTGCTCGCGCTCCGGCGCCACCGGCAACGCCAGCATGACCCCGGCCTGCCGCACCGTGGGATGCCCCTGCGGCGTCGTCACGGCGGTGCGGCGCCGGCTTTTGCCGGTCACCCACAACGCGCCGCCCAAGGCCCCGAGATAGGCGCCGGCGCCGGCCGCCGCCACCACCACCAGCGTCGCCGCGCCCGACCAGACCGCGGCCAGGCCGCCCGCCAGGGCGAACAGCAGGCCCAGCGCCGAAGCGCCCGCCAGCGCGCCCAGGTGAGCGCCGCGCGCATCCGGGTCCGCGGCCCTGTCGCCGCCCAGCGGATAGCGCGCATGCTCGCCGGCGGTGTTGATGTAGAAGGTATGGAAGTCGTCTTCGGGGAATCCTTCGAGGCGCAGGCGCCGCGCGGCCTCGCTGGCTTCGTCGAACGTCTGGAAGCGTGCGGCAACGATCAGGGACATGGCAATCTCCTATCAGCTTGGCCCGCCATCGGCCATACCTGCGGGCAGCAACTGCCATGCCCGCCCGCGCGCGCGGCACGCCATTTGCTGAGCACGCCGCCTGACGCCGCGACGCGCGGCAACATCGCCGGCGGCGCATGCCACGGCCACCGGCACGAGAGGGACGCATGCACAGCTATGGCGACGATGACGAGCTTGCCTTGGCCGCGGACGGCGACGTCACGCTGCGGCAGACGGACGGCGCGACCGGCCTGCGGCCGATGGATTGGGCGGCGCTGGTCGTCCTGGTGGCCGGCGGCCTGAACAGCGGGCTGATCGCGGCGGTCAATCTCGATGCCTTCGCGCGCCTGCTGCCGTGGCCGATGGCCGGCCGCGTCGCCTATGGCCTGGTGGGGCTGGCCGCGCTGCACTGCGTGGTGCTGCTGTTCCGGCTGGCCGCCGAGGAGCGCTGACCCCGCGCCTCAGCGCTGCGCGCCGGGCTTGCGGGTGCCGGGATACTGCCCGCCTTCCTCGTATTCCGGTCCGTTGGGATGCGGACGCTTGTCGGCGCCGCGCTCGGGCTTCGGCGCCGCCTCGCGGCCGGGTTCGTCGGCGCCGAACTGGCCGCTGCGATGCGCCGCGTCGGTATCGCTTTGCGCGGTGTTGGCCTTGCCGGTCTTGCCGTTGTCGGGCTTGCTCATATCGGTCTCCTGAAGCGCGGCGCCGGGAGGCCGGCGCCCTCGCCCCGGGCTGACGCAACCCGCGTGCCCGAGCCGCGACGGGCACGCCACTTGCTCGGAGGACGGCTGGCGGCCATCCCCCGGCCACCGCCACTCCAAGGAGTCATCCATGAATCTGTCCAAGATCCGCCTGTCCCTGACGCTTGTCCCCGCCGCCGCTCTGTGCCTGTCCGCGTTGGCCGCGCCTGTTTTCGCGCAGACCGCGGCGGGCGCTTCGACGCCAGTGCGCAGTAACGAACAGATCGACAACCAATACAAAATGGACAAAAAGCAATGCGACGGGATGAAGGGCAACCAGAAGGACGTGTGCCAACAACAGGCCGAAGCCACCCGCGACAAGGCCCGCGCAGATGCCAAGGCCGGCAAGGAAAAGGCCGAAGCCAACCATGACGCCGCCAAGACGCGCAACGATGCCGACTACAAGGTGGGCAAGGAGAAATGCGACGCGCTGTCCGGCAACGCCAAGGACACCTGCATGGCGGACCTGAAAACGCGCTACGGCAAGTGACGCCGCGCCGGCGCGGCGCGTCACTCGCTGCCTGGCGATCCCTCTCCGGGCAGCGCATAGCCCGCCGCGGCATACTCCTCGAGCCGGTTGTAGAGCGTCTTGGGGCTGATGCCCAGCACGGCCGCGGCCTGCTTCTTGACACCCTTGCAGCGTTCCAGCGTGGCCAGGATCAGGCGGCGGTCGGCCTCGGCCAAGGTCTCGCCGACCGGCACGCTGACCTGCCCGCCCGCCAGGTCGCCGCTGGGCGACACCTGGGGTGCGAGCAGATCGGTATCCAGTTCGTCGCCCTCGGCCATGATGAAGGCGCGACGCACGAAATTCTTCAACTCGCGCACGTTGCCGGGCCATTCGTATTGTGACAAGGCCGCCGCCGCGCGCGTCGAAAACACCTTGGCGCGGCCGGTCTCTTCGTTCTGCGCCAGCAGGAAACGTTCGGCCAGGAAAAGGATGTCCTCGCCGCGTTCGCGCAGCGGCGGCAGTTCCAGCGGGAACACGTTCAGCCGGTAGTACAGGTCTTCGCGCAGCTTGCCCTCCTGCACTGCCTGCTCCGGATTGCGGTTGGTGGCGGCGACGATGCGGATGTCGCAGCCGATCTCGCGATTGGTGCCGACCCGCATGAACTGGCCGGTCTCGAGCACCCGCAGCAATTTCACCTGCAGGTCGAGCGGCATTTCGGTGACCTCGTCCAGGAACAGCGTGCCGCCATCGGCGCGCTCGAAATAGCCTTTGTGCTGGCGGTCCGCGCCGGTGAAGCTGCCGCGCTCGTGACCGAACATCTCGCTTTCTATCAGGTGGGGCGAAATCGCGCCGCAGTTGACCGCGATGAAGGGCCGCTGGCGGCGCGAACTCAATTCGTGGATGGCATGGGCGGCCAACTCCTTGCCGGTGCCGCTTTCACCGACCAGCAGCACCGTGACGCCGGTGGGCGCGACCCGGCCGATCTGGCGGTACAGTTCGCGCATCACGGCCGAACTGCCATACATCTTGCCGAAGCGCCCCGGCGCTTCGAACGGCACGCCCGGCAATTCGCCGCCGGCATTGAGCATGATGCGCGCCAGGATGCCATTCAGGCGATCCATGCAGATCGGCTTGACCAGGTAATCGGTGGCGCCCAGGCGCAGGGCCTGGACCGCGTTGTCCACGGTGCCATGGCCCGTCATCACCACCACTTCGGCGCTGGCCGCCGCGACGTTCTTGAAAATGTCCATGCCGCTGCCCTCGGGCAGCCTCACATCGGTCAGCACCAGATCGGGCGCCTGCCGCTCGAGCTGGATCAGCGCGTCTTTCACGCTGGCAGCCAGCGCCACCGTGAACCCGCTGTCACGGCCCAATTCGGCCAGGGTTTCACGGATGGCATCGTCATCGTCGACGATCAGCAGATGGGGCATTGCGTCTCCTGGAGCCACGACGCGGGCAACGGCGCCCGCTGCCTGTGCGACCACTGTCGAGCATAGCCAAGCCGGCCCGGTTTGGCGCAAATATTCGATGTGATCCACCAACATTTTCGATTACTTGCAACTGGTCGCATCCAGGCAGGCGTCCGACCTCTACCATGGCCGCATATGAATGTCACCGGCTTGTCCCCCATCATGCAGAAGCTGGCCACCCAGGTGCGCCTGGCGGCCGAAACCGACGCCAGCGTCTTCATCGTGGGAGAAAGCGGCGCAGGCAAGGAAGTGGTGGCGCGCGCCATCCACGAGGCCAGCGCTCGCCGTGGACAGCCCTTTGTGGCGGTCAATTGCGGCGCCATCAGCGGCTCGCTCGCGCACGCCGAATTATTTGGTCACGAAAAGGGCAGTTTCACCGGCGCGGTGGCTCAGAACGCGGGGTACTTCGAATCGGCCAGCGGCGGCACGCTGTTCCTGGACGAGGTCACCGAAATGCCGCCCGACATGCAGGTGCATTTCCTGCGGGTGCTGGAGACCGGCACCTACCAGCGGGTCGGCGGTACCGATCTGCTGCGGGCCAGCGCGCGCATCCTGTGCGCCAGCAACCGCGACCCGGCCGCCTCGGTGGCCGACGGCCGATTGCGGCAGGACTTTCTCCACCGCCTGCTGGTGATTCCGCTGCGCGTGCCGCCGCTGCGCGAGCGCGACGGCGATGCGGCGATCCTGGCGCGGCAGTTCCTGGACCAACTGAACCGGCAGCACGGCACCCGCAAGACCTTCTCGACGCGCATGCTGCAGGCCATCGGCCGCCACGACTGGCCCGGCAATGTGCGCGAGCTGCGTAATGCGGTGCAACGCGCCTACATTCTCGGCGACGATGAACTGGACACCGAATTGCCGCGCCCGCGCGCCGCGCCGCACGCCGAATTCAAGGATGGCAGCCTGAACTTCCCGGTGGGCACGGCGCTCGGCAATGCGCAGCGCGACTTCATCCTGGCCACCCTGGCCCATCACGGCGGCGACAAGCGGCTGGCGGCGGAGACCCTCGGCGTCAGCCTGAAGACGCTCTACAACCGTCTGGACGTCTACGAGAAGGACCCCGGCGCCCCCTCGCGGCCCTGAGGCCCGCCTCGCTGCCGGGCGCGCAAGCCCCCTTGCCCGAGCGCCCCCGGCGCCGGCCGCGCGCAATATTTACCGTCTGCTTGTAATCCCGTCAGGCAGGCGCCCGCCGTGGCGCCGGTCCCGCCGCCACGCGCAGGGGTTGGCATGGTTCTTGCATGAATCCAAGAATGTGCCGCCGTTCCGGCGGCCGCTGCAGGAGAGCCCCTTGGGACACCCGATGCAAGAATTGCGGCTGCGCCAGCAGATGACCCTGGCCCCCCGGCTGCAGCAGTCGGTCAAACTGCTCCAGATGTCGGCGCTGGAATTCACCACGGCGGTCGAGCTGGCGCTGGCCACCAACCCCTTTCTCGAGGAAGCGGAAGAGCAAGCGCCGGACCCGGCCCCCGCCGGCCGTGACGCCGCGCAGGCCTCGCCGTCCGCCCCCGGCGTCACCGAGGAGCCTGTCCCCGGCCAGGGCGAAGATGCGCCGCCCGAGTCGCCGGCAACGGCGTCCGAGTACTCCGGCGACTATCCCGCATCCCACCGCGGCGATGGCGAAGACCACGATTTGAGCCAATGGGCCAGCGCGCCGGTATCCATGCGAGAAAAGCTGTCGCGCGATCTGGGCAACTACCGGCTTGGGCCGCGCGACCGGCTATTGGCCGAATTCATCATCGACGCGCTCGACGAGGACGGCTATCTGCGCACCCCGCTGGCCGGCCTTTGCGGCGCGCTCAGCCCCGACTTCACCCCGCCGCCCGAGGAAAGCGAATGGCTGGCGGCGCTGCGCCTGGTGCAGCAACTGGATGCGCCGGGCCTGGGCGCGCGCGACCTGCAGGAATGCCTGACGCTGCAGTTGGAGGCCGCCCCCGGCCTGGAGGCATCGCTGCGGGCGCTGGCGCTGCGCATCGTGCGCGAGCAGATCGACCGGCTGGCCAAGAACGATGCCGCCGGCCTGCGGCGCGCGCTGAACTGCTCCGAAGACGCCCTGCGCGATGCCTGCGCGCTGATCCGCGCGCTCGACCCCAAACCCGGCCGCCGCTACGACGACCAGGCGCCGGCGTACGTGGTGCCTGACGTGTTCGTCGACAAGTGGCGTTCGCGCTGGCGCGTCTTGCCCAATCGCGGCGCCATGCCGCAGGCCCGCCTGCATCACGTCTATGCCGAACTGTTCCGGCGCGCGCGGCTCGACGACCGCAGCCCCATGGCGCAGGAATTGCAGGAAGCGCGCTGGCTGGTGCGCAATGTCGAACAGCGCTACACCACCATCCAGCGCGTGGCCGAGGCGATCGTCAAGCGCCAGCAGACCTTTTTCGAATACGGCGAGGTCGCGCTGCGCCCCTTGATGCTCAAGGAAGTGGCCGACGACCTGGACATGCACGAATCGACCGTGTCGCGCGCGACCGTCGGCAAATACATGGTCACACCGCGCGGCGTATTCGAGTTCCGCCATTTCTTCTCGCGCGAGTTGCCCACGGATTCCGGCGGCACCTGTTCGGCCGCCGCGGTGCGCGCGCTGATCAAGGAACTGATCGAGGCCGAGGATCCGGCCATGCCGCTGTCCGATGTTGCGCTGGCCCAGCAGTTGGCCACCAACGGCATCGTGCTCGCGCGGCGCACCGTGTCCAAGTATCGCGGCCAGTTGCGCCTGCC
>Ga0189292_10544_pt1 | contig 10575 bp, 9 predicted proteins | sample UW1oraminimetaG_FD_130317 | JGI IMG/M metagenome (GOLD analysis project Ga0189292, IMG submission 130317) | Marine microbial communities from the Costa Rica Dome - UW179A-orange mini metaG | ecosystem: Environmental > Aquatic > Marine > Oceanic > Photic zone | place: Costa Rica: the Eastern Pacific... | reverse complement strand
CGCGCAACTGGCAACCCATAGGCAGCGTCTGGCTGAATCCAGAAAAGGAAACGACCGTTATCCATGATCAGAATGAGTTAAAAGCAGCATGACTCATGTTCCAACTACCTTGACAGACGCCGCGCCGATGTGGGTCAGTTCGTATTGCGATAGGCCAGTGAGCGCCAATAACAGGGCGAGTACGGTGCCGAAGCCCAGCGTCAGCCGGGTGCCAATGGAGAGGTTGCCGATAGTGAAACGCGAGCGCATGAATTTGTATTATGACAAAGGGAAAACCCTAGTATAAAAATCATGACGTATATAGCAACGAGCTTGTGATGAGGGTTTGCGATTTCGCATGGCGGGGGGAAATTTTTTGTGGCTGCCGGTCTTCTCGCGATCACGAGAAAGTCAAATGACGGTGGCCAGTTCTCCCAAAGCTCCGGTCGGCTTGGGAGCCGATGGCGTGTTGTGACGCGCTCCCCGCTGCAGACAGCGGCATGCGAGGTTGGAGGAAGGCATCGACGCTTAATTGCCCCCCGCCGAAGCACTGCGCGCCTCCCTACTGAGTAATCGTTGATGGCGGGCCGCTTCCGACCCGAAGCGGCCCTTCGACACTTGGCACACCGGACGTCTGAAAATGACATGCAGCCGTTAGTCCGCCCTGCAGGGTTCCCTCCGGCATGTCGTCAGAGTTCGCAGAAGCTATTGCCTTGCGGGTTCTGAGGCAGCTTAAGTCTGATTTTCTGTCGCACCCGCGTGCGCAGTGATATTGAGAGCCTCATCCCGGATAGTCGAATAGGGGTCTTCGACGCCCACAGGTCATTAATGATCGCGAGCAGCCCAGCAAGGAGCATGAAGACTTGCTAACCTTCCGACTTATCGTTCAACGAGGGCAGAAGCCAGATGGCATTGTTCGAAATCAACGGGGAAAGCCTTCAGGCTATTCCTTTGGGCACGTTCGGAAAATTGGGGCTACGGGAGCGCACTGACATTCAACGTGCCGTGCGCGCGAATATCGACGCGATCACACCGGGCGTCAAAACGAAAGTACTTGCGGAAGAGTTCGGAAATTGGGCAGGCGCCAATCGCAGAATCGATCTGCTCTGCGTGGATGAAGATGCAAACTTGGTGGTTGTCGAGCTGAAACGCGACGAGGGAGCCCACATGGACCTCCAGGCGCTACGCTACGCCGCAATGATCTCGACAATGCGATTCGACCAAGCGGTAGAAGCACACCGCAAATACCTCGCCGATAGCGGCTCAGACGCCGACCCGGAAAAGGCAATTCGCGAGTTTCTTGATATGGACGAGGGCCCAGTTGCATTTACAGAAACCGTCCGAATTGTTCTTGCGTCCGCTAGCTTCTCTCCGGAATTGACAACGGCAGTCCTTTGGCTGAATAAGCAAGGGGGTTTGGACATTCGCTGCGTTCAGATGCGGCCCCATGCGATCGATTCGAGAGTGCTACTGGACATCCAGCAAGTCATTCCCCTTCCAGAAGCAAGCAAATACACAGTCGCCCTGCGCGAGAAGTCCATTGACCAGGAGCGAGCACGCGCAACGACTACGACACGTGAGTGGGTTCGATACGACTTATCCATCGGAAACAGTTTCTTCCCTAATCTGGCCAAGCGCCGCCTGATGCAGGCGCTGGTCAGGGAAGCAATTAGGCAGGGACAAACACCAGAACAGATACTTGAGGCAATACCTTGGCGGAGAAAGAATCTATTCCTCGTGGCCCCCGGCGTGGCTGATGAGAGTGCCTTTCAAGCACTCTATCCTGGAAAAGGTCTCAAGTACTTCTTCGAGGAAGCCGAGAGATTTTTTATTGAGGATAGGACCTACGTACTTTCCCGGGCATGGGGCGAACGAACGCTTGAGGCCGCAGAGAACGTTAGGCGGCTTCTCACCAATGCGGACGAGGTCTGCTGGGAGGAGACATCATCCGACATACCAACTGAAGTGAACTACCAGGGCTACACCATCAGGCGAAGCGAAGGTGGGGCGATTGACATTGAGCGAGACGGACGGCAGGTGTTCCCGGTAATAGCGACGCTTAAGGAGCTTGCGTCTCAATTGGGCGTCTCGACCGAGTATTCCTACGGAAAGGAAGCTAATACACAGCGACTTGGCTCTAGAGTCATGGTAGCTATCCAAGGACTATAGCAAGCGTGCACTGCCAGCGCTTCCGAGTTGCGGAAGGGCCATACGGTGCCATGTGGTCGCGAGCGACACCCGAAGCAGTCACTAGGTCGACACTCGAAATCTGCGCATTGCCCCCGTTTTCAGCGCGATACTAGGAATTTCGACCTAAGGAGAAAATAAAATGGATCTCGATCTGAATACAATTCCTCCGGCAATATTTTTACTCATAACTGAAGTCGCTCTCAAATCACCTAGCCCAAATGATGCACGGGCTAATCTTAAAAGGCTTTTGCCGGAGCTTAAAGTGCAGAGCCGATTTTATCAGGAGCAGAGCATAAGTCACCCTCCTCCCCCTGGACTTCCCACAGATCTAAGGATATTCGCAGATGGCGCGCTCAATTTGTTTGACGAACGAATTGGGTGTGCATACTTAACATGTCGGATCGAGGCCGCAAAGAGGTTCGTGCGCAGCTTAGGGCTGTTGGGCGATACCGTCTGGATAACGGATTATCTAACTGAACAGTTTGTAGATGATGGCGAACTAGACGACATACAGCTTCAGAAGATCTTGGAAGACATGCTGGTTTTAGCCGAACTATTTCCGCTAATTCTTGGCGGCGTCATAAAATTTCGGTCCCCCTGGAAACCCGTGTGTGGTGGATGCCTGCCAATTTTTGAGAAACGCGTTAACAGTATTACTGACCAGCTAATCGAGGAATATTCGTCTGAATTTACTGTAGAGCATACGGAAAATGGTTTAAGTTTCAGCACAGGAAGTGTCTATTCGCCGCAATTGATTCTTTGCGTTCGTCCCGCAAAGTGGTTAGGAGCATATCGAACTCCTCTGCCGCAAGAAGTAATTCAGCGGGTGCTTTATACGGCGGTTCGCTCCGCGCTGTGGTCGAGCAGCGAAGCGTCTGCAGGAAATGGAGTGGTTTTCTCGAATTCAAAGCTTGGAATGACGGCTCTAGCTCGTCAGGAGGGCTGGGTGCGAGACCACCGGGAGGTACGGGTCTTCGATGAACGCCGCAATGTCAACCTTCCGTGGGTCAGCGAATTAAACGCAGAGCAAATACTTCAGCTCAGGGAAGAGGCATCTCGAGCCTTGCCGGCCCTGCGCGAGCTAATGTCTCGCCACCTTTCATTCTCTGAGGTCAATGGAGCCAATGAAGCGGACATAGTCGGCGAGCTGCGGGAACAGGCGGTAGAGGTCCGGAACGAACTTGATGCAACGAGAAAACATGCTGCGAGGTATTGGAAAGTCGCCTATGCCACTCTCGGGCTAGGAATATCAGCGTATGGTCTAGGAAGTGGTCAGGTCGCGGCCTCTCTTGGGGGATTGCTTCCCATCCTGCAATTATTAATTCAGCACGAAACAACCACAGAACATCAGCTTAGTAAGGTACGTCATAGACCCGGCTATGTGCTTCTGAAGGCAAGTGAGCTATTGCAGCATACTCATAAATAAACTCACTGCGAGTGCACTGAACTCGACGTGGGCCCGCTGTTGCGAACGGCCGGCTCGAAAGTTAGGCGGGTTGTGGCCGCCGTGAGCACTCGAGATTCGGATTCACCGCCCCTGGCCGTTAGTAGTCCGGCACCTTAGACTGCTAACTACCCATCCCGGTAGTTCACCGTCGCCTTGATCGAATGGCCACTTCTGAGTTTTCTGCAGTCACTGATACTCTCGCTCGCGCGAGCCCTTTCTCCAACGGGAGCCCGGTCCTCGGCAGTCGAACATAACTAGGGATTCGCCGCCAACCACTGCAACCAGATGTGGAAAGCCCTCAGCCATTCGTTGCGACAACGATCCGGACTATCCAAACCCTGGAACAACGGCACAAATAGCCATAAACGTGGGCGCTATTCGTGCATTCATATTGGCCAGAGATTCGTAGAATTTCCCTGATTGACGGATAAGACTGCTTCAATAGCCCGACTGCTTTTTCAGTGCTCAAAAGCAATCAAACAGAAGGAGATTTACCTATGGACATTTCCAAAGGCATACCCCTAACGACAAGGTCCCGCAGCATTGCGGACTTGAATCTTCCGCTCGTGAAACCGACCGCTAACTTTGCTCATGATTTGGCAGCCTCGGCTGAAGCGCTGCGCAAAGCGGAAGCAGTCGAACGAGGCATCGGTCGCCTTGAGGCCGACAACTCGCCCCAAAATGCCGTTCAGGTTGTCATGAAGGGCGATCAACGCGTCGCGACTATTTATAAGTCTGGCGTCGTAGAGGTTGCCGATCAATACGCCGAACAATTGAAGGGCTTGAATCTTCCTAGCGATGCATCCAGCAATTTGGGATCGATTCGTGCAGCAATGATAGCGAAGGCTGTGAGCGGGGAAATTCTGGATCTGAAAACATCTTCCCCCGCCTCTTCGCAATCTCGGTTTTCGATAACGGCATAGAGCCGGTTTAATTTATTTTGAGAGTGCGGCCCGTCCAACATAGGTTGACACCTATTGGACGACATCGATCTCAAGCTACGGCCCTGACACCCGACGAACTTCATCTAAGTGCGGCCCGGAGGACATATTGGCGGAAAGGATCCTACCGGCAAGCGAAAGACTGATGGAGTGCCTCGCTCACCAGCGGGCCGGCATTGTCCGCGAGACGGCTGGTCGGCAGCTTGGACAAGTAGCTGTACACCGTGTCCTTCAATTCGTGAGGAAGGACGCCGGTGGGAGTGCACCAGACCGTGCCCTGTGTCTGGTCGGCGATGCCGACCACGTAGGCCTGCGCATAGGAGGAAGAAAATTGGCGGCGAAGCGATGCATCGCGGAGTTCTGAGGGCATCCGGCCTTCAAGGGCCGCGACCAGCTCGGCACCCGTAAAGTGCCAGGTCCTGGTTCCTTGCGCCTGGCAAACCGCGCAAGCGGACAGCATGATAACCAGTGGTAGCAATCGCATTGGAAATTTTGCCTCTTTGGCCCGCCTGGCGGCCCTGTCGTGTGCACGCTGTTGTCCCTGCTGGACGCAGGTCTGGTCTCAAAGATGCTCGAGTTGATTGCGCGGCTGGAACTCCGGATCTTCGTTGCCTTCCAGCATCGCGTCCACCATGGCATCGAATGCGCCCGCTGCTTGGCCGGGTGCTTCGGACGCCAGGAATACGGAGCCGCCGTTTCCGGCGAGTTCCAGCGCAGCCACCGTTTCTCGTTCGTCTTCCTCGCCCCAGAGATAGTCGTGGACCACTGCAAGGCCACGACCATCTGCCTCGAAAAAATCGGCCGCTCCGCGCGCTATCGAAAAAAAGACGATGAGGTCGTAGAGATTTTCGGAATAGGTCAGCGAGCCTGCAACGAAGCGCGTTCCTGTACGGTCGTAGGCCGCAACCTTGATGTTCTCGGCCTCCGCGGATGTCAGGATGGCCCCCAGCGCCGCGCGGTTGTCCGGATGGCGAGCCAGCATGGCGTCGCATTCCGCAATGAGCCTGCCCAGATCCTGATTGCTGGAGGCGGCCAGATCCTTGCCTTCGGAGAGATACCACTGGCCGCCGATGGCACGCCAGTCCGACCATCTTGATGCCGCCGGCGCCGGGGCCGCGAGCCATCTGGCAAGATTCTCGCGGGGCATCTGGAGGTTGAGAAAGGCCGAATAGGGTTCGGACATGGCAGCCATCGACTCTCAGGTTCTGATCAACCTTGCTTTTACCAAATATGGGCCGTCAGGCCAATTCTCGACAAGATTCGTTCAGTTGAGAGGAGGCCCCCGTCAATCATCCCCTCCCCCCGCCGATGCATTCCTGGCCTCAGCCAACGCCACCGTCAAATGCATCACCTTCTTCTTCAACTGATCCCTTTCATCAGTCAACCGCGCCAGCAGCTCCCGTAGCCGCGCCACCTCCGCCGGCAAGTCCGCGATATTCTCGATCGGGATATCCGGCACCGCCTCTTTCGGCGGCGGCGCCTTGGCCTGGCGCACTTCGCGCGCCGCCTGCTGCAATTCCTTCCTGCCCCCCGCTACCGCAGCCGCCTGCCGCTCCTGCGGCAAGGTCGCGACCGCCGCCGCGGCGTTGATGGAGATCGCCCCATCCTTCACGGCCCGCACCAATTCCGGCGCGGCGGCCTTCTGGATCCGCTCGATCTGCCCCAGCGTATTGCTGCTGATGCGCGCTTCACGCGCCAACGCTTGCCGGCTGAATGCAGCGGCCGGCGGGGTGGGCGGCGGTTCCGGCGGCGGGGTGCTGCCGTCGTCTTCCCACGGCGGCACGCTGCGCGATTGCAGGATTTCCTTCTTGCGCAGCGCCAGCACGCCGCGCTGGAAATCCGACACGCTGCGCCGGCCCAGGTGGTTCTCGATCATCCACAGGTGCACATCGTCCATCGACTTGAACGAGGTGTTCTGCCTGGTCTCGAACGGAATGCCGTGCTTCCTGCATAGCGCGTAGCGGTTGTGGCCGTCGATCAGCAGGTCGCCCCACAGCACCAGCGCGTCGCGGCAGCCTTCGGCCAGCAGGCTGCGTTCAAGCGCCTCGCGCTCGTCGTCGGTCAAGGGGTCAATATAGGCGCGCAGGCCTTCGTCAATCCTGATATCCATGGTGTCCAAAAAAATTCAAGCGCCGCCTGCCGCTGGCTAGGCCTGCGGCCCTTCCAGCGCGATGCGCACGGCTTCGAGGCGAACGCGGGGATCCGTCAGCGCCAGCAACCGGACCTTGTCCGCCGCCGGCAGCGGCAGCAGTTCGCACCAGCGGTCAGCCACCCAGGCGCATTCATCCAAACGGTACGGCGGCGCCACCGGCATGCGGTCGGCGGGCACGCCTTCCTGCTGCCATTGGGCCACCAGGCGGCCCAGGGCGTCGGCGCAGGGTTGCAGCGGCGCTGGCACGGGTAGCGGCGGGTCATCGTCGATGGGCTCGGTTTCGCCCATCCAAAGACCGTATTTTGCCAGTTGGCTGGAGACCAGGCGAAAGCGGCTCGTCCCCACGCAGCGCAGCTGCAGCAAGGCGGGCATGGGCGCGTCCCAGGCGTCGATGCGGGCCAGGGTGCCGGTGTCGGCCAGGGTCTCCTGGCCTTCGGGCGAGCGGACTTCGTTGCCGGACAGCAGCGCGACCACGCCGAACTCGGTGCCGTCGGCGATGCAGCGGCGGATCATGTCCAGGTAGCGCACTTCGAAGATGCGCAGGTGCAGCACGCCAGCGGGGAACAGCGCGTTGGACAGCGGAAACAGCGGAATGGTCGCCATGGCGGCGCCCTATTTCACGGTGAAGGCGTCGTCGACGGGCACCTGCATGGCGGTGACCAGCGCGTTGGTCTGGGCGGCCATGCCGATGACGGCGAGCAGTTCGGCGTGCTGGCCGTCGGTCATGCCCTTGGCGCGGGCGGCGGCGGTGTGGGAATGGATGCAGTAGGTGCAGCCGTTGGCGGTCGATACCGCGATGTAGATCATCTCGCGCACCAGCGGCGGGATTTCGCCGTCGGCCATCATGACCTGCTTGAGCTGTTCCCAGACGCGCTTGAGCTGGGGCGGGTCGTTGGCCAGGGCGCGCCAGAAGTTATTGACGAAATCGGACTTGCGGGTGGCGCGGATGTCTTCGAACACCGCCCACGCCTCGGGGATCTTGCGCGCTTCTTCATCCGACAGCAGATGCACCGTAGCCATATGCCACTCCAACGGGTAAGGGGCCGGGCGGCGGCGTGCCGCCCGCGCAATGTCCCATTGAACTGGAAAGCCCGGCGCGGTTCAAGGCGCGGGGCGTTCAGTAATAGGTCACCCTGACAAGCACCTGGGTCGAGTATTTGCCGATTTTCAGTTCCTTGCCTGGGTCCGGCATCAGCAATGCGGTATAGGTGTGGACCGCCGCGGCGGGGTTGTAGCCGACCAGCTGGCCGAAATTGCCGACATCGGCGCGTGAAGGCGGCGCCGGGGCGGGCAGGATGGTGACGGGGAGGTTCGCATTGTCGGCATCGAGTATCTGCATTTTCAGTCCGTTATCGACGCCGTCGTCATTGCTCAGGATGATGGACTGGCCAGCATCGTCGAGGCGCCCTGCCCCTTGCAGGACGAACTGCGCCGCGAGCAGCATGAGGAATTGGGTTTGAGCGTTATCCGGACTGGCGGGCGCGGTCAGGGAGCCGATAGCGCAGGACGGGTTGATTCGGCCCGTCACGGTGAAGGGGTGCTGTTGTGGCAGGGTGCCCATATAGCCCGTCACCGCCATGACCCTGTCGAACTGCACCAGATTGTCCACACTGACATCGCCGATGCACTGCGGGACGAACTGCATGCGCGTGGCGGAAGTGGTGATGAATGGACCGGACGAAGTCCCCGCCCCATAAGCAGCGACCAATTTGAATACGGTTGCCGAGGGCACCGGGTAACGTGCCGCCGGAGGGTTATCGTTTATCACCGACAGCTTCGCGACAATGGTAAGGACGCGTGGCCCCGAAGTCCCTGTGTAGGCAGCGCCGGCCTCATGGGTTTCCGATATTGGCAGGCCCGCGATCAGGTTCGGATACCACGGATTGCTCTCGTCGCCATTGACGATGATTGCCAACTGCAATCCCGCCTTGCGCAGGGAATCGTTCAGCTTGCTGTAGTCGGCGAGCGCGTAAAGCTGGGGGGTCGAAGTAACGGCGTTACCGAGTTGGTCGTAGTGGACGCATTCATAGTTGATGGAATAGGTGACCGTTCTATAGATTTCGGTGCCTGGCGGCGGTAGTTTGCCAAGCGTGAAATTCACGGAAGGGATCAGCTGGATATTGAAGCCACCGGAGGAAGTGCATCCTCTTTTCGATAAATTCTGCGCCTGCGCCAAGCCCGGCAATCCCAACACAGCCGCGCAGAAGATGATCAGCATCCCTGCCCTTCGCCTGCCCTTGCGGGCCCGAAGGCTCCCGCCGTGGCGAGGGGTTTGCGCCGTGATTGTCTTGTTGTTCATTGATGCGTTCCATTGCCCAGGCTGCAGGGTGAAGTCGGCGCCGAGGGCGCGTGCCGATGCCGCAGGCAGATGCCTGCCTTGGGATTCTGGGGGAGCCGGGCGGTTGCAGTCGGCGTGACCCATGGCCTGATTTATGCGACCGCGGTTGTTTCGCTATCGCTGGCGCGGTGACGATGCACCGGCAGACCTGGGCACGGCGTCTCTATGCGTTGGGATTTTGCATAGGAAGGATTATCCGAACGTTAACTCCGCGTCGGACCGATCTTGAGCGTGTCCCTGTCTGATCGGACACGTCACGCGGCGGGCGGCGGCGCGCTGCCCGCTGCGATGACCGCTATTGAACGGGAAAGCCCGGCGCGAATCAAGCCGTGGGGAAACAGGCGAATGGCGCGCCAGGAGCATCCCCGCGCCGCCCTCACGGCATCATCCGCCCCGCCCTCACGCCGACATCTGCGCCGGCTTGAACGGATCGAGCGGATAGCGCGGCCGATTGCGCCGCTGGTACGGGAACAGCGAGAAGTCCGAGCTGGTGACGCCGGGGCTGTCGCATTCGATCAGGGCGCACGAGATGGGCACGAACACCGGGCGGCAGTACATGCGCGACTTGACCAGGATGAAGCGGGCGGCGCGCGGGTCGATGCCCAGGCTCTCGAAGACGCCCAGGTCCCAGGGTTCGTGGGTGCGTTCGGTGACAACCAGTTGCGCGGCGCCAATGTCCAGCACGGCGCTGCGGCCCATGCAGGCGGTCTGGCCGGTGTAGGTGGGGCCGGTGATGACGTAGCTGCCGTCGGTGATGGCGCGCACCACGCCGGTCAGCGTCACCGGCGCGGCGGGCCGGCCGATGGCGGGGATGGGCAGCTTGTTGCCGACCGGCAGTTCGACCCGGGCGCCCTGCCCGGCCGCGATCATGGCGGCGACGGCTTCGGGGTCGCAATACAGGCCGGCGACGATGCCCGTCAGGCCGGCGTCGACGGCGGCGACCAACACGTCCATGGTGTCGCAGGTGCCGCCGGACATGCAGTTGTCGCCGTGGTCCAGCAGCAGCACCGGGCGGTCGGCGCCGCGCGCCAGGGCGGCGGCGCGTTCGAGCGAGGCGGCCAGGGGTTCGGCCTCGTAGACGAAGCCGTCGCGGTCTTCCCAGATGGCGGCGGCCAGGCCCGCGGCGACGCGCTCGGCGGCCTCGGCGTCGCCAGCGGCGACCACCACCACGCTCAGGCACGGGTCGGGGATGTCGGCCAGGGCGAAGCCGGCCAGCACCGACACGCCCAGCATGCCGCCAGCCTCGGCGCCGCGCGCGGCCTGCACGGCGCGGCGCATGGCGCCTTCGGCGGTGTTGCTGCGCAGGGTGTGGCTCATGAGCGGCAGGCGGCGCCAGGCCAGGCGCGGGCGCGGGCCGCCGGCGAGCCAGTCGAACAGGAGGCGGCCGGCATGCTCGCCGGTTTCGTACATGTCGATGTGCGGGTAGGTCTTGAAGCTGACGATGACGTCGGCGTTGTCGATCATTTTCTGGGTGACGTTGCCGTGCAGGTCCAGGGCGACGGCGATCGGCACGCCGGGGGCTTGCTGG
>Ga0189292_10543_pt1 | contig 10581 bp, 8 predicted proteins | sample UW1oraminimetaG_FD_130317 | JGI IMG/M metagenome (GOLD analysis project Ga0189292, IMG submission 130317) | Marine microbial communities from the Costa Rica Dome - UW179A-orange mini metaG | ecosystem: Environmental > Aquatic > Marine > Oceanic > Photic zone | place: Costa Rica: the Eastern Pacific... | reverse complement strand
TGCGACGCCGAGATATGTCGCCCAGATCACAGGGCTGAAGAGAGCAATCGTCAATCCGACTATCGCGATCCCCGCAAGATATCTGGCCAATACTGAGACTTCCAAGCGAGCTTTCAATGTATCCCCTGAGAAACGGCCAATCGCAATAAATAGGGCAAATATCGTATAGCTCGCCCCTGCCATGCCAGGCGATACGACGTGGATGTTCGTCATAAAGACCGCAAGCCAGTCGGCCATGGCGCCTTCAGTTGTCGCAACGCCAAATCCAAAAAGTGAGATACTGATCAAGGCTTTTGAGGGCCACTTGCCGTTTTTTTCCGACGCCCCAGTCGCAGGCACCGCGTAGTCACTGATCAAACGCGCAATGCTGAGCATCGGAAAGATGCAGACCACTGCGATCAAAAGCAACGAATATCCGGGGGGCACCTGAAACTCGGCCATGACGGACCCAAGCGCGGCCCCTATCAATACGCCCACGGACCAATATCCATGGCACCCGTTCATGATCAGCCTGTCACTGCGCGCTTCAACCTCTGTTGCCGTCACATTCAGGCTAAGTTGCGCGATGGCCATCGCAACCCCTGCGAAAACCAACGACAGAAAAAGTGCAAACCATGAGGTCGCAAACGCTGGCAATGGCATCGTCAGAAGATAGGCGCCCAATCCAAGCGTCAGCAGACCCCTCGTTCCCAGAGCCTCTGCAATTTTGCTGCCAAAAGACAGGGCGGCCAGTAAACCGAGAGGCATCCCGATCAACGCAACAGCCAACGCCCCTTCCCCAAGACCGATTGTTTCTTGCACCTGTGGAATGCGGGGAAACCATGCCCCCAAAACGAGAGGCTGCATCAGAAAAATAAGTCGTACAGCTCTGATATCGCTCATTTTTATTGACCCGAAGGCACATTCGCCCGCAGAAGTGCGGCAAGTGATGTGGCCTCAGCAAGATCAAACTTCCGCTCACTCTGGCCAAATCCAAACCCTTGCCTTGGATTAATGACGGGCGTTTCAACGGAACACGACGCATGGAATGACGTAAGACCTGTGTGCGCCAAAAGGTCAGGCAAGTTTGCGCCGTTGATACCACCACCCGCCATGATTTCGATCTTGTTATCTGCTGCCTCGTGAAGCCGCCGCAGCCCATCGATCCCCTCCAAAGCGGTTGGTTTTCCGCCAGATGTAAGAATTCGGGTGAAGCCGAGATCTACCACTTCTGAAACCGCGGTTATCGGGTCGTCGACCACATCGATGACACGGTGCAGTGTCATATCAAGGCCGTCTGCCGCTTTAACCATGTGCTCCAAAGCCCTGAGATCCAGTTTCCCGGCGCGTTCAGCCCCAATGACGACACCCTTGAGACCAAGCTGGCGGGCCAAACCAATATTCGTGGTGGCAGTCGCCAGCTCCTCGTTATTCATACAAAAATCACCAGCGCAGGCCCGGATCAGAACATGTGTTTCTACACCGCATTCAGCCGCAGACACCATTAATCCGTAGTCTGGTGTAAGCCCGCCAAGCTCCAGACCGGTGCAAATCTCGATACGGTCAGCAATGGAAGCTGCTGCAAAAATCGTTTTCGGTGAATCAACGCATATTTCGAGCGTGTAACAGCTATTCAGCGGCATTTTCATTCATGGCCGACCCGGTTACGTCGGCAAGTAGGCCTATCTGGGAAAGATCTTTAGAAACCACCACGAGGTCCTGGGTCTTGCGCCCAACCAATTCTGTCAGACCAGCGTCCCCAACAACCGACGCAGGTACAGTGACCGCCATACGCAGGGCGCTCTCTAAGGACACACCTATATGCTTTACCAAGCGCGCGACGCCCTGCGCTTGGGTGATATGCGCCCCTGCCAGATTGCCTTCGACATTCAGAAGGCGACCATCGCAAAGATGCACTTCTTGACCATAAAGCGAAAACTTATCAGGCCCGCCAACCGTTGCCATCGCATCTGAGACAAGAAACATCAAATCCGCTTTTGGACGGGCTCGGAGCGCCAAGGCGATCATACGATCATCCACATGATAGCCGTCACAAATAATGCCCGAACAGAGGTGCGAGTTCAGAACAGTACCAACCGCACCCGGAGCGCGCCCGGTCATTGGCGACATTGCATTAAAAAGATGCGTTGCACATTTCGCACCCGCCGCGATTGCCGCTTCCACGGTTTCGGCATCGGCATCTGTGTGTCCGATGGACACGATCGCCCCCAATGACGACAACATCGAAATCTGTTGCGGCGTCGATGCTTCAGGCGCAACTGTGATCATCACGTTGACGTCACGACGTCTTAGCCTCGCGACAACCTCCATGGTTCGATCATCTAGGTCGCGAATAAACCGACCGTTGTGGGTCCCACGTCGCGCATAGGATATGTGCGGCCCCTCAATATGTAGACCAAGAATACCTTGATCACCCTGTGCCTCGATCACGGCCTGAGCGGCGCGGTCCAGAACGTCTGGTGCATCCGTAATCACCGTCGGCAGGATCGCTACCGTGCCAAAACGACGATGTGCGGCGGCGACTTTGGTCATTGCTTGCCTTGTAGGGGTGTCATTGAGCATGACACCGCCGCCACCATTGACCTGCAGGTCTACGAACCCTGGGGTAAGACACCCCTTAAGCGGCAGGGCAGCGCTCGTTGCGGACGCTATCTCGACAACTTGATCATCCAGCAAGCGAAGAGCTTTGCCTGTATGCAACCGTTCCCCGTCAAAAAGCTGTTCTGGCGCAATCCAAATATCTGTCATGCCGCTTCCTCGAAAAAATAGGGTAGCAATGCGTTCTGGATTTCAGCATCAATCAGTCTCTGAACTTGCGTGCCCTTCAGGCCCTCTGCCCGTGCGAGAACTGGTGCATCGAATACCTTGATCAATTCACTGTCTTTTATCGTTCCGTCAAAGACTTCCAACAAATCTTGGACGGCCTTTTGTGCTTTGGGCTGCGGCCAGTAATACCGGATCCGATCAGCAAGACCAAAGTGGCGCTGATGGAAAAGGGCGGCCTCATCTCCCGAGTAATGGCCCTGCCAATAGCCAGGGTCTTCCGTCATCAACTCTTCCAGTGCTGCCTGCAAAGCGCCCCGGTTTGTTCGTACCTGATCAAGAGAGTAGAGCGCTTTACGATAGGCGAAGGTCAGGGCCGGACCCACCTTTTGAAAGGCGAACCCCATACCGGCCAATCTCGGGAAGACGTCGGCTTTCTGGTAATCGGTTGAATGCGCTTCCAAGCAAACATTGGGATGTTCTGACAGCGCCAAAATCAGCCCTGGATCGCGCTCCAATGGCATTGCATGAACATGGGTTGGACCGAATTCGACGCCAGGTTGAACGACCAAACCGCCGATCTTTTCAGACAGATCACCAAAGGCCCCGTCATGCTCATGCAATGTGCGTCGCGCCGCATCGGGTGACGTGGGTGGAATGTCACCATCTTCATCGACACGGGCGCCCCCGGGTGGGGGTACTTCGGTACCAACAACAAACAACACGTCGGGATTTATGGAACAACAGATCCGCGCCAACCGTGCAGAGCGCGAGGCCGTTACATCATCACCCAGCTGCGCAGTCTCGCCGGCACACCCTTCCGAGCAGTCCAGATGGATCTTCCCAAACCCTGCCTCGACATAGTCAGCCACCATGTGGTCCGCTCTCGCCATTGCGGTCTCAGCACCTGCGGCGCGCCAAGCCTGTGGACCAAGATGGTCGCCCCCAAAAACAATGCGTTCGCGGGCCGTCGCCGTTTCATTGGCAAGATCAGTTACAAATGTGACGAAGTCGGCTGGCGTCATGCCAGTGTATCCGCCAAACTGATTGACCTGATTGGACGTCGCTTCGATCACGATTTCTCGGTCAAGCGTTTCTGCCAGCAAAAGGGATGCGCGCAAAACGTCTGGATGCGCAGAACAGACCGAGGGGATCGCAACGGCTGCTCCTGCGCGATTGCGCTTCACAACATTACGTAGCACCTCAACCATCTTGCACCGCCTGCCATGCTGCAAGGGCTGCACCGCGCGCGCCGCTGGTATTTCCGCCTTCCGCCAGTACCAGCGGAGGCGTCGCATAGTTCAACAATTGAGCGCCTTGCGCCGCCTTTGTGAGGTCATCTGTAAGCCCCTTAATCTGCGACAGGCCACCCCCGAGAACGATAATGTCTGGGTCAACGGTCAGCGTCAGAGTGTGCAACAGATCAGCGGTCAGAGCGCACCAGATCTTCCAAACCTCCTGCATTGTTCCAAACCGCTGTTCTGCGATTTGCGGAGGGGTCACAGTTTCACCCGTAATGTGCTTGGCAATGCGGGACATTCCCGGTCCTGCGATATAAGTCTCGATACACCCAAACCGTCCGCAACCGCACTGGATCACAGGGATATCGTAGCCCTGCAATATGTGAGCAGGTGCTGAGGTGTGACCAAACTCCCCTCCCGTTCGGGTGGGACCTTCCAAAATCCGTCCATCAACGCAAACGCCGCCGCCAATGCCTGTTCCCAAAATAAGGGCCATCACAGTTTTGTGCCCTTTGCCCTGGCCAAAGACAGCTTCTGACAGGGCCAAAGCGCGGCAATCGTTGACATAGGTGATTGCGCGATCGGCGGCGTTTTCGATGTCTGATGGAAAAGCTTTACCCGTCGCGGGAAGGTTCGCGGTCAGCGCCAATCCATCGACAGGGTTGATTAGTCCCGCAGCGCCGACGCCTACAGGGACGGTTCCGCCTGCCATCTGCTCTGCCCAAGCGATCTGATCAGCCATGACCTGAATAAGAGCCGAATATTCGGATGGTGTTTCGCAACGACGCCGTGATGCCAATGACCAGGTATCATCGAAAACCTGTGTTTCGATCTTGGTCCCCCCAAGATCGATGCCGACGGCCTTCATGACGCCACCTTGTAAAGTTTGACGCCCGACACAACCCTGCTGAGTGTCCCACGATCGGCAAAGGGATCATCGACATTCAACCCCAGATTATTTGCCCAGAAAACACCCCGCACCTGCGCAAGTGCGACGCTCAATGGCGCAGCCCATAAGGGCCCAAAAGGCATTTGCACATCGATGCCACCGCCCGGACCAATTTTCTCGACCGTCGCGTGCGGGAATTGCGCCCGTAGCTCTGTGATCAGATCGTCTTCATAGAAACACGTGGGCTCATGGGGGCTGGCAAAGACCGAAATAGCCGTGCCGTCTGTCACAAATGACTTGGGTCCATGCCGGAACCCCAAGGTGCTGTCCCAAATTGCAGGAATTTGCCCTGCCGAGAGCTCCAGAACTTTCAGTGCCGCTTCGCGCGCGGCATAAGCCATCGGGCCGGTTCCTACAAAGACTGCACGCTCAGGACAGTCCTGAGACGCATAAAGCGGCAACAGAGATTCCAACTGATCTGCCAAAGCGCTGAAGCGATCCGCGACATCGCAAGGCGCGTCAAAAAGCGCCAAGGCCGTCAGCAACATCGTGGAGAAGCTGGAGGTCATGGCAAAGCCTGCATCATGGGTCTCGTCAGGCAAGACGATGACTTGCGTGGGCGCATTCGATCGGCGCGTCGCAAGTGCCCCCTCTTTGTTGCAGGTAATGTTCAAGCGGGGTGCATGAGGTGCAAGTGCATCAAGCGCATCAAGCGTACCAATCGTCTCCGTGCTGTTTCCGGAGCGCCCGAAATTGACAACAAGCGGACGTGCGCCAGTCAGGACATGTGCAGGGTCAGCAACGATATCTGTCGTTGGAACAGATCTTGTTCCCTTGATTGAAGCCGCAGCGATATCGCCAATATAGGCGCTGGTCCCGGCGCCACAGAACCAAATTTCGTCGAAAGATTGGTCTGCAATCCAAGACCGCAAACCAGCCACATCAAGGGTTGCGCCCCAACTGCGCCATATGTCCGGCTGGCGGTGTATCTCGCGCCACGTCGCCCATTTGTTCAACCCGTCTGTCATGTGGTTTGTGTTACCTTTGAGAGGGTTACGGGTGCATCGGGGTCCAGACCAAGCGCCAGCGAAGTGCTCAGGATCACCGGATACAAAAGCATCAGCAAAGCCGCGGCAGCGGCAGCGGGTGCTACATTTTCCAATCCAATGTCACTGATCCGAACCCGGTGCACATCACAACCAGCCGCACGGAAGCGTGCCTCTGCCAGATCGAGGCTCTCCTGCGTTTGTTCCAGACCCGTGTCGAGGATGAGAACCATAAGTGGGTTCGTGGCAAGCTGCAGCGGTCCGTGCAACACCTCTGAACTGGAATAAGCTTCGGCATGCAGTGCGCAGCATTCCTTGAGTTTTAAAGCGATTTCATGCGCGGTACCGTAACCGGTATCGCGACCAATCACATAAACATGCCGAGCCCGTAGGAATGCTGCCTGTAGCTCAGCGGACTTTGGATGGTTCAATTCCATATCCACAAGCGCGTTTGCAGCAGCCCGCGCGTCTTCACCATAAGATGGCTTCAAATTACCGAGCAATGCCATACCGGCGGCCACCGAGCCAACGACAGATTTTGTTGCCGGAACGGCGAGCTCCGGCCCTGCGCACACAGAAAGGCTTATATCGGCAGCCTGTTCCACTGCGCTGTCTGGTTTGTTGGTCAAAGACAGAACGGATGCCCCCATCTTTGACGCCCCTTGCGCCGACAACACAAGATCATGGCTCGCACCCGATTGGCTGACGACCATCACGGCAGTGCCTTCAAGTGCAACACCGTCGCCCAAGGAAAATACCGAGGGGGGCAACGATGTGACCGGAATGCCAAGTTCTCGCATGAATTCGTAGGACAAGATGTTGGCCGCCGCGTCAGATGACCCGCGCGCAATCGTATAGATCGCCTTAGGCATCTTGATCTCGCCTGAGACGGTCTGCGTGGCTGATGCAGCAAAGACTTCCGGGCCTTCTGCCGCTTCTTTGGCCATCAGGCACCCAGGCGTTTTCTGTTCGCTGGTCATTGTCTTAGTCCGTAATTGTCGAATTCGCGCCAAGTGTCGGTCAGATCCACCATTTGGCCGCTGATCCGCGCTTCATCCAAAGCCAGCGCGACAAGCCCGGCTTCAAGAGCGTCCACCACACCGACCGGCAAGCTGTCAGTCTCACCGCGTAGAAACGCGACGATATCGTCAACCATCATGTGATCTGCGCCATAGTGAGACGAGGCCCGCGCGTCGTCCATCTTGGTGTAATCATGTTCAGCAATGACCGAGCCATCGCGCGCTGTCGCCTTGAGCCCGCCGCGCACGAAATCGCCTTCGGCCATCCCAAGCGTTCCCATCACGCAGAAACGACGATGTTCGTCAGGGACATTGAGATTGGTATGGAAGGTCATCGAAGCGCCACTCTCAAACTGAAGCGAAGCCGTCTGAAAATCGATGATGTCACCGTCAGAGTGGAAAGCATCATCGATCGCGTTCCAAATCGAAGGCTTATGATGCATGATCGCGTTTTCGAGGTTCGCGCTTGGGGCATTGCCCGGCACAAATGACTTACGCCCCCCAAAGCTCACGACCTTGCTTGGGCGAGACCCGGTGACCATGTTGTAGATATCCAGATCGTGGCAGCATTTCTCCAGCATGAAACCGCCAGACCATGATACCATGCGCCTCCAGTCACGCATGAAAAACGCGCCGTGATAGGGGGCGATATGTTCACTGGCCTCCAGTGATACGACAGGGCCAAGTTCATCGAGAACGGCACGTAAATCGACAACATGCTGCGAGTATCGCAAGACCAGACCGACCATCACGCTGTCAGTTCCGTGTCTGGTCAGCAGATCTGCCAATTCCATCGTTTCTTCTTTGGTGGTCACAACCGGCTTTTCAGTAAAAATGCGAACCCCGGCGTTCAGGCCGAGTTTGATATGCTCCAGGTGAAAGCTGTTGGGCGAGCCGACAAAAAACAGATCTGGTTTGGTTTCTGAGAGCATCTGCTCCAGATCGTCAAACCGCTCGATTTCACCGCGCATCCGCACGCATGCGGCCAAGCCCATTTGCAACTGCTTGACGCTTGCGGCTTTGGGAAAACTTGGAAAGTCCTGATTAGACGCCAAGGCTGCTGCCTCTGCTTCACTTATTGAAGACGCGTCTATCTGAAGCGCTGAATCAGGCTGCGGATCATAGTATCCAACGAAATCTGCCTCAGGCATCGCATCTCGCAGGATTGACAGCACATGTGCCGCCCGTAGTCCCAAACCAGCTGTGACAACTCTCATTGCGTTGCCCTCAATCGATGATTTCAGGGGCAGAGTTTCGGCGCAACACATCACCGGAGCCGTCAAAGACGTGGCAAGCTTCAGGCGCGACCGATAGCGTCAAGGGTTCACCTTCCTTCACCGCCGCGTCGCCCGGAAGAGACGCGCAGAACCGCGTGCCATCCCCGATGGTTCCGTAAGTGATCGAAACGCCCCCCAAGCGTTCGAGGACGTTCACAGAAATCTCCAGACCTTCAGTGCCAATATCAACATGCTCTGGTCGAATGCCCACTTCGACTTTGTCTCCGGCTGAAACCGTGCTGCTGTCGACAGGCAGAACCATCTCGTGACCACCGTTCATGGATATTTTCACACCGTTTGGATCAACTCCGAGCACGGTGCCGGGGATCAAGTTCATGTTTGGCTGACCGATAAAGGACGCTACAAATTTTGTCTTTGGGTGATGGTAAAGCTCCATCGGTGTTCCGAATTGCTCCACCCGACCGCCATTCAGTACGACGATGCGATCTGCCATGGTCATCGCCTCGATCTGGTCGTGGGTCACGTAAACCATTGTGGCGTCCAGATTGCGGTGCAGCTGGCTGAGTTCGACACGCATGTCGCCGCGCAATGCCGCATCAAGGTTCGACAGCGGTTCATCAAACAGGAAGACCTTTGGGTTTCGGACAATTGAACGACCGATGGCAACGCGCTGACGTTGACCACCTGACAGCTGACCCGGTTTAAGTTGAAGCTTGTCTTTCAATTGCAGGATGTCTGCTGCGCGTTGTATCCGCGCATCCATCTCAGCTTTGACCATCTTCTGAACACGAAGCGGGAAGGCAATATTCTCATAGACACTCAGATGCGGGTACAGTGCATAGGACTGGAAGACCATCGAAATACCGCGTTCGACCGGAGGAGCAGCACTGACGTCTTCGCCGCCAATGACGACAGACCCGCTTGTCGCTTCTTCAAGACCCGCGATGATCCTGAGAAGCGTCGATTTCCCGCAACCGGAGGGTCCGACAAAAACGACAAACTCTTTGTCTTTGATCGCCAGGCTGATGTCATGCAGCACTTTGGCTGCACCGAATGACTTCGTGATGGCATTCATTGAAAGCGTTGCCATGGTATGTCCAACTTTTGATGGATGGGTAATGATCCCGGGCGACACGCAGCGCAGGCCGCCCGGGACGGGAGGAAGCCTTTACAGAGCGTCGTCCAGCTCTTCGCCGGCGATCGTCACGAGGTTGTCGACCGTGTCGTCCTCAAGAAGGATGCCCTGCACCATGTTGGTGAAGACAGACTGAAGCGCCTTAAAGTCTTCGACGATGGGCTCTGGACCACCGGTCGGGATTGGCGCTGTGAAGTTTGGCCAGACACCCGAAGAGTAGTAGAGATCTTCTTTGCCCATTGCGGCGTAATCAAAGATCGGCGTGAGGCCCCAGGAGCTGTCGAGGTCATACTGCGCGTCACCCGATGTGATCCGCTGCGCCAGTTCCTGCGCCAGCTCTTCATGGCCAGAGCCTTTGAACACAACAATCGAGTCTGTGATCAGGATCGAACCACTTTCGCCAGAAGGACCAGCAGGAACTGGTACGACGAGTTGATTGATATCCTCATTGTGCTGGCCGTAGCCCCATGGGCCCTGAACATACATGGCGATCTGGCCATCGTTAAACAGGTCCTTCAGCTGGTCACGTTCCCAGGCGGTTGGCCCTTCCTGAGCGACGGTTGCCAACTTGCCGTAGAATTCCAGCGTCTCGCGCGTTTGCTGGCTGTCCAGCATGTTTTCGCCGGTTGCAGGATCGATCACAACACCACCGTTGGAATACAGGTAGTTGAGGAATTGGTGCATCGTGTTGTCGAAGTCTTTACCGGCAAGACCCACACCTGCGGAGTCGGTGTTATCCACCACGCCCTGCGCCATGGCATACATGTCATCCCATGTTGCAGGAGCCGCGCATTCCTGACCCGAGGCTTCGACGATATCGCAGTTGATATAAAGCGCTTTGGTCGAGAAAGCGTGTGGGTAGCCCCAGGTCACACCTTCGATGGTGACGGTGTTCAGAACGCCCGGCTGGTAAGGTGCATCTGCAGCGATGTTGGCAGGCACGATCAGGTCGTTATTGGCCAGCTGGCGCAAAGTCCGCGATCCCATGTAGGCGATCGACGGCGGATCGCCTGCGGCCGCCAGCGTCAGGGATTTGTCCTGGCAAGTGCCCCAAGGCACAGCTTCGAGATTGACCGTGACGCCTTCATTGTCTGCAACAAACTGGTCGACCACTGCCTGGTCGGCCGCACGAACTTCGCCGCCGCACATGATGAAATGCAACTCGGTCGAATGGCTACCGGCATATGCCATGCCTGCCGCGCTCGACATCAGCGCAACACTGAGTGAAAGTTTCGTAAGTTTCATGTTTT
>Ga0189292_10542_pt1 | contig 10635 bp, 6 predicted proteins | sample UW1oraminimetaG_FD_130317 | JGI IMG/M metagenome (GOLD analysis project Ga0189292, IMG submission 130317) | Marine microbial communities from the Costa Rica Dome - UW179A-orange mini metaG | ecosystem: Environmental > Aquatic > Marine > Oceanic > Photic zone | place: Costa Rica: the Eastern Pacific... | reverse complement strand
TGCCGTTTGAGTTCGTGCGGGAGCTGTCCAGCGCCGCCCGGCAGGCCGAAGCGCGCCATGCGTTTTCGCTGCGGCTGCTGGCTGCCGAGCCGATGATCCGCTTGCCGTATCTATCCTGCCTGCCGTTTCAGGAAGCGCTGGCCCTGGCCCAGCCTTTCCTGTCGCAGCCTGATGGCGAATTGCGCGCGCAGGCCGTGGCGGCGGTGGTGGGGGCAGGGAGATACGAGGCATCCAGCTTGTCCGCCATCCTGGACTTCTGCCGGGCCCGTGAAAACGAGCAAGACCCGGTGCGGCTTGCCATGCTGACCGCCCTGGCGGCGCTGCCGCCGTCGCGTTGGGAAACCGAGCATCTGCCCGGGTTCTCCGCGCTGATCGATGCCGCGCTGCGTGCCAGGGACTGCTCGCACCAGACCATGCTGGCGGCCACGCAATGGTTGATGGCCATCATCGCCACCCATGCCGCTTTCGTCGTCGAGACGCTGCCTCGCCTGGTCGAGCGCATGGGCAGCATGGGAAATCTCCGCTACGGGTATTGGGAATCCCGTGTGAGCGACAACGAATTGCTTGAGATCGCCCCGCATCTGATGGGGTTGCTCCAGACATGGATCCGGCGGGATCGCGGCCAGATTGCGCTGCAACTGGTCTTGGGCTTCGGATGTCGCGCCAAAGCCGTGGATCTGTTCGTCGACCTGCTGGCCGGCCTGACCCGGGACAAGCGTGGCCATGTGGCGCGTTCGGGGCTGGAGACGCTGGTGAGGCTCGGACTCAGCAAACGGGTCGCCGAGTTGGTCCCTCAATTGGTGGGAGACGATCCGAGTTGGATCCAGGTTTCGGCGGTTTCCTCGCATCTGCATGTGCGCAGGCAGGACCTGCTGACGCCGTTCCTGAGCGCCCGCGTCTACAAGGGGCGGTTTCCGAGCGGCAAGGCGGCGTTTCTTCCCGCCTATGACAGCGGCTTCTCCCGGTGGACGGCCGCCCAGCAGCAATGCTATGCCGGCGAACTGCTCGATATCCTCACGAGCCCGCAACGCAACGCCTGGGAACTCTACGGTTGCGTCCAGCGATACGCGGCCATGCCGTCCATCGATCTGGCGCCGCTCTTCGACTTCTCGCGGCTGGACGCGCCTGACCAGGGACTGCGTGACAAGACGCTGGAAGTGCTCGGGCGCGCCGATGCGGGACGCGGCGTGGCAGCGCTGATGCAGGCATTGGATGACGGCCGGGCCCGCATCGCCATCTATGCCCTGCGTCGATCCCTGATGAACCTGCCCCCCGCGCGGGTCTTGGACCTGCTCGACCGCGTGCCGCGCGGCAAGATCACCGTGGCCAAGGAGATCATTCGGCTCGCGGGCGATCTGAGGACGGACGGCGCCTTCGCATTCCTGGCCCGGATCGAAGCCGAACCCAGGCTGCATCCGGATGTGGTCATCGCCTTGATGCGGGCGTACTGGAACTTCCTTGATCGCCCTGAGGTCTGGGAGCGATTGCACGCCGCCGCCCGCAACGAGCAGCCTGCGCTCGCGCGCGCAACCATCCGTATTCCGCCGGTGGGTCTTGCCCCGGACAGCCAGCGCGCATTGAGCAGGCATCTTGCATTGCTGCTTGGACATCCCGACGCGCAAATCCGCAAGGAAACCCTGGAAAGACTGATCGCGATGCCGCCGGGGGAAGGCGAGCCGACGCTGTACCAAGCGCTGGCCGCGCGGCTCGATGACGTCGATGTCGCGCTGGTTGAACTGGCGGCGCGCGCGCTGCTGGGTATCTATGCGGGCAGCTTGCCGCGGGAACTGGCAGGCGGTTTCGCCGGCTTGACGCGGGCGCAGTCATTGGCTGCCGTTGTCGATGCGTATCTGTGGCAGTTGCACCGTGGCCAGCTGGAACTGGCCGCGTCGGCTAACCTGCTGGTCGAGGCCCTGCTGGCCAGGCGCTGGCATCCGGGGCTGGCGCTGCGGCTCGCATTCTCGGTATTGAGTCCGGAGGCCGCGTTGATGACCGCGCGGCAATTCGATTCTTCGGAATTGCTGCATCCCGGCGTCGTCGGGGATGTCCTGGATTCGCTTGCAGAGACGGCGTCTGGTGCGCGCCCGGATCAACTCATCCAGGTCGAAGCATTGCTGGGGGCCGAAGGCAATGCCCGCATGCGGCGGATCGGCCTGGGCTTGCTGCGCGAAATGTCGAACAGGATTGGCTGGACGGAGGACATGCGCCAGCGGCTGGGATTCTATCGGAATGACAAGGATGGCTGGGTTTCCGACGCGGCCGACCTGATCACGTATCCGGATGAGGTTTCCGAATGAAGCGATTCCTCGTCGCCCATGATTACGGCATGGGATCCCTGTGGTGGTGGATAGAGGCGCCTTCGGAAGCGGCAATCGTCCAGACCTATGCCGAAGTTGTGGTTGTCGACCAGACCGAGGTGGATCCGGAGAGGTTTACGGACATTCCGTCGATTCGCATCGGCGATCCCGCTCCCGCGGGCCTTGACGACCTGCAAGCGCAGCGCCGCCTCCAGCGCGCCAATCCGAAATTTGGCGCGCTGGTCGGGCGAGGCAACGTCTACATCAAGCAGGAATTTCCTGAAGATCAGGAGACCTATTTCGTCGAGTACGACCAAAAGGGGTATCGCACGCGCCAGGTCGTTGTGTCGGCCAGTGGCGACGCGGAAAGCACGGGTCCCGAGGATTGGTGTTTCAATCCGCCGGAAGACTTGTGGGACCCGGAACTCGCCGAGCGTGAAACCACGCGGGATGAGTTCGAGTCTTGGTGGGCACGCGCTCGCGCGGCTGGGCGTCTTGCGCCGTGACGACTTTCGCCGGAATGCTCAAGGAGATGTCCATGGCCGTGAGAAAGGACCAGAAGGCGTGAGCATGGACGGATTTGCGTTAGTCGCCGACATGGCTGCCTTCTAGAACCGCCTCTCCAGCATCAGGCTGACCTCGGTCCGGTCCCGCGCATACATGGGCAGATTGCTGGTGATCTTGAGGTAACTGAGGTTCAGCTTCGGCTCCAACCCGGCGATCTTGAAGTCCGGCGTCCAGACCGAGGCGTCCACGCGCAGCTCATGATCGCGCCGCCGCTGGTTCAGGAACAGGGCATAGGGCGCCTCATACGCCTGTCTGCCATAGCGGGCGCTCAAGCGCGTGCCCAACATTTGCCCGAAGGTCTTGACCACGCCCAGCTGCGCCCAGGGAAAGCGATAGGTGTATTCGCCCGCCGCCACCGCCTCGCGCTGCAGCCCGACGCTGGCGTAAGCCAACAGCGCGGGCGAGAACACGCGGATGGCCGTCAGCGACAGCACTTCCAGATGGCCGTCATAGGCGGCATAGGCCCGGTCGCCATAGCCGCGCTTGAGCCACAGCCAGGCCCCCATCAACTGCCACCCCGGCGTTGGCCGCCACCCGTATTCCAGGCTCAAGCCGCGGTTGTGGCTATAGCGCCGGCTGCCCATCCAGCTGCGGCCCGCCTGGGGCGTCGCGGCAAACCAGCGCGTGGCGTCCTGCCACTTGTAGCCGCCGCGCAAGGTCAGGGAGCGGTCGCTGTAGTCGCGTTGCACGCGATACGCGGTGCCGTCGATATCCGCGCCCAGCGTGTAGTAGTGATGCCCGCCGAGATTGCGTTCGACATTGGCGCTGCCGCTGTATTTCAACCCCCAATCCGCCTTGGGCAACGCGTCGGGGTCCTTCGCGAACGGCACCCACAAGGGACCTTTCCGTGTCGCGACCGGCAGGTACAGCATCGGGTCGCGGTTGGCCGAATTGACGTTGTTGCTGTAGGCCGTGCCCGCGCCCAGGCGGAAATTCCAGCGGCGCTGCTGCGCCAACGCCTGACGGTAAAGCATGACGCTGCGCTGCGCCGCCGGCTCCAGCGACCCCAGCCGCAGGTCGGCCAGCTCGGCGTCGGACTGCGCGAATTGGCGATCCTCCATCAGCATGGTGGCCAGTTCCAGCCGCACGTAGCCCAGGTCGGGATGCTGCGCCACCAGTCGGCGGTACAACGCGATGGCCTCGGCCAGCCGTCCGTCGTGGCGCAGCAGCGCGCCATGCACGTAGTCGCGCAGGATCGGATCAACGCCGGCCATCCAGGGGTAGAAGCGCATCACCCGGCGCAGGGTGCTCCAGTCCTCTTGCAGCATCGCCTGGTTGAGGATGCGTTCGGTCAGCTTGAGGTCGTGGGCCAGGTCCTGGTCGGTCAGTTCGACGGGTGGCTGGACCGGTTGGGTGGGCGGGGGGTGGGTGATGGGGGGCGTGGGGCGAGGGGGAGGGGGGAGCGTCGCGGTGTCCGGCTCCAGGGGGCGGACGGGAGCCGGCAGGACGGCGGGTGACGGCGTGGCGGGTTGGGCCTGGAGCGTAAGCGGATAGCCCGCGACCAGCAGGCTGATGACGATTGCGGTGAACAGTGAATGACGGCGAGAGGGGGTGGACGAGAGAGGGTGCGGCACGGGCCTCCCGGATGCGGCGGCTTGAATAGGCAAAAGGACTGCAGGGGAATCCCTGCAGTCCGTGATGGGCAAGATCGCAATTCAGCAACGGCGGTATCAAATAGAAGTGCGACTGAAGTGATATCTATTCAATATTGAAACGGCGCCTGTTGGATCTTTCCGTGATGGTTACTGTTTCGCGCCGATGACAGCGACGGAGCCGATGCGCTCCGGCAGCCCTTCGATGGAGCCGGCAATCTCGGCACCTTGCGGGCCGAAGAGAGTCAGGCTGTAGGTTGGGTTGCTCGTCGGACCTTTGATGGCGTTCCATGCCGCAGGGTTACTGACGTCAGCATTGGTGATGGTGACATCGCCATCGAATACCAGGCCGTTGCTGGTAGTGGCCAGCGCGGTGGGGTCAAGCTTGCCGTTGGTGATATCGAAGAAGATGTCCATGCCAGTCGATGACTGCGATGCCGGAATCTTGAGTTCGTTCAATGAGAACGACCCTTGACCCGTAGCAGTACTCGGTCCGGTTACTGCCACCTGATAGTCGAACATGCCGCGCGGGAAGTTGCTGAAAGTCACGCCGGCATAGCTGTAGGTACCATTTACAAGCGTGCCAGGCATGGTCTGTTCTCCGACGACGCTCTTTACGAAGTGGCGCGCTTCAGTGCCTCGCGAGAGATTGACCACCGCTGCCGAGTAGTTCTGGCGATAGACGCGGTAGACAACGGGCGCCCGGGCCGACGCCGAGCCATCGTTGGAAGTCAGGCTCAAGTCATCGTTGTGGCCCTGGCCACCCTTGCCGTTCTTGCCATACAGCGTGAAAGGCTGCAAATCCTTCAGGTCGAACAGGTTGGCGACGCTGGCGCCGGCCTGGCCCGGTACCGTTACGGCGGTCGATGGGCCGTAGGTCTGGCCGTTGTAGTTGAACGATCCGAGATAGGACACTTCCGGATCCTGATTACTGGGTTCGTTGAGGTCCAGTTGATTCCAACCGGCAAAGGCGGTGCTGGCAAAACCCAACGCCAGCAACGCGCTGGAGAAGTGGCTGAGCGTGCGCATAGACATGATGACGTTCCTTGATAGAAAGGGTGAACAAGCCTCGCGGGAAAAATTGATCGGTTCAGAGGCTTGATGCCAAGTCCGGCGAGATTGACCCGCCGGGTGTCCGTGTGCGATTGGTTTCGGACGGTGGCAATGAAGAAGACACGCTGCCCACCCCTAAAGGGCAAAGCGAAACGGCATAGCCGCACCGGTATCGCCGAAGATCGGACGAACTCCTGGTCGAGAGTGGCTCCCTGCGGGGTTTGCCCGTTGAACCGTCACAGGCGATAACCCAGCGTCAAAAGCGCATTGCGCGGCGCGCCCGAAATGAAGGATCTTTCGTGTTGGTAGTAGACCTTGTCGAACAGGTTATTGATGTTCAACTGCATGCTGAAGCGTTTGTCAATCTGGTAGCGCGCCATCAGATCGACCACATAGTAGGGATTCTGATGCATCAGATAGTCTTGGTTCCGGGCAGTGATGTTCACGGGAATCCACGTGGACTGTGTGCGGCTCTGCCAGCGAACGCCCGCGCCCACCGTGAGCCGCTTGATGCGGTAGGTCGTAAATAGCTTGAGGGATTTTTCGGGTGCGCGATAACTATTGGTGTAATCGTCGCGGGCTGCGAGCAGCACTTCACCTGCCTTCAGGGGAGGCGGGATCTGCTTTTGTTTTACATAGCCCGCCGACACGTTCCAGTTAGGCGTGATGGCGCCCGTAACATTGAATTCCCAGCCATAGACTCTCCAGCCGTCGTTATCGGTGCCAGAAGCCGCAGGGTCATTGGTCTGGTGAGGAAAGTCCTTCTGTCGCATTCTGAAGTACGACGCAGCCACATTGAGCCTATCGTCGAAGAACGCGCCTTTGAAGCCTCCCTCCTCGGTGATCGAACGCACCGGGGGAAGATAATCGCCGGTCATAATGTTGGTTCCGCCATTTTCATCCGGATAGCGGATATAGGACGTGGCATAGCTGCCATAGGCATTGATCTGAGGCGTTAACTCGACGATCAAGCCTGCGTACGGCAGGAATTTCGGACGCATTGTGGGATTGCTTTTGTTGGGCAGGAAGGTCCAGCCTGGCCCGCAATTTCCTTCGAGGCAGTCGGTCTCAACATGGTCTGCTTCCGTATCCTTGGCCCAGCGGCCACCCATGATCAGATGCACGCGATCAATCGGGCGCAGGTGGCTGGAAAAATAATATCCAGTCTGCCGTGCTTTCGTCGTGTAGCGCTCGCGGGCGGTGTACATGTCCTGTCCCAAATCCTCCCAGGTCTCGGGAGGGCGGTTGGTCCAATCCGCGATAGGGGCGGCATTGTTGGGAAAGAGAGCACGACAGCCGCGACGGGGATTGCACCTATCAAATGAAAGGGTGGAAGAATCGGATGTGCCAGTGCTGGCGTATCCGCCATAGACCATGTGGTGCAGGTTGTAGGCATTGGCCCCGAAGACAAACTCTTGCCGTCTTCCCAGTAGCTCGATACTGCCTTTCAAATGCACGTCAATGGCATTGATGATGTTCTCTTGATTGTCGCGTTTCGCAACGTAGCTGGCGACTCCTGCCTGGGGTAGGTAAAAGCGGGTGCCCATTTCCCCATAGAGTTTGTCGTCCGTGTTGCTGGCATAGTTGTAGCTTGCCTTGAGAGACCAGTCATCGTTGAAATCATGGTCCCAGGTCAGGAAGAGATTGGTGTAGTTGCGATGCGTATGCGACCAAGGCGTGGCGTTGTTGAAGCTGCGTGGGATGCCCGTGGTGGGAAACACGGTGACGCCTTTTGGCACATCGCGCAGGCCTTCCGGCAGATCTTTCGGTACCCGGCTGTTAAACACTTCCGAAAACCGCGCCAAGCCATGCGGCGAGGCGCCATCGAGTTTGAAATCGAATTGCGTTACTCCCGCGGTGATTCGATTGTTTTCGGTCACATCCAGCTGGCCGATCAGCGATACCGCGCTTCGGTCACTCTTGACCCGTTCGACCCAGTGATTGCCTTTTTGTGCGGCGGCCGCGATTCGCACGCGCAACCTGTCATTGATCGGCGTGGAGAGGTCCAGTTCGGCGCGGCGATTGTTCCAGCTGCCGTATTTCAGGTTCGCCGACAGGTGACGATCCAGATAGGGATGTTTGCGCACGAAGTTCAGACTGGCCGAAGCGTCGCCTTCGCCGCCGGTCAGGCTGGTGGAGCCACGAATCACGTCGATACGTTCATATAGAAAGGAATCCTGCATGCCGATGTCGCCATTCGACGAGCCGGACAGGATATAGCTGCTGGCCATGACTCCGTCCATCTGCACCGACCTGACAGGAAAGGTGCGCGAGTAGACCGGTTGGCTGCCAGCGCCTTCAACGCCAGCGGTCACCAGCGTGATGCCTGGAGTCTGGTCAAGCACCTCGCTCAGCGTCAACAACCCCTGATCCTGAATCTGCTGCGCCGTGAACGTGGTGATGCTCTGCGGCGTTTCCTTCGGCGCCAGGTCTAGCTTGGTGGCGCTGGACGTGCTGCTGACGGTGTAGCCCCGGTTGGGCGCGTCGCCTTCGCGGTAGCCGCTGACGGTGACGGCGTTCAGCTGGGTCACATTGGTGGCGTCCTCGCCTGCCGCCTTGGGCAAGCCGCGCAGCATGTAGCGCCCCGGCGCACGCGCCACCGCTTCGAATCCGCTGCCTTGCAGGATGCGGCGGAAACCCGCCTCCACCTCAAAACTTCCCCGCAACCCGGCGGATTCCTTTCCCGCGAGCAGCGAGGCGTCAAACGACAGGCTGACGTCCACCGCCTGCGCGTACTGGTTCAGCACCGTGGTCAGCGGACCGGCCGGGATGTCCACCTGCAAGGTGCTGGCAGCGAGGGCTGCCGAGGGCGTTTGCGCGTGGGTGGCGCGCAGCGGCGTGAAGGCGGCCAACAGGCATATGAGCGTGAGATTCAGCGTGAACTGACGCGCGCCCGGCGCGGCATGGTGCGAGGAGCGGCCAGGCGCGCAGGCCGGTGAAGCGGAGGAGTGATCGTGCATGGACATATCGCGGCAGAGTGATTGAACGGGAAGCGAGGCCATGGCCGGAACCGGTTCGGTTCGCGTCCATGGCGAGCGCCATCGTCATTGAGGACACGCGACGTACTACGAAAGTGCAAATGCGATTGAAAAAAATACTTATGTGATCGATTTTGCGCTTGACCCGTGGCGTCAGGCACGAGGCCGCCGCCTGCGCCACGCCCCGGCTACGCTCCTGGGCGCGCCAGCACCGTCACCCAATAGCGCGTATGCCGCCGCACCTGCACAGGGAAACTGTCCGAGATTGCTTCCAGCGCCTCGTCGGTGTCCCGCAATGAGAAGACCCCGGAGACCTTCAGATCGGCGACCGCCGGATCGCACCGCAGAATGCCGGGCCGATAACGCGCCAGTTCGGCGACGACCTCGGCCAGTGGCCGATCCTCCACCACCAGGCGGCCATGCAGCCAAGCCTGCGCATCCACGGACGCGGCGCCCACCGGCCCCGCGCCGTCGGCATCGAACGACACCGCCTGGCCGGCGCGCAGCAGCACCGCAGGGAGGCGGATCGAAGGGTGATCCTGCGTCTGGCCGGGCAGGATGGTGGCCGACTGTTGCAACACCTGCACCCGCGTGTCGCGGGTATCCAGGCGCACCGTGAAGCGGGCCTCCTGCGGCAGGATGTCGCCATGCGGCGTGCTGACGACGAACGGGCGCGGCATGGCCCGCGAGGTCCGGTCCTGATGGACCTGCATCAGGATCTCGCCGGCACGCAGCACCACCCGACGCCGCGCGTCGCTGAAATCCAGCGTCACGCGGGTGGCGGTGTTCAGATAGAGCTGCGAGCCGTCGTCCAGTTGAAATTGGCGGAGCTCGCCGGTTGCGGTCTGCCAGATGTCCGACTCCCCTGACCGCATGACGCCATAGGCGCCGGTGGCCAGCAGGCCCATCCCCATCAACGACAGCAGGCTGCGGCGCTGTGCGCGCCGGCGCGCGGACGGGGTGAGCACGGCCGTGGCGACATTGGCCGGCACGCGGCTGAAGGCGCACCGCATCTTCTGCAGCCGTTCCCAGGCCTGGCGATGCGCGGGGCTGGCATCGAGCCAGGCCTGCCAGTCAACGCGATCGCGCGGCGTCGCGTCTTCGGCCATGAGGCAGGCAAACCAGCGGGCGGCTTCGCGTACGGCCGATTCCTCGGCGGACGACGGCGGGCGGGACTCGGCCATGCAAACTGCCGGGGGATCAGAAGGCCGCCAGGCAGCAGTGCGCCATGGCGCGCGCGATGTAGTTCTTCACCGTGCGCAGCGAGACATTCAGATTCACGGCGATCTGCGTGTAGGGCAACCCCTGGAACTGCGACAGCACCAGGGCCTGCCGCACCTTCGGGTCGAGGCCGTCGAGCATGCGATCGAACTCGAACAACGCTTCGCGCACCAGCGCCTGGGTTTCGAGGGAAGGCACCTGCTGCGGCGGCAGGGAGGCCAGGACTTCGAGATAGGCGATTTCCAGCGCCTGCCGCCGGTAGAAATTGGCCACCAGCCGTCCGGCCACGGTAGCCAGATAGGCGCGCGGTTCGCGCAGGGGGGAGGTGTCGATATGGAGGGGAGTGGCGGCGCACAGCACGCGGACGAAAGTGTCCTGGGTCAGATCGTCGGCGTCTTCGGCGCGGCGGACTTTAGTGCGAAGCCAGTTGCGCAGCCAACCGTGATGCTCGCGGTATAGGCCACCGACCTGGTGGGCGGTGGGGGCGAGGCACTTTTTCATGGGGTGGGAACGGCGGGGGTGAAGTGCGAATGGGAATTGGTTTGTTTTTATAGTCGATGGGGTGGGGGGATGGGCGGGGGGTGGGGGAAATCGGGTTTGTCTGAGGTGAGGTTGCCTCTGTGGCTGCCGGGAAAGCGCTTTGCTGGCTTGATGTGGGTTATTGATGTCTTCGACCTCGGATGCGATTTGCTCCAATACCTGCCGGTTATGCTTGTCATCCAGTCCATAAAACGCCGCCGCGTCGTTCATCACTCCTTTCACGCCGATTCTCGACAGGCCATCCGAACCATGAAAATTCTTGCCGCAGCGTTGCTAAGCCTTTCGTTCCTGGTGGCGGCTCCCTGCATCGCGGAGACTGACGCGGATCAAGCGGAGATCCTGGGGACGCTGACTGGCGGAAGTTGGCATTCCCGCGACGGCCAGGGC
>Ga0189292_10541_pt1 | contig 10640 bp, 12 predicted proteins | sample UW1oraminimetaG_FD_130317 | JGI IMG/M metagenome (GOLD analysis project Ga0189292, IMG submission 130317) | Marine microbial communities from the Costa Rica Dome - UW179A-orange mini metaG | ecosystem: Environmental > Aquatic > Marine > Oceanic > Photic zone | place: Costa Rica: the Eastern... | reverse complement strand
GGACCAATCGTCGTCTTTCATGCGCATTGCCAGCGTATCGCGGGTGATGCCGGCATTATTGACGAGGATGTGCGGACCGCCGCCTTCCTTGCCGAGCGCATCGATGAGTGCGTCGCAGGCCTCGGCGTTGGTCACGTCCAGCACCACGCCGCGGCCGCCGAACGGCGCCAGCGCCTCGGTGATGGCGGCGGCGCCCGATTCGGAGGTGGCGGTGCCGACGACCACCGCGCCGCGCGCGGCCAGTTCCTGGGCGATGGCGCGGCCAATGCCGCGCGTCGCGCCGGTGACCAGGGCGATCTTGCCCTGCAGTTCGATCGAGGTGTTTTCCATGGTCTTAATTTCCGTTGACCGCGGCCAGCGCGGCCTCAAGCGAGGCCGGATCCGTGATGGCCAGGCCGGTGAGCTCGGGGTCGATGCGTTTGGTCAGGCCGGCCAGCACCTTGCCCGGCCCGCACTCGATGACGTGAGTCACGCCCTGCGCCTTCATGGCGCGCAGCGTCTCGACCCAACGCACAGGATGCCATGCCTGGCGCACCAGCGCATCCCGGATTGCCCCGGGTTCCGTCGGCGAGGCGACATCGACGTTGTTGATGACCTGGATCTGCGGCGCCGCCACGTTGACCGCGGCCAGCGCGCCCGCCAGCACGTCGGCGGCGGGCTTGAGCAGGCTGGAGTGGAACGGCGCGGACACCGGCAGCAGCAGCGCGCGCTTGGCGCCCGCGGCCTTGGCCAGTTCGCAGGCACGTTCGACGGCGCCCTTGTGGCCGGCGATCACGACCTGCGCCGGCGCGTTGAAGTTGACGGCTTCGACCACTTCGCCCTGGGCTGCCCCGGCGCACGCGGCGCGCACGGCATCATCGTCCAGGCCGAGAATGGCGGCCATGGCGCCCGTGCCGACAGGCACCGCGGCCTGCATGGCGTCGGCGCGCACGCGCACCAGGCGCACGGCGTCTTCCAGCGCCAACGAGCCGGCGGCCGTCAGCGCGGCGTATTCGCCCAGGCTGTGGCCGGCGACGACGTCGGGATTGCGGCCACCCGCCGCGCGCCAGGCCGCGAAGAACGCGACGCCGGCCGTCAGCATGGCGGGCTGGGTGTTGGTGGTCAGGCTGAGCTGTTCGATCGGACCCTGCGCGATCAGCGCGCCCAGGTCCTGGCCCAGCGCCTGCGAGGCGCGCGCCACGGTATCGGTCACGGCGGCGACGTCGGCCCAGGCATCCAGCATGCCGACGGCCTGCGAACCCTGGCCAGGAAAGACAAAAGCGATTTTCATGTTCGACCGTGTGGAGTGATTCTGAGTCTGTGGAATGTCGGACGCGGCATCCGGGCGGGCGCGGCAATCCGCGTCCCGGCCGGACACGCCCTTACATGCGGGCCAGTACCGAACCCCAGGTGAATCCGCCGCCCACGCCCTGCATCAGCACGAGCTGGCCCGGCTTGACGCGGCCATCGCGGCGCGCGGCGTCAAGCGCCAGCGGCACGCTGGCAGCGGAGGTATTGGCATGGCTGTCGACGGTGATGACAACCTTCTCGACCGGCACGGCAAGCTTGCGCGCCAGGAAATTCAGGATGCGGACGTTGGCCTGATGCGGCACCAGCCAATCGACTTCACTGATGTCGACGCCGGCTTCGGCGCAGGTGTCGCGGGCGGAGCGGTCCAGCACAGTGACGGCCTGTTTGAACACCGCCTGGCCGTCCATGCGCAGGAACGGATCGCCGGTGACGTCGCCATAGGCCACGTTGCCCGCGGCGCTGAGGATCTTCATCTGGCTGCCGTCGGCATGCAGCTGGGCGGCCAGGATGCCGGGCTTGTCGGAAGCCTTGAGCACCACCGCGCCGGCGCCGTCGCCGAACAGCACGCAGGTGCTGCGGTCGTTCCAGTCGAGGATGCGCGAGAACACTTCGGCGCCGATCACCAGGGCGCAACGCGCGCGGCCGGCGCGGATGAAGCTGTCGGCGGTGGTCAGGGCATAGACGAAGCCGCTGCACACGGCCTGCACGTCGAAGGCGGCAGACCCCTTGGCGCCCAGGTTGGCCTGCACCAGGCAGGCGGTGCTGGGAAACACGAAATCGGGCGTGGACGTAGCCAGCACGATCAGGTCAACCTCGGAGGCATCGACACCCGCATCGGCCAGCGCGCGGCGCGAGGCCTCGGTCGCCAGCTGGCTGGTGGTGACGCCGCGTTCGGCGAGGTGGCGCTGGCGGATGCCCGTGCGCTCGACGATCCACTCGTCGGAGGTGGCGATATCGCGCGTCGCCAGCTCCGCGGCCAGGGCGTCATTCGAAACCACACGTTCCGGCAGGAAGCTGCCGGTGCCCGCGATCACGGAATATTTCATTGCGGTATCCATCAAGCGGTGTCTCCAGCCGCGCCCGGCTCGAGCGCCGGAGCACCCGAGGCAGACTGGACGCGCTGGTTGAGCTGCGCGACCGTCTGTGCGGTGCGCTCCAGCAGTTTACTCACGACGGCTTCGCGCGCCCGTTGCAGCGCGAACCCGAAGGCGTAGACATCAGCCGAGCCGTGGCTCTTGATGACCACGCCACGCAGGCCCAGCAACGCCGCGCCGTTGTAGCGGCGGTTGTCGACGCGATTGCGCAAGCGGTTCAGCACCGGCTTGGCCACGGCGCCGGCAAGCAGCGTGATCAGGTTGCGTTTGAACTCTTCGCGGATGACGCTGGACAACATCTTGGCCAGGCCTTCCACGGACTTGAGCACGACGTTGCCGACGAAACCGTCGCAGACGACGACGTCGACCGTGCCCTTGAAAATGTCATTGCCTTCCACGTTGCCGTAGAAGTTCAGGGGACTGGCGCGCAGAAGCTCGGCGGCTTCCTTGACGACCTCGTTGCCCTTGATGACCTCTTCGCCGATGTTGAGCAAGCCCACGGTGGGGTTGTCGCGATGGTCCACCGCCTGCGACAGCGCGGCGCCCATGATGGCGAATTGCAGCAGGTGCTCGGCCGTGCAGTCCACATTCGCGCCCAGGTCCAGCACCGTGGTGGCGCGGCCCGTCTGGTTCGGAATGGACGTGGCGATCGCCGGCCGGTCAATGCCGTCCAGCGTCTTGAGCACATAGCGTGAAATGGCCATCCACGCGCCGGTGTTGCCGGCGGAAATGCAGGCGTCGGCATTCCCGTCCTTGACGGACTGGGCGGCCAGGCGCATGGAGGAGTCTTTTTTGCGGCGCAGGGCGACCTCGACCGGGTCGTCCATGGTGACGACTTCGGAAGCCGCCACGATCTCGAAGCGATCACGCTCGACGCCGCGGTGCTCGGAGAGCGCCGCTTCGATGGCGTCGGGAAGCCCGACCAGCAATAGCCGGGTGTCCGGAAATTGCCGGGCGAACTCGATCGCAGCCGGAATCGTGACGGGCAGACCGAAGTCTCCGCCCATACAGTCTATGGCGATGCGTATCACGGGTGCCAGGTATCAGCGCTCAGCCGAATTGGTCCGAGTACGAGTTCGGCCCGGGGGCCTTATTCGTCGGCCTTGGTCTTCAGGACCTTGCGGCCACGGTAGAAGCCGTTGGGGCTGATGTGGTGACGCAGGTGCGTTTCGCCCGTGGTCGGTTCGATAGCCGTCGACGGATTCACCAGAAAATCGTGCGAGCGGTGCATACCGCGCTTGGACGGGGACTTCTTGTTTTGTTGAACAGCCATGATGACTCCTAGAAACGGGGCGCATTGTACGCGATGCGGCCCGATGTTGATCTCAATCTTTGTGCTTCAGTTGTTCCAGCACCGCAAACGGCGACGGACGCTTGACAACGGGCTCTTGGGGAGCTTCGCTGTCCTTGGCCTGCGCGCCCGGGCATACATCATGCTTGGGCACATACGGAACGCTCAGAATGAGCTCATCTTCGATCTGGGCCAACAGATCGAAATGATGCGAACCCACCACCTTTTCAGGCTGGTTGGACACAAAACCTTTTCCTGCGTTTCCTGCTTCCTCGCCGTCCTCATCCTCGTCGTCGAAACCCGCGGCGTGACCGCCGGAGGCAAAGCCGTCGTCGAGGTCGGCTTCGGACTTGACCAGTTGCAGCAGGACCTCGCTGTCCACCGGATAGGCGAACGGCTCATTGCACCGCTGGCACACCACGACCGGATTCGCCCGCACATGAATGTGCAGGAGCGGCTGACCTTGCAGCAACCCGGCCTTGCCCATCTCGCCGCGCACGGACCACGTCACGAGGCCGGCCTCACCCGCCGGTTGCTCGGGAAGTCCGTCAACCGCGCGCGTCAACCGCACAAGAGGTATGGTGCCTTGCGCTTCCTTGCCCGAATGGGCGAATGCGAATGCGTCGATGGGCTTGATGTTCTGTCCTTTCGCACAAGACCGCCGGGCATGCGCATCGCGCACAACCTGCTCATCCCGTGCATTCGCGGCCATCCCAGGGCGCCAAACCGATGACTCGCGCCGGGGTTGCGCCCCGCCCAAAAGTCATGCTGCCCTGCAAAAATGCCGCAAAACGTTAGATAATACTGTGACTTACGTCCCAGCGTCAAATATCGCATGCCCTCACAACCCAGCCTGATCCTCGCTTCCAGCTCGCGCTACCGCAAAGAACTGCTCAGCCGCCTGCGCCTGCCCTTTACCGCCATTTCGCCGGATGTGGACGAAACGCCACAACCGGGCGAATCCCCCGAAGCGCTGGCGCTGCGCCTGTCGGTCGCCAAGGCCATGGTGGTGGCGTCCGCGCATCCGGGCAGCATCGTGATCGGCTCGGATCAGGTGGCGACCGTGGACGGCCAACCCATCGGCAAGCCTGGCGACTTTTCGCGCGCCCAGGCACAATTGCGGGCACTTTCCGGGCAGATGGTGGAATTTCACAGCGCGTTGGCGGTCACGGACGGTCAACGGGTGGAAAAAGCCGACATCGTCACGCGCTGCCGCTTCCGGCGCCTGTCCGACCAGGCCATTGACGCCTATCTGCGCGCAGAGGAACCCTACGATACCGCAGGCAGCGCCAAGGCGGAAAGCCTGGGCATCGCCCTGATGGAAAGCATCCAGAGCGACGATCCGACCGCCATCATCGGCCTGCCGCTAATCGCCCTGACCACCATGCTGGCCGGGTTCGGGCTCGACCCGCTGGCGGCGCCGGGAGCGCCCGCATGAGCGGCTCGCTGCACCTGATCCCCGTGGGGCTGGGCGAGGCCGCCCCGGAAAGCTGGCTGCCCGCCGACGCGCGCGCCCGGGCCGGCAGCCTGGACACCTACATCGCCGAGAACGCCAAGACGGCGCGCGCCTTCCTCAAGCTGGTGGGCACCACCCGGCCGCTGCAGGAAATCACCATCCACACGCTCAGCGACAAGACCGACGCCGCCGAGATCGGCGCCTGGCTCGAGCCAGTGCGCCGCGGCGCCGACATCGGCCTGGTGTCCGAAGCCGGCTGCCCGGCGGTCGCCGACCCTGGCGCCAAGGTGGTGGACGCCGCCCACCGGCTGGGCATCACCGTCAAGCCCTGGGTCGGCCCCTCCTCCATCCTGCTGGGCCTGATGGCCAGCGGCCTGGACGGCCAGCGCTTCGCCTTCCACGGCTACGCCCCCGTGGACGCCAGCGAGCGCGCCAAACAGCTCAAGGCCTGGGAACAGCACTCCGCCCGGCACAACCAGACGCAACTGCTGATCGAAACCCCCTACCGCAACGCCGCCATGTTCGCGACGCTGCTGGCCAGCCTGAAGGGCGACACCAAGCTGTGCGTGGCCCGCGCGCTGACCACCGCCGACGAATGGATCGCCACGCGCACCATCGCCGACTGGAAAAAGCAGCCCGCCCCGCAGCTGGACAAGATGCCCACCCTGTTCCTGTACCTGGCGCGCTGACCATGATCCGAATTACCGCCGTATTCCTGGCCCTCGCGGCCCTGGCCGGTTGCGCCCAGCGCGGCCCCGCCGGCCTGAACCTGGACACCTCGGTCACCGCGATCAGCCAGAGCAGCCGGGTGCGTTTCGTCGTGGTGCACTACACCTCGACCGACGACGCCGTATCGATGAAGCTGCTGTCGCAGGGCAAGGTCAGCGCCCACTACCTGATCGATACCTCCGGGCGCGCCCACCGGCTGGTCGATGAAACCCGCGCCGCCTGGCACGCCGGCGAAAGCGCCTGGTACGGCCTGAACGCCATGAACAGCACCTCGATCGGCATCGAGATCGTCAACCCGGGGTGGACCGACGGCACCGACGGCAAGCCGCAATGGCATGCCTACGGCGACCGCCAGATCCGCGCCCTGACCATCCTGTTGCGCGACATCATCCAGCGCAACGGCATCACGCCCGAGAACGTGGTGGGCCACAGCGACATCGCGCCCCAGCGCAAGGTCGATCCGGGCCCACTGTTCCCCTGGAAGCAATTGGCCGCGGCCGGCATCGGCCGCTGGTACGACGAAGCCGGCGCCGCCGCGCACCTGGCGCGCCTGCAGGCGCAGGGCACGCCCGACGTCGCCTGGTTCCAGCAACAGTTGCAGCGGCTGGGCTACACCACGCCGCAGAACGGCACACTGGATCGCGCCACCATCAATGTGCTGGCGGCCTTCCAGATGCACTACCGCCCCGCCCTCCACGACGGTCAGCCCGACGCCGAGACGGCGGCGATCCTGCTGGCCATGCTGTAGCCGGACGGCGCGCGCCGCTCAACCTGGGCGGCGGCGCCACCAGGCGGCCAGCCGCCAGCCCAGCAGCAGCGCCAGCGCCGCGGCGTACAGGATAGGCTGCGACAGGTCGTTCTTGCCGGCCTTGTGCCACCAGTAGTGCAGCACTGCCAGCAGGCCGATCAGATAGATGGCGCGGTGCAGCTGCTGCCAGCGCCTGCCCAGCTTGCGCATGGCCCACTGGGTCGAGGTGGCCGCCAGCGCCGTCATCAGCACGAAAGCGGCGAACCCCACGGTAATGAAGGGCCGCTCGCCGATGTCCTGCAGCATGGCGGCCGGATCGAAGCCGCGATCCCACCAGACCCAGGCCATGAAATGCATGGCGCCGTAGAAGAACGCGAACAGGCCGCACATGCGGCGCAGGCGCACCAGGGCCGGCTGGCCGGTCAGGCGCCGCAGCGGCGTGATCGCCAGCGTCACAAGCAGGCACACCAGCGTCCAGGTGCCCGACGAGCGGGTCAGGAATTCCACCGGGTTGGCGGTCAGCCCATCGGTGAAGCCCAGCCAGATCCAGCGCGCGAACGGCGCCAGGCCCAACAGGAACAGCCAGGGCTTGAGGCGCCCCACCGCGCGCGCCGACCACTGCGGCTTGCGCGGCGCGGCCACGGCGGCGCCATCAGCCACGGGCGGCTTCAATAGTTGGCCTTCAGATCCATGCCCTGGTAGAGCGACGCGACCTGATCGGCGTAACCGTTGAACATCAGGGTCTTGCGCTTGGGCGTGAACAGGCCGTCCTCGCCGATGCGGCGCTCGGTCGCCTGGCTCCAGCGCGGATGCGGCACGGTCGGATTGACGTTGGCATAGAAGCCGTATTCCTGCGGCGCGGCCTTGATCCACGAGGACACCGGCTGCTTTTCCACCAGGCGGATCTTGACCAGCGACTTGCCCGACTTGAAGCCGTACTTCCAGGGCACGGCCAGCCGCAACGGCGCGCCGTTCTGGTTGGGCAGCACCTTGCCGTAGACGCCGAACACCAGCATGGCCAGCGGATGCATGGCCTCGTCGATGCGCAGGCCCTCGACATAGGGCCAGTCGAGGATGGCGGCGCGCACGCCCGGCATGTTCTCGCGCTGCACGGCGGTCACGAATTCCACGTACTTGGCATTGCCGGTGGGCTCGACCTGCTTGAGCAGCGCCGACAGCGAGTAGCCGACCCACGGGATGACCATGGACCATCCCTCGACGCAGCGCAGCCGGTACACGCGCTCTTCCATGGGCGCCAGCTTGAGCAGCTCGTCGATGTCGAAGGTGCGCGGCTTGCCGACCTCGCCCTCGACGCTGACCGTCCACGGACGGGTCTGCAGCTTGCCGGCGTTGGACGCGGGCTCGCCCTTGTCGACGCCGAATTCGTAGTAGTTGTTGTAGGACGTGATATCAGCGAAGGACGTCTGCTTGTCCATGACGCTGAATGCCGCGTTGGGCTGGCCCGCCAGGCCGCCGGCAGCCGCGCCCTGGGCGAAGGCGCTGCGCGCCGCCCAGCCGGACAGCCCCAGCCCCGCCGCCGCCACGCCCGCGCGCAGGATCAGGTCGCGGCGCGAGCGCCAGACCGCCTCGGTAGTGATGTCGGACGGAACGATGTCATCGGGCCTGCGTATCAACATGGGGATTCTCCTGGGGGCCGGCGCGTGGATTCGCGTCGCTGCCGCCCCGCTCAAACCGTGGACGTTTCGCGACCCCATGATATTCCGCCGGACTGGCCGACGGCGATCAGCAATAGACCGCCCCACCCGCCGGGCGTTCCCGGCGGGACCGACGCCTCGGCCGTCAGGCGGCGGCCAGGGCCCGGCTGAGCAGCCATTCGCGCACCAGCGGCACGCTTTCCAGCACCGCCTGCGGGCCGCAACCCTCAAGTTCCTTCAGGGTATGCGCGCCGTAGGTCACGCCCAGGCCGTGCACGCCGGCGTTGGTGGCCATCTGCATGTCGTGGGAAGTGTCGCCCACCATCACCACGCGGGCCGGATCGACATCCAGCTCGCTCATCAACTCGTGCAGCATGGCCGGATGCGGTTTGCTGAAGGTCTCGTCGGCGGTGCGGGTAGCGTCGAACATGGGGCCCAGGCCGGTCGCGGCCAGGGCGCGGGTCAGGCCGACCCGGCTCTTGCCGGTGGCGACAGCCAGGCGCACATCGCGCTCGGCCAGCGCCGTCAGCAGCTCGGGGACCCCCTCGAACAGGCGCAGTTCGGGGTCGCGCAGCAGGTAATGGGTGCGGTAGCGCTCGAGAAAGCGCGGCAGCATCGCCTGGGTCAGCTGCGGCACGGCGCGGCGCAGCGCGCTTTCCAGCGACAGCCCGATCACCCAGCTGGCGTCGGAGGCCGACGGCACGGGCAGCTCCAGGTCGCGACAGGCGCCCTGGATGGCGGCCACAATGCTGTGCGTGGAATCCATCAGGGTTCCGTCCCAGTCAAAAACGACCAGCGAATACGACATATCAGACCGACTCCAGTTGTTTCAGTATTTTCCGGCAGGCGGGCGGCAATTCGGCGGTCAGCGTCATCGGCTCGCCCGTCAGCGGATGGTTCAGGGTCAATTGGTGGGCATGCAGGAACATGCGGCCAAAGCCCATGCGCGAGAACTCGGCGCGGACCTCGTCGTGGCCGTACTTGTCGTCACCCACGATGGGAAAGCCGCTGGCCGCCAGGTGCACGCGGATCTGGTGGGTGCGCCCGGTGCGCAGTTCCGCGTCCACCAGGCTGTAGCGGCCGAAGCGCTGCTTGAGCGTGATGATGGTGTGGGCGGTCTGGCCGTCGGGATCGACCTTGACGCGGCGTTCGCCGGACTGGGTGGTCCATTTCGACAGCGACAGCTTGATGTGCTGGCGGTCGTTGACCCAGTCGCCCTCGACCAGCGCGTAATAGTGCTTGTCGCTGCGCCCCTCGCGCAGCATGGCGTGCAGGGCCAGCAGCGCGCTGCGCTTCTTGGCGACCATCAGCAGGCCGGAGGTCTCGCGGTCGAGCCGGTGCACCAGCTCCAGGAACTTGGCCTCGGGACGGGCGGCGCGCAGTTGCTCGATCACGCCGAAGGACACGCCGCTGCCGCCGTGCACCGCCACGCCGGCGGGCTTGTCCACCACCAGCATCGCGTCATCCTCGAACACCACCGGGAATTCGGCGGCCGGCACCGGCTTGGGCTTGCCCGGGTCGGGCAGGCGCAGCGGCGGAATGCGGACCATATCGCCTTCCGCGACCCGATAGTCGACCGAGATGCGTCCCTTGTTTACCCGGACCTCGCCGCCACGGATGGCCTTGTAGATGTGGGTTTTGGGGACGCCCTTGCACAGGCGCATCAGGTAATTATCCAGGCGCTGGCCGGCGTGTTCGGCCCCCACTTCCACCATGCGGACGGAGGGGGTGGCCATAGGGGAGGAAGTTTCTTTGCGCATTGCGGAAAGCGACATATAATCGGGACAGCCTTAAGGGGCTGAATCAGCCGCTGGCGTAGAGATGCAACTCAAGTACGCAACTCCGTCGAGCGCGTGGGCCGCCATTGTACTGCCTGCTCATTCAACCCCTGGGTCATTTGGTCGCCGGCGCAACCGCGCCCTGCCGGATAGTGGTGTGGCATTCATTTTGCCCGCTGTCCCAGCAGGTCCGTTGCCTGCCGCAAGCGGCTTGAAGCACTGCAAGAATCGTCGCATATTTAAAGCACCAGCTGCGCGTCGGCAACCAATCCGGCCGCAACTGCCGTTCACAGCACATTTCCGTCAAACCACATTCAGTGAAGCTGACCCTCCTGCTGAAAGAACCCCGTGCCCCACGGCACGACGTGCCCGCCTGACCCGCGGCGGATACGCCTGGGCGCCGCCCAGGTACGGTCCGCATCTTCTTGCCCGCTTCAGCCGCAGCCCGAGTGGCCCGAGGTCACGCGCCGATATCGGCGCGTCATGACAACGGAGAAACCCTCTCATGAAGCGCATGCTGTTCAATGCGACGCACCAGGAAGAATTACGCGTCGCTATCGTCGATGGGCAAAAACTCATCGACCTCGACATCGAGACTG
>Ga0189292_10539_pt1 | contig 10710 bp, 8 predicted proteins | sample UW1oraminimetaG_FD_130317 | JGI IMG/M metagenome (GOLD analysis project Ga0189292, IMG submission 130317) | Marine microbial communities from the Costa Rica Dome - UW179A-orange mini metaG | ecosystem: Environmental > Aquatic > Marine > Oceanic > Photic zone | place: Costa Rica: the Eastern Pacific... | reverse complement strand
GGCGCTGCTGGGCGTGGCGCGCGGCGCCGTCGCCTTGACCAAGGTCGACCGCGCCGACGCGGACCGGCTGGCGGCGGTGCGCGCCGAGATCGCGGCGCTGGCGACCGATACCTTTCTTCAGGACGCCCCGCTGTTCGAGGTCTGCGCGGCGCGTCCCGGCGATGACGGCGTGGCGCGGCTCAAGCAGCATCTGGACGAGGCCGCGCAGGCGCTCGGCGCGCGCGACGGCGCCGGTCTGTTCCGGCTGGCGGTGGACCGCGTCTTCACGCTGGCCGGCCACGGCACGGTGGTGACGGGCACGGCGCATGGCGGCCGCGCCCGCGCCGGTGACGAGGACGCCGACCTGCGCCTGATGCCGGCGGGCGCGCAGGTGCGGGTGCGCAGCATCCACGCGCAGAACCAGCCCAGCGAAACCGGCGCGGCCGGGCAGCGTTGTGCGTTGAACCTGGCGGGCATCGACAAGGACGCCATCGCGCGCGGCGACTGGATCGCGGACGCGCGCTGTTTCCTGCCGTCGCGCCATGTCGACGTGGCGCTGACGCTGCTGCCCTCGGCCGACGCGCCCCTGCGGGCCTGGACGCCGCTGCATGTGCATGTCGGCGCGGCGCGCCATGTGGCGCATGCGGTGCCGCTGTCGGCCGACGCGCTGGCGCCGGGCCAGTCGGGCTGGGTGCAACTGGTGTTCGATGAGCCGGTGTGCGTGATGCCGGGCGACCGCTACATCGTGCGCAACGCGCAGGCCACGCGCACGGTCGGCGGCGGCCGGGTGCTCGATCCGAACGCGCCGGACCGCAAGCGGCGCGCGCCGGCGCGGATGCAGTGGCTGCAAGGCGTGGCCCGGATGCTGGATGGCGGCGGGTTGCAACCGCTGCTGGCGCAGGCCGCGCTGGGGCTGGACAAGACGACGCTGCAGCGCCTGACCGGCAAGCCGGTGCGCGACCTGGCGGCGCCCGAGGGGGCGACCTGGATCGAGCCGCGCGCGCCGCAGGGCGTGCGCACGCTGATCCTGGCCACGCACCAGGAAGCGCTGCGGGCGCGGGTGGAGCAGGCGCTGGCCACGTTCCACCAGGGCGCGCCGGACGAACCCGGGCCGGACGGCTCGCGCCTGCGCCGCATGGCCTTGCCGGCGGCGCCCGAGGCGCTGTGGCAGGGACTGCTGGACGATCTGCGGCAGCAGGGCCGGGTGCTGCGCAACGGGCCGTGGCTGCATCTGCCGGGCCACACCGCCGCGCTGGCCGAGGCCGAGGCGCAGCTGGCGCGACGCCTGCTGCCGCTGCTGGCGGCGGGGGCCTACGATCCGCCTTGGGTGCGCGACCTGGCGCGGTCGCTGGCCGAGCCGGAAGAACGGGTGCGCCAGGTGCTGCGCAAGCTGCTGCGGCGCGGGGACGTGGCGCAAGTGGTGAAGGATCTGTTCTATCACCGCGAGCGGGTGGCGGAGCTGGTGGCGCTGGCGGTCGAGCTGGCCGGAAAGCCGGAAGGGCTGAACGCGGCGGCCTTCCGGGACGCCACGGGGCTGGGACGCAAACGGGCGATTCAGATCCTGGAGTTCTTCGATCGGACGGGGCTGACGCGGCGGGTGCGGGACACGCATGTGCTGCGCGCCGATAGCGCGTATCTCGGGGCGAGTCAGGCGGTATCATAGGCGGGTCTTTCCGGAAGGCATCCGTGTCCGGTGGCACGGCCGGGCTTCAAACCCGGTTGGGGGCGTCAGACGTTCCCAGGTAGGTTCGACTCCTGCTGCCTTCCGCCATTCTTACCCGTGATGGTCGTCCGGCTAAAAATAGGCGGACCGGTCTTGTATTGATGCGTTCGGCCCCCCCTGGCCCCGTAATCCGGCGTAGTTTACCGATCCACCCGCGCCTGTTGGACGATGGATCCAATATCGAAGACCAATGGCAAGACCCTGGTTCAAGGCGCGAGGATTCAAGCGCCTACGCATCACCGGATATGAACCACGTCGACCCCATTGCGCCACAGATCAGTCTGATCATCCCCGTTTACAACTGCGAGCGGTTTCTTCCCCACCAACTGGACGCGCTGCTGGGCGATGCCGCGATGAGCATGGAGGTGATTGCGGTCGATGACGGTTCCTCCGATGGTGGCATGGCGATCATGCAGGCCTACGCCGCCAGGGATGCCCGCCTGCGCATCATCAAACAGGCTCATCTCGGGCAGGGCGCCGCAAGGAATGCGGGCCTGCGGGCGGCGCGCGGCACCTGGATTGCCTTCGCCGATGCCGATGACGTGCTGCCCGTGGCGGATCTCGCGGCTTGGCATGAACAGGTCATCTCGCAGGATCTGGATGTGTTGATCGGAAACGCGTATCGGTTCACGGACACGCCGCCTCCCGCTCCCCGTCCTCCCGTCCTGACACGCCAGCCCGTCGCCCGGACGATGACCGGCCAGGACTGGATCGCCCACTGTGTCGGCGTCGGCGAATGGCCGCATTACGTCTGCCTGCAACTGGTCAGGCGTGAACTCATCACCCGGCACCGGCTGGCGTTCGACCCCACGATATTCCACGAAGACATTCTCTGGACCGCCGATCTCGCCCTCGTCGCCAAGCGGATTGGCTTCGCGCCCGAACCCGTGTACGGCTATCGCCGCAACCCCGATTCGACAACGCTCTCGCCGTCACCCCAGGTCCGCCAGTGGCGCGGCATCAGCTACGTCCATATCATCGGCACCTTGCTTGCTGTCTCCTCAAGGCAAGAACTCGGCCGCAGGACGCGTATCTCGATCGCCCGCCACGTGCTGCATGAACTTCTGTGCTTCGTGAATCTGCTACGCAAGGACGTGGACAATCCGCAGATGCGGGCGCACCTCGCGCGCGCCATGCTCGATCTTCGCGCCTGGCCGCGGCTGGTTCGCCACGCGCGCGGTGTCGCCGATCTTCGACGCCTGCTCAAGGCGTATTGGCGGCTGCGACGAATGGCCCGGGCCGAAAGCTCAGTCGCCGCCGACGCGGCCGCCAGCCGGTAGCCAGAGCCTAAGCGCGCAGCATCCGGGTGACGACGCTGCTGACGTTCTCGGCCTTCCAGTCCAGGGCGCCGAGGTGCCAGTGGCGGATGCTGCCGCCGCGGTCGACGAGGTAGTTGGCGGGCAGGCCCACGGCGTCCCATTTCTTGGAGACGGTGCTGTTGCGGTCGTGCAGCACGGCGCCGGCGACGGGCCATTTGGCCAGGAAGGTGGTGATCTTGCCGAGGGCTTCGCCGACGTTGACGGCGATCAGGCGCAGGCCTTCTTCGCGGTGGCGCCGGGCCATGGCGGACATGAGGGGAATTTCGTCGCGGCAGGGATCGCACCAGGTGGCCCAGAAGCTGACGATGACGACGTTGCCGCGCCAGTTGGCAAGCTTCTGTTCGCGGCCGGAGAGGTCGGGCAGGACCAGGGGCGGGGTGGCGGCGGTCCAGGGGGCCCAGTCGGGGCCGGTGGCGAGCTTGAGGGCGCTGTCGCTGGCGGCGGCGCGGGCCCAGGCGGGCAGCGCCGCCAGCGACAGGGCGGATTGCAGCAGTTGGCGGCGGCTGGGCATGGCGCGGCCGGTTCAGGTGGACAGGGGGCGGGCGGTCAGGGTGTAGCGGAAGCGGTCGGGGTCGAGGCTGTCCAGGCGGCCGTCGGCGGTTTCGCCGTTGGGGTACATCAGGAATGGCACCGGGCCGTGGGCGGAGCCGGGCAGGGCGACGTCGTGGCCGTGGTTGTAGGCCACCCAGTTCATTTCCCAGGCGCCGAACAGCATGACGCGGGCGCTGCGCACGCGGGCGTCGGTGGCGGGCAGGTCGCCGGGCGGTTCTTCCAGCATGACCTTGCGCACGTCGGCCGGGTCCACCGGGATCCAGCCATAGCCGTCGGCGTAGAACTCGGCGCGGCAATGCTGCGCGCGGGTGACGTCGCCGGCCTTGCCCAGGCTCTTGTAGCCGAGCTGCGAGTCGGCCACGCGCAGGCCGTAGGCGTCGCGGGCGGGGATGCCGGAGGCCCGCGCCAGCGCGACGAACAGCGCGTTGATGTCGGCGCACTTGCCGTTCAGGTCGTTGGCGGTGAGCATGTAGCGCACGTCGCCGGTGCCGCAGCCGCGGGTGGAGGCGGTGCGGCAGGTGTTGTCGACCACCCAGTCATAGATCGCCCGGGCCCGCGCCAGCGTGCCCTGGTGGCCCTGGGTGATGCGGTCGGCGGTGGCCTTGACGATGCCGTCGGTGGGCAGCAGCTCGGTGGGCTGGATGAACTCGCGCAGGGTGGCGGCGCTTTCGCGCGGGGCGCCGGGGGACGGCTGGGTCAGGTCGACGCGGCGGTTGCGGGTCTGGAAGCGGCTGGTCACGGTGACCTCGCGCGGCGCCTGGGCGTCGGGCCATTGCACCGCCAGCATGCGCACGTCGTAGCCGGGGGCCTGCGCCAGCTGCGCGCTGCCGCCGCCGCTGACCAGCCAGGCGCTTTGCGCGCCGCGCTGGTAGGACGTGTCGGCGGCGTAGGGCAGGGGTATCCAGAGGCGCGGATGGGCGCCGGGGTCGAGCACCTGGATGTGGGTGGTCAGTTCGAAGCCGCGCCAGTCGGCGCTGATGGGCGCCTGCTCGGCGCGTGCGGCCAGGGGCAAGGCCGCCTGGGCGGCGCACAGGGCGCCCGAGAAACGGAGGAAGTGTCGGCGATCCATAAAGCCCTCACGCACGGTGAAGTTTGGCTGTCGGTGCGCCCGGTGGCGGGCGGCCGTCCGTTGCTGCCTGCTGCCAGATCATCATAGGGCCATTCGGGGGCGCGATGCTATCCTTTTCCCATCACCTATGGAGAGACTGACATGACCCAGGATGCTGCGTCCGCGGCGGTGCCGCGCTTGACCTCGCTGTCCCATGGCGGCGGCTGTGGCTGCAAGATCGCGCCCGGCGTGCTGTCGCAATTGCTGGCGCGTTTCGGGCCGGCCGCCAGCTACCCCAACCTGCTGGTGGGCACCGAGACGGCCGACGATGCCGCCGTCTACCGGCTCAACGACGAGCAGGCCCTGATCGCGACCACCGACTTCTTCATGCCGATCGTCGACGATCCCTACGACTTCGGCCGCATCGCGGCCACCAACGCGCTGTCCGACGTGTACGCCATGGGCGGCACGCCGATCATGGCGCTGGCGATTGTCGGCATGCCCATCAATGTGCTGCCGCACGGCGTCATCGCCGACATCCTGCGCGGCGGCGAATCGGTCTGCAAGGACGCCGGCATTCCGGTGGCCGGCGGCCACAGCATCGATTCGGTCGAGCCGATCTACGGCCTGGCGGCGATGGGGCTGGTGCATCCGGACCGCATCAAGCGCAACGCCGACGCCCGCGCCGGTGACGTACTGGTGCTGGGCAAGGGCCTGGGCGTGGGCATCCTGTCGGCGGCGCTCAAGAAGAACCGCCTGAACGCGGACGGCTACCGCGTGATGATCGAGACGACCACGCGCCTGAACCGGCCGGGCGCGGCCCTGGCGGCGCTGGACGGCGTGCACGCCATCACCGACGTCACCGGCTTCGGCCTGCTGGGCCACACGCTGGAGATGGCGCGCGGCGCGGGGCTGACCGCGACCCTGCGGCGCGAGGCCCTGCCGTGGCTGCCGGGCGTGCAGGCCTTTGCCGCCGACGGCGTGATCACCGGCGCGTCGGGCCGCAACTGGGCCTCGTATGGCGAATCGGTGCGGCTGGCGGCCGGCGTGACCGACGTCGAACGGGCCTTGCTGACCGATCCGCAGACCTCCGGCGGCCTGCTGGTGGCGTGCGCGCCGCAAGCGGCGCAGGCGGTGCTGGATCTGTTCCGCGAACAGGGTTTCGCCGATGCCGCGGTGGTCGGCGAGATGATGGCGGGCGACGCGCTGGTGCGGGTCGACTAGCGCGCATCGCGACGGCGCGGCCGGGCGTGCCGGGCCGCGCCGCGGCTCAGGGCCGCTCCGAGCGCGATGGCAGCTGGTGCTGCACCTGGTAGTTGATCTGCCATTGCAGCAGCGGGCCGTAGGCGTCGAGCCGGGCCTGTTCGGCCGCCTGGGCCGGCGTGGCGTCGCGTTCGGCCGCCAGCGCCAGGCCGGCGCCATCGGCCCAGGGCAGGATGCGGCCGGGACGGTCGCGCAGGTAGGCGCCGTCGCGCGTGATCAGCAGGCGCGGATTGTTGAAGCCGAAGCACCATTGCGGGTCGGGCCGGGCCGCCAGCAGGTCGCAGCCGCTGCGGAAATAGGGCGTGTCCGGCAGGCTCAGCTGATACAGCGTCGGCAGGATGTCCTTGTGGCTGCCGGGGCGGGCGGGGTCGTAGGTCGACTGCCCGCGGTAGGCGCGCGGCACATACAGGTAGAACGGCACGGCGCGCGCCAGCACGGCATCGCTGTCGAGCGCGTAGTCGACGCCCAGGATGTTGTGGTCGCCGGTGACGGCGACGATGGTGTTGGCGCCGTTGGGCGAGGCCTTCAGGCCGGTCAGGAAACGGCCCAGCTGATCGTTGGCGTAGCGCAGCGTGTCGAAGGCCTCGTCCAGGCCGGTCCAGCCGGCGTAGTAGGGCAGCCGTTCGATGTCGTCCAGGTCGAGGCCGCCGCGTTGGCCGCCCTCGGGCAGCAGGAAGGGCGGATGATGGGTGGTGGACAGGGCCATGACGAGCAGGCGCTCGCCGTCGCGGTCGGCCCGCGCCAGCCGCTCGCCGATATAGCGGAACATGTATTCGTCCGGCACGCCCCAGACCCCGGGCTGCGCCTCGGGGTAGCGCTGCCGCAGCGCCAGCTGGTCGACGAATTCCTGCGCGCCCAGGTGGCTGGCGAAGCGGCCCAGGTTGCGCCAGGTGGCCGTGCCCGAGGTGACGAACACCACGCGGTAGCCGCGCGCCAGGAATGGCGCAAAGGCATTGCTGGCGAAGGTGGCGTTGGCCGCCGACGACTGGCTCGTGGCCGGCATCGGGCTGCGCACCAGCAGGCGGCTGAGGGTGTCGATGGTGCCGTTGCCCTCGGACAGAAAACGGTCGAAGCGCCAGTCTTCGCGCCAGTGCGGCCGCAGCGCGCCCAGCAGGTCGCGGCCGGGGCGGTCGTACATGTTCATGTGATGGCCCATGCTCTCCATCACCTGCAGCACCACGTGCGGCGGCCGCTCGCGCGCCTGCGGGTTGGCGCCGGTCGTGGCCATGAAGGGCTGCAGGCCCTGGCCCGACCTTCCCAGGAAACGCTGGTAGAGCTGCGCGCCCTCGTCGTCGGCGACGCTCGTGAAGCGCTTGTCGTTGTCGCGCTCGGACAGCGCCCAGAAGAAGGCCGAAATGCCGTTGGGCGCGATGTCGTTGAGCAATCGCAGCGAGGAAATGCCGGTGTCGTCCTTGTTGAGCGGGAAGGCGCCGAGCGAGCCGCGGCAGGCCAGCACGGTCACGCCCAGGATCAGCAGCATCCGCAAGGCGCTGGGCGCCAGCGGCCGCCGCGCCAGCCGCGCGCGCAGCACCCGGGCGCGCCAGCGGCACGCCAGCCAGCTGGTGCCGGCCAGCACCGCCGCCAGCAGCGCCAGCGTGCGCAGCACCGGATAGCCGTGCCACAGCGTCGCCACGATGGCGCGGGTATCGTCGTCGATCAGGCCGAACACGAAGATGTCGATCGAGCGCGAGAAGGTGGCGAAGTAGCACACGCTCACCACCGTGCTGGCGGCGAACAGCGTCGCCAGCACGGCGCCCAGGTAGGGCAGGCAACGCAGCCACAGGGCCTGCGCCGCCGGGCGCGCGGCCAGCAGCAGGGCGGCCAGCAGCGGCGCCGAGAATGCGATGGCCGCGACCTTGATGTCGAACAGCAGGCCGATCGCCAGGGTGCGGTTGATGTCCTGCGGCAGCGCCGCATAGGCGCCCGGCGGCGCATAGGCCGCCAGCAGGTAGGCGCGGCCGGCGCCTTGCGCCAGCACCGACACCAGCCACGGCGCCAGCAGGATCAGGAAGGAACGCTGGAAGTTGATGAACCAGGCTTGCCAGGCGTCCGCGGAACGGAAGCGCTTCATCTGCGTCATGAAAGAAATGCGGGGCGTTGCCGGAAAGCGGCGGCAACAGGCCGCGCCCGCCGTCGGGACGGTGGGTACGGGGTTCATTCGCAGGGGAGCTCGGAGCCGTGCGGGGAGGCAGGCCGCAATCTACAGGAGGGGCAGCGCGAATCTATGAAGGTTTGTATAGAACTTGTAGCGCGCTGCCCAGACCATCAGCCGGTGCGTCGGTCTGAAAGGACGGCATGTCCGCCGGCGCCCGCCATTTGTCGGGCTTATTCCGGGGTCAGCAGGCTCGCCGTCGTGGCGGCCTGCTGCACCAGCCAGCGCGTCACGATCTCGGCGTCGGGCGTGCTGCGGCGCGCGTTGCGCACCAGCCAGTAGGCATGTTCGGTGGCATCGGCGGGTTGGCCGCCGACCGTGGCCAGGCGGTGGTCGACCAGCATTGGCGCGATCAGCGCCAGCCGCCCCAGCGCGATGCCATGGCCGGCCAGGGCCGCATGCACGATCTGGTCGTACTGGTTGAAGCGCAGCATGCCCTTGGGCCGCACGCGGCCCAGGCCGCGCGCGTTGAGCCATTCGGACCACTGCAGCCAGGGGCGGGTGGGGTCGTCGAACTCCAGCAGCACGTGGCGCTGCAGCTCGCGCGCGTCCAGGGCGCGGGCCTTGAGCGAGGGATGCGCCACCGGCACCACCGATTCGCCGAACAGCCAGACCGCGCCGTCCGGCACCGTGTCGCGCAGGCTGTAGCGGATGGCGATGTCGACGCTCTCGCGGTCGATGTCGATGACGCGGTTGTCGGCCGCGACGCGCACGTCGATGTTGGGATAGGCGGCCTGGAAGTCGCCCAGCCGCGGCAGCAGCCAGAGCGAGGCCACGCCGATGGTGGTGGTGACGGTGACCGGGGTGCGGCGCTCCGGCGCGCGCAGTTGCTCGGTGAGGTCGCCCAGCTGGCTGAGCCACGCGTCCGCCATGCGGAACAGCTGCGCGCCCTCGGACGTGAACGAGACGCTGCGAAAGCCCCGCAGCAGCAGCGGCACGCCCAGGTGCGCTTCCAGCGCCCGGATCTGCCGGCTGACGGCCGATTGCGTCACGTGCAGGTCCTGCGCCGCCAGCGTGATGCTCATGCGCCGGCCCACGGCGACGAAGCCTCGGACCAGATCAAGCGGGGGAAGTTTGGCCAGCGGGTATGACATTCGTGAAACTCATGCGTAGGCGGCGGAAATTTCGCTTGTGCAATATAACGCCTGCGGCGTCCAATATGACTCGGACGACGGGTGAAGCGAAGGCGATTCGGCCAGGCCCGCCGGCCTGGTTTCCCAGTTCCCCCTGCCGTTGGAGCTTGTGTCATGAATGCGCCCCTGTCCGCCCCGCCCCGCCTCGAGATGTGGTTCGATTTCGCCAGTCCCTACAGCTATCTGGCGATCGAGCGTATCGGCGAGCTGGCGGCGCGGGCGGAGGTACGGGTCGACCTGCGGCCGTTCCTGCTGGGGCCGATCTTCCAGGCCCAGGGCTGGAACGACACGCCGTTCCGGCTGTTTCCCGGCAAGGGCGCCTACATGATGCGCGACATCGCGCGCCTGGCCGAAAAGTACGGCGTGCCCTACAACCGGCCGCGCCTGTTCCCGCGCATGAGCGTGCTGCCGGCGCGCATCGCGCTGCTGGGCGAGGACGAACCGTGGGGCCGTGATTTCTGCCTGGCGGTGTTCCGCGCCAATTTCCAGCGCGACGAGGACATCCAGGCCGAGGACGTGGTGCACGCGCTGCTGACCGGGCTGTCGCTGGACGCCGACGCGCTGATCGCGCGCGGCAAGTCGGAAGCCGCCAAGGAGGCGCTGCGCCGCCGCGTCGACGAGGCCCGTCACCTGGGCCTGTTCGGGGCGCCGACCTTCCTGGTGGACGGCGAGATGTTCTGGGGCAACGACCGCCTCGAGGACGCGCTCGAATGGACCCGCCGCGCGCCCGTCAGCGCCTGGGCCGCCGCGGCCGGCTGACGCTGCCGGTTTCAGGTCCGTCTTGCCATCGCCGCCGCCGCGCGGCCACCTTGCAGATTTCTTCCGTTAACGCTTTATCCGCAATGAAAAACAGCAGCAGTCCGCTACGTGGCGCACCCATGCCGGGTGGCCGTTCGTTCACGCAATTTCGCGCCGCGCGCATCCGCCGCGTGTCGTTCCAGTGGCAACAACAGGAGGCCTGTGGCGCCGAGCCGGCAGGCAAGGGCGGCGGGCCGCGGCGTTCCTGACGCGCCGCGTCCGCCGGGCCGCCCCGGGCGCCGGCTTCAACCGCGCGTGACCGGGGCCACGTTGGCCCACTCCTCGTCCGAATACAGGCGCGAGCGCAGCAGGAAGCGCTTGCCCTCGGCGCTGTCGAGCGAGAACGCGCCGCCGCGTCCGGGCACCGCGTCGATGATGAGCTGGGTGTGCTCCCAGTAGGCGAACTGGTCTTCGCCCATGTAGAACGGGCAGCCCTCCAGTTCGCCGAGCAGCACATCCGAGCCGCCCACCATGAATTCGCCCAGGGCATAGCACATGGGCGAGCTGCCGTCGCAGCAGCCGCCCGACTGATGGAACATCAGCGCGCCGTGCTTGGCGCGCAGGGTGTCGATCAGTTCGCGGGCCGCGTCGGTGGCCACCACGCGCGCAGTGATCTCAGGCATGACCAGCCTCCCATGGCCCGCGCCGGGTGCCGGCCCGGCGCGGGCCCTCGACGCGTCAGAAGAAGCCCAGCTTCTTGGGCGAGTAGCTCACCAGCAGGTTCTTGGTCTGCTGGTAGTGGT
>Ga0189292_10538_pt1 | contig 10773 bp, 7 predicted proteins | sample UW1oraminimetaG_FD_130317 | JGI IMG/M metagenome (GOLD analysis project Ga0189292, IMG submission 130317) | Marine microbial communities from the Costa Rica Dome - UW179A-orange mini metaG | ecosystem: Environmental > Aquatic > Marine > Oceanic > Photic zone | place: Costa Rica: the Eastern Pacific... | reverse complement strand
TTCTATGGAATAGGCTCCAAGAAACCGACCTGTCATCTTTTGGTAATCACATGTTGGGCTACAGCGGCCGCTTCTGAAATCCTAGCCCCCGCGTGCGGAAACCATGCCTTTGCCCAATCCCTTTAAGTACTAACTTCACCTTGAGGTCCTAGTGTCTTCGCGAAACTCAAGCCGAGCAGTGCTGCGGCGGATAAGGTGTTTTCTAAAGCCGAAGCAGCTCATCCGCGATCAGGCCCGCAGGCGCGAGCCGTCTGCATCAAAAGGGGGTTCTGCCAGGATGCGGGCTTGGTGGGGCTTTCCCAGAACCGCAATTTCTACGATCGTTCCGGGTGCTTCATGCCCGTCCTTGACATATCCAAGTGCCAGTGACTTTTCGACATGATACCCATATGCGCCAGAACTTACCTGTCCAATTGGCGTGCCGTCTGGGCGGAAGATCGGTTCACCGCCGCTCGCATCCGCAATATCCGCATTCACTTCCATCAACACCATATGTTCGCGCGCGGGTGTTTCCGCGACTTCCGCATAAGCGGCTTTATTCAGGAAATCCTTGTCCATTTTCGTAAGTCGCGCGAGACCGCTTTCCTGAGGCCAATATTCAGGCGAATACTCGCGTCCCCAGGATCCATACCCTTTTTCCAGACGAAGGCTCATCAAGGCCCGGCTGCCAACTGGACCTGCATCAAACTCTTTCCCGGCCTCCAGAAGCGCAACAAAAAGCTTTGTCTGATCGGCTTCGGCGCAATGAAGCTCCCACCCCAGATCGCCAGTGAACGAAACGCGCAGTGCAAGACACTCAACGCCCCCGACGGTAATGCATGCCGAGCGCATGAACGGAAAGTCCTCGGTCGCGAGCGACGTGTTTGTCATTCTTTGCAGAAGGTTGCGTGATTGAGGCCCGGCGACATTGAAACCGCACATGGCTTCGGTCTGACTTTCAAAGTGCGTGCCGTCTGGCAAAGGGACGGCTTTGAAGAAACGCTGATGGAAGCGCTCGGCCATACCAGATCCAATGATCCAAAATTCATCTTCCGCCAGACGTGTGACCGTGAAATCGCCAGCGATACCACCACGTTTGCCGATCAGCGGGGTCAGACAAGACCGACCCACCTTTTGGGGCATCGTGTTGGCAAAAAGCGCGTTTAGCCAAGTTTCGGCGCCAGCGCCCTTTACCCGGTACTTTGCAAAGTTAGAAATATCAATGATGCCGGCGCGATCGCGGAGAATCTTTGCCTCGCGTCCGACGCTGTGCCACCAGGCCTGCCGCGTAAATCCAGCACTGTCATCGGTGTTTTCATCAAAGAAAAGAGGATGTTCCCAGCCGTAATTCAGTCCGAATTTCGCGCCCATCCCTGCCTGAAGTTCGTAAGCAGGACGTTTGCGGACAGGCCGCCCCGCTTCGCGTTCTTCGCCAGGAAAGTGGATTTTAAAGCGATGCGCATATTGATCGCCGACACGGGCCTTCGTGAAGTCTCGTCCGGCCCAATGACCGAAGCGCGCCATATCCCACGCAAACATGTCAAGCGTCGCTTCACCCTCGACGATCCACTCGGCGGCCAATTTGCCCATACCACCGTTTTGGCTGAAGCCGGGAATAATCCCGTTGCAACAAAAATATCCAGAGAGCTCTGGGACGGGGCCGAACAAAACGTTGGAATCCGGGGACCAAATCATCGGACCATTGATGACGCGTTTGATCCCAGCCTCACCGACGGCTGGCACGCGTTCTATGGCACGCATTATGTTGTCTTCGATGCGTTCAAGGTCGTCTGCAAAGAGCTCGTGTCCAAATCCTTGCGGTGTGCCGTCCTCGGCCCAGAAGCGAACGTCTTTTTCATAGGCCCCGACCAAAAGGCCTTTGCCTTCCTGACGCAGATAATATTCGCCATCTCGGTCCGCGACGGACGGCAATCGGCGATCAAGTGCATCTATTTCGGCTATGGTTTCGGTCACGAAGTATTGGTGTTCGGTGGGCAATAAGGGCAGCTCAAGCCCTGCCATCGCCGCAACCTCACGACCCCAAAGCCCTGCCGCATTTACAATCCAAGGCGTTGAAATATATCCCTTTTCAGTGCGCACGATCCAACTGCCGTCGGGCTGTTGTTCGGTGCCGATCACGGGGGTGAAGCGATGGATTTCTGCGCCGCGCTGGCGTGCCCCGACCGCATATGCGTTTGTCACGCCTGACGGGTCCACGTTTCCGCCATCTGGCTCGAACATGATGCACCGGATGCCGTCATAATTGACAAGAGGATGAAGGCGTTCCGCTTCATCGCGGCTGACCTCATGGAAGTTCATTCCGTACCGGCGGGCCTTGGCTTCTTGTAGGCGCAGCTGGTGTTCGCGGTCTTCGGTTTGCGCCAGATAGAGGGATCCGGGCTGGAATACACCGCAGGACTGCCCTGTTTCGACCTCTAACTCTTTGTAAAGGTTCATTGTATAGTGCTGGAGGCGGGTGATGTTGGTGTTATCGTGTAGCCCGTGAATATTGGCCGCCGCATGCCATGTGGAACCTGATGTTAGCTCAGAGCGCTCCAGAAGAACGACGTCTGTCCACCCCATTTTTGTCAGATGATAGAGGATTGAGCATCCGATGACGCCACCACCGATCACCACCGCCTGTGCATGCGTTTTCATGCCATGTTCTCCCGTTGCACCTGACAGTTTGAAGTCAAGGTGGCCAGAGGAGCAAGCGTTCGCAGGTCCGTTGGCGACGTTTGCGGTCGGATTTATGCGACAGAGGTCGAATGACCGATATCGGGTCCGTTTTGATAGAATTTGAACGGAATAGATACAAATGTTGACAGAACTTGGTCTGTGTCATCGGGCGAATGTGAAAAATGTGAACTTGGTGGGAACACGCCTGTGCTTGTCAGAATTTTGGTCTTTAGTAGGCCATTGAATGAAAGCTAAAAACCCGCCCAGGTTCACCGGGCGGGCTGTCCAAATTACCGATCGGCAATTTTACCGTAGACGCTTACCGCTATCGACCTCGAAGAAATACGCGCGGCGAGGTTCGAACTTCAGCCCGACGATATCGCCTTCGGAGGACCGGGTGTCTCCACGCTCTTCAACGACTAGACGCTCCCCCGTTTTTTCGCTGATGACATAGGCGTAGCTGACACCACCAAGCGCTTCCGTCAGATCGACACGATGGGTGTTGCCCTCCGGGTCGATCTCCAGATGCTCTGGACGCAATCCAACTTCGACTTTGCCGCCGTCCACGACACCGCCGGGCGCGTCGAGTGTACTCGCGACGCCCTCGCAGGTTACTTTGCCGCTGGAAACGGATCCGGACATGAAGTTCATTGATGGTGAGCCAATGAAGCCGGCAACGAATTTGTTGTCAGGGTCGCGGTAGAGGTGAAGCGGTGCGCCGACCTGTTCGATATGGCCTGCGCGAAGCACCACAATCTTGTCGGCAAGCGTCATCGCCTCGACCTGATCATGGGTGACGTAGATCATCGTCGCGCCGATCTCCTTGTGAAGACGGGCGATTTCGACGCGCATTTCAACGCGCAGTTCCGCATCGAGGTTCGAGAGCGGCTCATCGAAGAGAAACACCTCTGGTCCGCGCACGATGGCCCGGCCGATGGCGACACGCTGGCGCTGCCCGCCCGAGAGTGCCGCCGGCTTGCGCTTGAGGTATTCGTCGAGCTTCAGGATCTTGGAGGCCTCGGCCACTTTGGACCGGATTTCTGCCTTTGGGTGTCCGGTCATTTTCAGACCAAAGCCCATGTTTTCTTCGACAGTCATGTGTGGGTAGAGCGCGTAGGTCTGAAACACCATCGACACCCCCCGTTCGGACGGATCCATATGGGTCACATCGCGCGCACCAATGTTCATGGTGCCCTCGGTCGTTTCTTCCAGCCCTGCAACCATGCGCAAAAGAGTAGACTTACCGCAGCCCGAGGGACCGACAAAGACGCAGAACTCTCCATCTGCGATTTCGAGGTCTACCCCATGGATGACCTGAACATCGCCATAGCGTTTGACGACCGAGTTTAGGGTGACACCTGACATGGCGGCTCCGATTTTTGTTGAGGGACGGCGCGGGCTCCGCCCGATTGGTCTGGGAAACGCCAAGCACTTGCATCTTTAGCGATAGCGTCGGCAGCTTGGTGAAGGCGGGGCAGATAGCTTTCCAGCCCTTCCATTGAAATTCGACTGGTTGAGCCTGTGATCGACATCGCACCCATTGGCCGTCCTGACTGGCTGAGGATCGGCATTGCGATGCAGATGATACCCATTTCGTGCTCTTCGCGGTCATAGGCATGGCCACGGTTTCGAATGGCGTCCAGTTCGACGCGAAGCTTTTCGGGCGTGTTAAGCGTGTGCTCGGTATGGCGGTAATAGCTCTGGCGGGTCAGGGCATTGGACAGGTCTGATTCGTTGAGAAACGCGAGCATCGCCTTGCCCACACCGGTGCAATAGGCAGGGCCTACCTTTCCGGCCTGACTAAACATCTCGACAGGCTGTGCGGCGTTGATCTTGTCGACATAGAGCACCTGACCGCTGTCGAGCTGTGCAAGGTGGACGGTTTCGCCAAGATCATGACTGAGAGCATCAAGATGGGGCCTCGCGACAGGGGCCAATGACGATTGCGCCCATGCGGAATGGGCCAAGCGTACGAGGCGGACGCCGGGCTGATAGGTGTGCCGATCTGTGTCGAAGGACAACATCCCCGTGGATGTCAGTGTTTGCAACATCCGGTAGAGCGTGGCCTTGGGGTAGGGGCTGGAGCCGAGCAATTCGGCAAAGCGCACGGGCCGGGCAAATCCAGCGACATGATCGAGCACTTCGAGCGCTTTTCCAACGGTGCCATCGCCTGAACCGGCCATGTGCAAGTCTCCTCCCTAACGGACTGACAAACTCTCCCTGTTTGGTTCAGCCCTGTTGACAAGCATAGGCGAGTCGCGGTTAAGTTTTCAATATACAAAACTTGGTTTCAAATAATGAAACTAAAATGCATTAAGTTTGGAAGCATAAGGGAGGATACCATGCGTTCCACTTTGAAGGCGTCGCTTGCGGCGTGTCTTGCCACGACAATGCTGTCGGCCCCCGCGGCGGCAGAACTGTCCGGCACTCTCCGGATCATCTCGGACATGTCGAACCCAGCACCGCGTGCGGTCATGGAAGGCCTGGCTTCGGAATTCGACGCGATGCACTCGGATCTGACGGTTGAGCTTGAAATCGTCGACCGTGAAGCATGGAAGACCCAGATCCGTAACGCTCTGTCTGCAAACGCGCCAGACGTTGTGAACTGGTACGCAGCAACCCGCATGACCCCTTATGTCGATGCGGGCCTGTTCATGGACATCTCTGATCTGTGGGCCGAAGATCACTTTGACGCGCTGGCCTCTACCAAGGGTGCGATGACCCTGAATGGCGCTCAGTGGGGCGTGCCATACACCTACTACCAGTGGGGTGTTTACTACCGCAAAGACATCTTTGAAGAGCTTGGTCTTGGCGAGCCTGCAACTTGGGCCGAAGAGATCTCCAACTGTCAGGCGATTCTCGATTCTGGCCGCAAGTGTTACACCATCGGCACCAAGTACCTTTGGACCGCCGGCGGTTGGTTTGATTACATCAACTCGCGCACCAACGGGTATGACTTCCACATTCAGCTGGCCAATGGCGAAGTTGAGTGGACTGACCCACGCGTTCGCGCGACCTTCGAGAACTGGGCACAGCTGATCAACATGGGTGCGTTTGTTGATGATCACCAGACCTACAGCTGGCAGGAAGCCCTTCCGTTCATGACTGACGGTCAGGCAACCGCCTACCTGATGGGGAACTTCGCTGTGGCAGCGATGCGTGACGGTGGCCTCGATGACAGCAAGCTGGACTTCTACCAGTTCCCGGTCATCAACCCGGATGTTGCTTACGCAGAAGATGCCCCAACCGACACGTTCCACATCGCGTCTGGCGCACAGAACGTTGAAGCGGCGAAAGAATTCCTTCGCTTCGTAACCTCCGCTGATGTGCAGACACGCATCAATGGTGGCGACGCGCTGGGCCAGCTGCCTGTGAACTCGGAGGCTTCGGTTTCCGATGACAAGTTTATCCAGCAGGGCTTCAACATGCTGTCCAACAACGCGGGTGGCGGCATCATGCAGTTCTTCGACCGTGACTTCCCTGCCGAAATGGCATCGGTTGGCATGGAAGGCCTGCAGGAGTTCATGGTGTTCCCAGACAATCTGGACGACATCGTGGCCCGCCTGGAAGACGCACGTCAGCGCATCTACCAGTAAGCCTGTCTCTTGGTCGGCTTCAGGCCGGCCTGCGACCCTCGACTTCGGTCGGGGGTCACCCCCAGCTAGACGAAGCAACCCATCCGTAAGCCGAGCCTGCCCGGTTTTCGCATGTGTTGATCCGCCAGGAGCCCCACAATGACAATGACCGCTGATGCCCCATCCCACCAGCAACGAGGATGGTACAAGCGCAACGAGATCGCGGTCACACCGTGGCTGTTCTTGTTGCCAGGAATACTCTTCTTCGCGGTTTACGTGATTCTGCCGATCTTCCAATCCTTCTGGATCAGCTTTCATCAATGGGACGGGCTGGGTGAAAAGACCTGGGTCGGGCTGGCAAATTACGAACGTCTGCTGGGGGGAGACCGCAAGTTTGAGGTATCCTTCTGGAACAACATCCGGTGGCTGTTCCTGTATCTTCTTGCAATCCCGATGGGCCTGTTCATCGCGCTATTCCTGAACCAGACGGTGCGCGGCATCCGTTTTTACAAGTCGATGTTCTTTTTTCCATTTGTGATTTCGCAGGTGGTGGTTGGCCTTGTTTTTTCGTGGTTCTACCTGCCCAATACCGGACTGTTTGATCAGATCATGGGGCTGGTCGGCATCGATATTCGCGGCGGCGTTCTGGGCAACCCGAACACCGCGACTTACGGCATCATTGCTGCAGGCCTCTGGCCGCAGACCGCCTATTGCATGATCCTGTATCTGACGGGTCTGAATGCGGTTGATCCCGAGCAGGTCGAGGCCGCGCGTCTTGATGGGGCCAAAGGGCACAAGATGCTTTGGTATGTGATCCTACCGCAGCTGAAGCCCGCGACCTTTATCGCGTTCGTGGTGACGATCATCGGCGCGCTGCGGTCTTTTGACTTTATTGCCGTGATGACCAACGGGGGGCCGTTCGGATCGACCAGGGTCCTGAGTTTCTACATGTTTGAAGAGTCGCTGTCCGAGTTTGGGTTCCGCATGGGCTATGGCGCCGCCATTGCTGTCGTGTTGTTCTTCATCATGCTCGGCTTCATCGCGTACTTCCTGTACTCGATGTGGCGCGACGATAAGGAGGCGCGCTGATGTTTCCGACGCCGATCGAAAAGTCCTCTCGCAACTGGCAGATCACCTATCAGGCGCTTTTGCCCATTGCGATGATCGTTTGGCTTCTGCCCCTTCTGGCCGTGGCACTGTTCTCGATAAAACCGGAAACTGATTTTGCGACCGGTAACTTCTGGGGCTGGCCCACATCCTTTGAAGGCTTCACCAATTATGGGCGCGTCTTCTTCGACAGTGATATGCCGCGCTATTTATTGAATTCGGTGATGATCACGGTCCCGACAATGGCGGGTGCTGTTGCTTTGTCGGCGATGACGGGATTCGCGCTGGGTATTTACAAGTTCAAAGGGAACTTGCTGATCTTCTTCATGTTCATCGCGGGAAATTTTGTGCCCTTCCAGATTTTGATGGTCCCGGTGCGTGATTTGACTGTGAACATGGGGCTCTATGATACAAAGACGGGTCTGATCCTCTTTCATATCGCGTTCCAAACCGGGTTTTGTACGCTCTTCATGCGCAATTTCATCCGTGCGCTGCCCTATCCGCTGATAGAGGCCGCCCGCGTGGAAGGCGTCGCGGAATGGCGGATCTTCTGGTACGTGGTGATGCCGCTGATGAAGCCGGCCCTTGCTGCACTTTCGGTGCTGATCTTTACCTTCATCTGGAACGATTATTTCTGGGCGATCGTGTTGACCCAAGGACCTGATGCGCAGCCCGTGACGGCTGGGATCACGAGCTTCAACTCGCAATTCCGCGCCGCCTACCACATGATGAGTGCAGGATCGATTGTGGCAGCCTTGCCTCCTGTCCTGATGTTTTTTCTGATGCAAAAGCACTTCATCGCGGGGCTCACCCTCGGTGCGGTCAAGTAAACCTCCAAAATCGGACGCGACCTATGTCTGACCATTTTGATCATGCCGAGGCACATGCATCGCCCGTCGGTGACCTGATGGGTGCGGCTGACAAGCCAAGCCACTTTTGGCGCCTTGATGATGGGCGGCAGACGCTGGTGCTTGGGGCGTGTGGGGCGCGCCTGCCGGAGGTTGTCTACTGGGGCCCACCTTTGCCGGGGGACGCGGATCTGTCGGTGTTACACGCGGCGCATGCCATTGATGTGACCGGCGGGATGCTTGACGCAAATCCCGATCTGTCGATCTTGCCGGAGGCCACGCGCAGCTTCCCAGGTCAGCCGGGCCTGATTTTGCGGGATGGCAACGGAACCCCATTGCTGCCGAAGTTCTGTTTTAAGGCGGCTCGGCAAAGCGATGATGCGCTTGAGCTGGTCTATGAAGATACCGAAAGCCTTCTGACCTACACGGCAACCTTCACGACCAATCGCCATACACGCGTCATTACCGCCAAGGCGGTTCTGGATGCGGCTCATCCGGTGCATTTGCACTGGTTTGCAGCACCCGTTTTGCCTGCCAGCCAGCAATCGGATGAGATGATCGATTTTGCCGGGCGCTGGTGCGGGGAGTTCCAGCTGAACAAGACACCGTGGTCCGCGGGGATGCGCTATCGCGAGAACCGCACAGGTCGCACGGGCCACGAGCATTTCCCGGGACTGATTTTACCCGAGCGCGGGGCAACCAACACCCAAGGCCAGGCGTTTGGTTTCCATTACGGATGGTCCGGCGGTCATAAAATGATCGCCGAAGAGTTGCCCGATGGGCGACGCCAGATCCAGTTTGGGCATGCCGCGCGAATGGAGCATGATGCGTCTACGCGCTTTGAGACAGCACCCCTTTACATCACCTATTCGGTCGATGGGTTGAACGGGTGCGCGGTCGCGTTCCAACGGCACTTGCGCGACGAGATCGTGACCTGGACAGAAACGGGACGCCCGCGGCCGGTCCATTACAACTGCTGGGAGGCGGTTTATTTCGATCACAAGCTGCCGGTTCTGAAAGAGATCGCAGAACGTGCCGCGGGTCTTGGGGCCGAACGGTTCGTACTTGATGACGGATGGTTTGGGCAGCGCGATGATGACACGACCTCGCTAAGCGACTGGGAAGTCGACCCGCGTAAGTACCCCGAAGGCTTGGGCCCTTTGATTGATCATGTGCACAAGTTGGGCATGACCTTTGGCATCTGGTTCGAGCCTGAAATGATCAACGAGGATTCCGATCTGCACCGTGCGCATCCGGATTGGGCGCTGGGCAGCGAGGATCAAACGCTCGGCCGGCAGCAAAAGGCCTTGAAGATGAGCCTGCCAGAGGTCCGGGCGTTCATCTATGACCGGATGGCCGCGATCCTAACCCAATACCCGATCGACTATATCAAATGGGATCATAACCGTGTTTTGCCGATGCCGGATGCGGCCCAAACCCGAGGCTCCTACGCGTTGATCGACCGTTTGCGCGCAGCGTTTCCGCAGGTTGAGATTGAGAGCTGTGCGTCAGGCGGGGGGCGCATCGATTTTGGCATTTTGTCCAGGACGCAGCGTGTATGGCTTTCAGACAGTAATGATGCGTTGGAGCGGCTGAAGATGCAGCACAATGCAGCGCTTTTCCTGCCTATGGCAGTGACGGGCTCGCATGTCGGGCCGCGGCGGTGCCACACCTCTGGTCGCACGCTCGATATTGCGTTTCGGGCCTGGGTTGCAGCACAACGGCACATGGGGTTCGAGATGGACCCGCGCGAGTTGACCGAGGAAGAAGCCACGGTTTTACGCGAAGTGACAAGCTGGTGGAAACACAACCGCGTTTGGACGGAAACGGCAGATATCTTGCGTCTCGACAGTCCTGATCCGGCCGTGATTGCAGAACAGCAATTGTCCCAGGATCAAACCCGGTTTGTTGCCTTTATCGGCAAGGCGGGAACAAGCGCGCAGATCACACCCCGTCCGGTGCGCCTGACACGACTGGAGGCAGATGCAAACTACGAAGTCACCCTTGTGAATCGGCACTCTGCCCCGACATTGTCGCGGGGGGCGCCTGCGCTTAAAGACGGACCTCTGGTGCTGTCGGGTGCCTATTTGATGGCCCATGGCCTCACACTGCCCTGGTCGTTCCCAGAAACCATGTGGGTGCTGGAAGGTAAGCGCCTATGATTATTTCACATTTTCGAAATCCGCGCCGGAGGCGGACCGTATGACCAAACGTCGCTCACAACACTGGTATGGCAAGATGGACAAGGATGGCTTCATTCACCGCTCGTGGATGAAAAATCAGGGCTATCCTGATCATGCCTTTGATGGACGCCCTGTCATTGGGATTTGTAATACCTGGTCCGAACTGACCCCCTGCAATTCCGGGCTTCGCGATCTTGCCGAGATGGTCAAGCGCGGCGTGTGGGAGGCGGGTGGCTTCCCTGTCGAATTCCCTGTGATGTCGCTGGGAGAAACCCAGATGAAGCCCACGGCAATGCTCTTTCGCAATTTGCTGGCGATGGATGTGGAGGAAAGCATCCGGGCCTATGGTATTGATGGTGTCGTGCTTCTGGGCGGTTGTGACAAGACCACGCCGGGGCAGCT
>Ga0189292_10537_pt1 | contig 10804 bp, 8 predicted proteins | sample UW1oraminimetaG_FD_130317 | JGI IMG/M metagenome (GOLD analysis project Ga0189292, IMG submission 130317) | Marine microbial communities from the Costa Rica Dome - UW179A-orange mini metaG | ecosystem: Environmental > Aquatic > Marine > Oceanic > Photic zone | place: Costa Rica: the Eastern Pacific... | reverse complement strand
CGCGGGCTACGTGGCCGGCGCCATGTTCGTCATGTCGATCAGCGCCTGGTACCTGCTCAAGGGCCGCCACACCGACCTGGCCAAGCGCTCGATGGCGGTCGCCGCCAGCTTCGGCCTGGCGTCGGCGCTGTCGGTCGTCGTGCTGGGTGACGAAAGCGGTTATCTCACCACCGAACACCAGAAGATGAAGATCGCGGCCATGGAATCCATGTGGCACACCGAGCCGGCGCCCGCGTCCTTCAACCTGATCGCGCTGCCCAACCAGGCCGAACGCAAGAACGACTTCGCCATCGAGATTCCCTACGTCATGGGCCTCATCGGCACGCGTTCGCTGACGACGCCGCTGCTGGGCATCAACGACCTGATCCTGCGCGCCGAAAACCGCATCCGCGACGGCATGGTGGCGTACGACGCCCTGCAGAAGATCCGCGCCAATCCCAAGGACGTCGATGCGCGCATGGTGTTCGACCGCACCTGGCCCGATCTCGGCTACGCGCTGCTGGTCAAGCGCTACCAGACCGACATGAGCAAGGTCACCGAGGAAGACATCAAGAAGGCCGCGGTGGATACCGTGCCGAACGTGGCGCCGCTGTTCTGGGCGTTCCGCGTCATGGTGGCCGTGGGCATGTACCTGATCCTGTTCTTCGGCGTGGCGTTCTGGCTGGCCTCGCGCGGCCGTCTCGACAGCCGTCGCGGCCTGCTGAAGGTGGCGCTGTGGAGCCTGCCGATGCCCTGGATCGCCATCGAGAGCGGCTGGTTCGTGGCCGAGTATGGCCGCCAGCCGTGGGTGATCGAAGGCGTGCTGCCGACGTACTACGCGGCGTCCGGCCTGACCATCGCCGACCTGGCCATCAGCCTGACGATCTTCCTGGTGCTGTACACCGCGCTGTTGATCATTGGCGTCAAGGTCATGCTGCACGCCGTGCGCAAGGGCCCGAAGTCCGACGCGCCGGCCCCGGCCAGCGCCGCCGCCGATCCCGTCCACGCCGCCGTGCGCGCTTAAGGGAGAGAAGCCATGGATACCCTTATTCCTTTTGACTACGCCACCTTGCGGGTGGTCTGGTGGGTGCTGCTGGGCGCGCTGCTGATCGGCTTTGCCGTCATGGACGGCTTCGATCTGGGCGTGGCCGCGCTGCTGCCGGTGGTCGCCAAGACCGACGCCGAACGCCGCGTGGTGATCAATGTGGTCGGCCCCGTGTGGGAAGGCAACCAGGTGTGGCTGATCACCGCGGGTGGCGCCATTTTCGCCGCCTGGCCGCTGTTGTATGCCGCGTCGTTCTCGGGCTTCTACCTGGCGATGATGCTGGCGCTGATCGCGCTGATCCTGCGTCCGGTCGGCTTCAAGTACCGCAGCAAGATGGAAGGCACGCGCTGGCGCAACAGCTGGGACGGCGTGCTGTGCTTCTCGGGCGTGGTGGCCTCGCTGGTGTTCGGCGTGGCCGTGGGCAACATCATCCTCGGCGTGCCGTTCACGTTCGACGAGAACGCGCTGCGCATGGTGTACCAGGGCCACTTCTACCAGCTGTTCACGCCGTTCGCGCTGCTGTGCGGCGTGCTGAGCGTGGTGATGCTGGCGATGCATGGCGCGGTGCTGCTGGCCTGGCGCACCGAGGATCCGATCTCGTCGCGGGCCCGCAACTGGGGGCGTCTGTTGGCGCTGCTGACGCTGGTGCTGTTCGTCGCGGGCGGGTTCTGGGTGAAGGCGCTTGGCGGTCACGCCATCACCAGCGCCGTCGACATGCAGGGACCGTCGGATCCCATGCTCAAGACGGTCGCGGTGCAGGCCGGCGCCTGGATGGCCAACTACGCCAAGTGGCCGCTGATGTGGATCGCGCCCGCGCTGGGCGTGGCGGGCGCCGTGCTGGTGCTGCTGCTGTTGACGCTGCGCGCCAACGTGCTGTCGTTCCTGGCCTCGGCGGTGTCGATCGCCGGTGTCATCCTGACGGTCGGCTTCTCGCTGTTCCCGTTCCTGATGCCGTCGTCGACCAATCCCAAGGCCGGCCTGACGGTCTGGGACGCCTCGTCCAGCCACATGACGCTGTGGATCATGGTGATCGCCGTGGTCATCTTCCTGCCGATCGTGACGCTCTACACCGCCTGGGTGTACCGCGTCATGCGCGGCAAGGTGACGCACGAATCCGTGGGCGACACGCCCAACTCGTACTGATCTAAGGAGCCTTCACCATGTGGTATTTCTCATGGGTACTCGGTCTGGGATTGGCGTGTGCGTTCGCCATCCTCAACGCAATGTGGTTCGAGCTGCGCGAAGGTCACTCGCATGACCCGCGCGCCAGCCGTAACGACGAGTGAGCGGCCGCGCCAGCAGCCTCGAGCATGACCCCTCGGCCACCCTGCGCAAGCCGCCGCGCGAGCAATCGCGCTGGCTGATGGCGCTGGCCGGGGCGGCCCGGCTGCCGCTCATCCTGGCGGGCGCGGCGCCGCTGGCGTCGGGCGCGTTGTTGGTGGTCCAGGCCTGGCTGCTGGCCAGCGTGCTGGACGCCGCCATCGTGCGGCAGGCGCCGCGCCTGGATCTGCTTGGCCAGATCCTGGCCATCGCCGTGCTGATGCTGGCGCGCGCCTGCATCACCTGGGCGGGCGAGCGCGCCGGGGCCGACGCCGCCGAGCGCATCAAGCGCCACGTGCGCCAGGCGCTGTTCGCGCGCCTGCTGCGCAAGGGGCCTGACTGGAGCCGCCGGCAGGCCTCGGGCGAGATCGCCAGCGCGCTGGTGGACCAGGTCGAGGCGCTCGACGGTTTCTTCTCCAAGTATCTGCCGGCCATGGCCGCGGCGGCGCTGCTGCCGGTGGCGTTTGCGGTCCTGTTGCTGCCGGTGGATGTGATCGCGGGGCTGGTGCTGTTGATCACCGCGCCGCTGATTCCGCTGTTCATGGCGCTGGTCGGCTGGGGCGCGCAAGGCGCCAGCCGGCGTCACCTGCGGGCCTTCGCGCGGTTGTCGGGATTCTTCGCCGACCGCCTGCGCGGCCTCTCCACCCTGAAGCTGTATGGCCGCGCCGAAGCCGAGGCGGCTTCCGTCGCCGCCGCCAGCGATGCGCTGCGCCAGCGCACCATGTCCGTGCTGCGGATCGCCTTCCTGTCGTCGGCGGTGCTGGAATTCTTCGCCGCGCTGGGCGTGGCGGGCGTGGCCGTCTACATCGGCCTGAGCTACCTGGGGTTCCTGGACCTGCGCTGGTCGCCGTTCACGTTGCAGGCCGGCCTGTTCTGTCTGCTGATGGCGCCGGAGGTCTATGCGCCGTTGCGCCAGTTCGCCGCGCACTACCACGACCGCGCCACGGCGCTGGCGGCGGTGTCGCAGATCGCCACGTTGTTCGATGGCCTGCCGCAAGAGGGCGCCGTCGAACCGCGCCAGGATGCGTCGATGGCGCTGGTATCGGGCGCCGCCGGGTTGACGGTGACGGGCTTGACCATGATGGCGTCTGGCCGGCCCGTGCCGGTGTTGTCCGCGGCGGCGTTGACGCTGGCCCCGGGCGAGCACGCGGCCTTGATGGGCCCGAGCGGCATCGGCAAGTCCACCCTGATCGAGGCCATCGCGCGCCTGCGCCCGGGCGACGGCGACATCCGTCTCGATGGCGTGCCGCTGGGCCAGTGGGGCGAGGCCGACCTGCGCGCGCGCGTGGCGCTGATCGGGCAGAAGCCGCAGCTGCTGGCGGGGTCGATCGCGGACAACATCCGCCTGGGACGTCCCGATGCGTCCGATGCCATGGTGCATGACGCGGCGCGCCGCGCCTGTGTGCTCGAATTCGCCGCCGCGTTGCCGCAAGGGCTGGACACGCCGCTGGGCAGCCGCGGCCATGGCCTGTCGGGCGGCCAGGCGCAACGCGTCGCGCTGGCGCGCCTGTTCCTGCGCGATCCCGGGCTGATCCTGCTGGACGAGCCCACGGCGCATCTGGACGAGGCCACGCAGGCGCGGGTGCTGGACGAGATCCTGGCATTCGCCGCGGGCCGCACGCTGCTGCTCGCCACCCACTCGCCCGCGGTGGCGGCGCGTTTCGTGCGCGTGCTGCGCGTGGCCGATGCCAAAGTGAAAGACGCATGAAGAACCTGTTGCTGCTTCTGCCCCTGTACGTACGCCGCAAGGCCGGCCTGTTGCTTGCGCTGTTCTGTGCGCTGGCGACGGTGGCCGCGGGCGTCGGCCTGCTGGGCGTGTCGGGCTGGTTCCTGACCGGCGCCGCATTGGCCGGCGCCGGCGGCGCCTTCAACCTGTTCGCGCCGTCCGCGCTGGTGCGGGGCCTGTCGTTCCTGCGCATCGTGTCGCGTTATGCCGACCGGGTGGTCGGGCATGCCGCCACGCTGCGCCTGCTGGCCGACCTGCGCGCGGCGGTCTTCACGGCGCTGATCCGCCTGACGCCGCGCCAGCTGGCGCGTTACCGCAGCGGCGACCTGGTGGCGCGCATGACGGGCGACGTCGACGCGCTCGATACCGTGTTCCTGTTCGTGCTGGCGCCGCTGGCGACGGCCATCCTGGCCGGCGCGGCGTTGACCGCGGTGCTGGGGTATTGGGTGCCGGCCGCGGCCCTGGTGTTCGCCCTGGCGCTGCTGGTGGTTTGTGCCGTGGTGCCACTGTGGCTGCTGCGCGCCGCGCGCAAGCCCGGCGAGGCCGCGCAGGAGAGCGCCGCCGGACTGCGCGCCGCCGTGCTCGACGCGGTCGATGGCCATGCCGATATGGTCGCGCTGCACGCGCAGTCGCAGACCCAGGCGCATTTCGAACAATTGTGCGAAGCCAGCGCGCGGGCGCGCGGCAGCCAGGCCCGGGTCGCGGCGCGCGGGCAATGGTTCCTGCAGGCGGCGGCCGGGCTGTCGGTGCTGGCGCTGTTGTGGTTCGGCCTCGCGCGTTACGAAGCGGGCGCGCTGCAGGGGCCGTTGCTGGTGGGGCTGCTGCTGGCCGTGATCGGCATCTTCGAGGTGGCCGGTCCGATCATGCGCGGCGCTTCGCGCATGGGGTCGGCGCTGTCGGCCGCCGCGCGCATCCGCGACGTGGCGCAGCGCGAGCCCGACATGCGCGACCCCGCCGCGCCTAGCCCGCTGCCGACGCGCGGCGCGCTGGAACTGGTCGATGTGTCGTTCGCCTATCCGGCGCGGGCCGGCGAGACGCCGGCGCCGCTGCTGCGCAACGTGCAACTGCGGGTCGAGCCGGGTGAACGGGTCGCCATCCTGGGAGAGAGTGGCGCGGGCAAGTCCACGCTGCTGCATCTGCTGCTGCGCCTGGAGGATCCGCTGGCCGGCCAGGTGCGCTATGCCGGCGTCGATGCCCGCGCCTGTGCGCAGGCGGACTGGCATCGGCGCATCGCGTTGCTGTCGCAGGACGCGCCGGTGTTTCTCGGCACCCTGCGCACCAATCTGCTGATTGGCGATCCGCAGGCCGGCGACGCCGAGCTGTGGCGCGCGCTGGACGCCGCCCGCCTGGGGGAGTTCGTGCGCGGCTTGCCCGACGGGCTGGATACCTGGGCCGGTGAAACCGGCTCGTTGCTGTCCGCCGGGCAGGCGCGACGCCTGTGCCTGGCGCGGGCGTTGTTGTCGCCGGCCGACGTCATCGTGCTGGATGAACCGACGGCCGGACTGGACGCGGCGGCCGAGGCGGCGTTCTTTGCCGACCTGGAACACGCGGTGCGGGGACGCACCGTCGTGCTGGCCACGCATGCCGTTCTGCCGCCCGGCGCCGTCGACCGCTGTTGCACCTTGCGCGGCGGACAGTTGCATGACATGTCAACACCGGTGGCGGTCCTGGCTTAAGCGCGGTTGCGCGGTTATAGTTCGCCTTGCTTCAATTCTCCAGGGCCAGCTTCCATGCAGACCGACAACGCCGAGTACATCCGGCGCACCATCCGCAGCGTGCCTGACTGGCCCCAACCTGGTGTCATTTTTCGCGACATCACGCCAGTGCTGCAGGACCCGCGTGCGTTCCGGGTGCTGATCGACCTTTTCGTCTACCGCTACATGCGCCAGCGCCTGGATCTGGTGGCGGGCGTGGACGCGCGCGGCTTCATCATCGGCAGCGTGCTGGCCTATGAACTCAACCTGGGTTTCGTGCCGGTGCGCAAGAAGGGCAAGCTGCCGTACCGCACCGTGGCCGAGGAATACTCGCTCGAATACGGCAACGCGGCCGTCGAGATGCACACCGATTCCGTGCGCACCGGCCAGCGCGTCCTGCTGGTGGATGACCTGATCGCCACGGGCGGCACGATGCTGGCGGCCATCAAGCTGCTGCAGCGCCTGGGCGCGAACGTGGTCGAGGCCGCCGCCATCATCGACCTGCCCGAACTCGGCGGGTCGACCAAGATCGCGGCCACCGGCACGCCGCTCTATACCGTCTGTCAATACGATAGCGCGTCGGTCTGAGGCCGGCGCGGGCGGACGCCTCAGGCGTCCGTCTCAGGCATCCGCGTCACGCGTCCGAGAGCCGCGGCTGGATGAAGTCCAGGAAGGCCTTGGTCTTGGCCGGCAGCATGCGCGACGGCAGCAGGGCGAACAGGGGCAGGGGCGTCAGGCTCCAGTCGGGCAGCACGCGCACCAGGCCGGCCTGCTTGATGGCCCGCTCCATTGCATCGAACACCAGCAGCGGCGTGATGCCCAGGCCCTGTCCGGCCAGGCGTCCCAGCATGCCGACATTGTTGGCCGACAGCCGGCCCGACACCTGCACGCGCTCCACCTTGTCACCCGAATGCAGCATCCAGAAGGATGACTCGTCGCGCATCGTCGGGCGCAGGCACTCGTGGTGGCTCAGGTCCGCCGGCACCCGCGGCTCGCCATGGCGCGCCAGATAGTCGGGCGAGGCGTACAACTGGTGCGCCATCAGCACGATCTTGCGCGAGATGAGGCTGGAATCGGGCTGTTGCCCGAAGCGCAGGATCAGGTCGAACGGATTGCTGATCGGGTCGATCGGCCGCATGCTCAGGTCGAAATCACATTCGATATCGGGGTGCTGTTCGCGGAACTCGCGGATCACGGCGGGAAGGAACAGCTGCGCCAGGCTGGTGGGCAGCGAGATGCGCAGGCGGCCCTTGGGCTGCACCGCCATGTCTAGCAGCTGGTCGTGGGCGATGCGGGCTTCTTCGACGATATGCCGGCAGCGCTCGAAATAGATGGCGCCGGCTTCGGTCAGGTCGATCTTGCGCGTGCTGCGGTTCAGCAGGCGCATGCCGACGCTGCGCTCAAGTTCACTGACGCGCCGCGAGAGCGTGGACGTTGGAATATTCAAGGCTTCGGCGGCGTGGCTGAAGTTCTTGCGCTTGGCGACCTCGACGAAAAGCGCGATGTCGTTAAGCTGAATATCCATGGTGCCCTCAAACTCCAAATTCCATTTCTGGCAGGTTCATATGATAAGTGGAAATATTGTCCCGCCAGTGGAAATGTCTATTTAGCCAACATGAATGACTATTCCGTCAGATGGGAAACGTACGTTCCGTTACCAGGCTGGCGCGCGGCTGAATGCCCGTGTGGCCTTGCGCCATAGGACGCGACCCGTTGTTGCGCGGCGCGAGGCCCGTTCTGGCGGGATACGCTTTGCAATTGTCCCGTACATGCAAATATGTTCACCAAAATAAGGGTTTTTACTAGGGCCTGATCGCCAGATACTGCATCCCAGCAATCGAATTGTCACATTGCCGCCGCCGCCCTGGTGGCGGACGGTGTGCCAGGTTTAGGATGGAGTCATCACAATGAAAGCCCTAGCTACCGCACTCATGGTTACCGCAACGCTGGTGGGCATGTCCGCCGCCCACGCCGATGGCAAGACGCGTGAACAGGTCCAGCAGGAACTGCAGGCCGCCAAGGCCGCCGGCCAGGTCACGTTCGGCGAACTGGACTATCCGCCCGCCATCGCCCAGCAGACGGGCATGACGCGCGAACAGGTCCAACAGGAACTGCAAAGCGCCAAGGCCGCCGGCCAGGTCACCAACGGCGAGCTGGACTACCCGCCGCGCGCCGCCGCCACGCAGACGGTCGGCAAGACCCGCGAACAGGTGCGCGAAGAACTGGCCCAGGCCAAGGCCCGCGGCGAATACACCTTCGGTGAACTGGACTACCCGCCCAAGGGTCGTTGATCCGAGGCTGTCCGCCACGACGCCGAATGGGAAAGCCCCTTGCCCGCCAAGGGGTTTTTTATCTCTCGGTCCGGGGCTCGCCATCGCCGCCGTTGTCGTGTTTATGCCGCATCGACTGTGCCACCCACACAACATGTGATGTCGATTTCCCTCGGGCACGGCGACTCGCGGCAGTCCTGAAAACACGAATTGTGAGCAAGAATTCACATTTGATATCAAGGCCTTAATGCGCATCTTCCGGAACCGTGGCGCGGCATGCGGCGGGCATTATCCCGCCCATGGAAAGTAGTTCTTCGAAATCCGGGTTACTTCAAATTGTTCCAGGGCAGACACTAGATTCAGTGCAGACGCCGCTCGCTTTTTTTCGTAGCGGCACGCAGGCCGCGGCGATGCCGCCGCGTGGTTGCGGGATGCCTTTATCTCTCGCCATTTTGGGGACTTTTATGAAGAAGACGCTATTGGCAGTCGCGTTGCTGGCCGGTTTCGCCGGCGCCGCGCATGCCGCTGATTCCGTGACGCTGTACGGTTTGATCGACGCCGGTGTCGGCTACGAGCAAGTGAAGTTCAAGGGCCAGTCGCAAAGCCGCATCGGCGCCGTGCAAGGCGTGAGCAGCGGCTCGCGCTTCGGCCTGCGCGGCACGGAAGACCTGGGTGACGGCCTGCGCGCCGTGTTCAACCTGGAAGGCGGTTTCGGCCCGATGAACGGCCAGTCGCTGCAGAACGGTCGCCTGTGGGGCCGCCAGGCCACGGTGGGCCTGGACAGTGATTCGTGGGGCCGCCTGGAATTCGGCCGCCAGACCAACCTGGCCTCGAAGTACTTCGGTTCGATCGATCCGTTCGCCATCAGCTACAACACCGCCAACCTGGGTACGACGTTCAGCAGCGCCAACACCATGCGCCTGGACAACATGGTCCTGTACCAGACCCCCAGCATGGACGGCTTCAAGCTGGGCGTGGGCTATTCGTTCAGCGCCGATGACACCGTCGAAGACGGCGTCAAGGAAAAGCACCAGACCGGCTTCGCCACGGGCAACAACAACCGTGTCCTGACCGTGGGCGCCCAATACCTGAACGGTCCGCTGAACCTGGCCGCGGCCTACGACCGCTTCAATCCGTCCAATGACAGCATCGGCGGCAAGTCCAGCTCGCGCGTCCAGGAATACATCATCGGCGGCACCTACGACTTCGAAGTGGTGAAGCTGGCGGCGGCGTTCAGCCAGACCCGCGACGGCTGGTTCATCGGCCAGAACATGGGCACGACGCCGGACGGCATGCAGAAGCTGGGCTCGTTCAAGCTGGCTGACGGTTTCCGCGCCAATTCCTACATGATCGGCGCCACCGTGCCCCTGGGCCGCCACGCCATCTTCGGTTCCTGGCAGCGCGCCACGCCGAACAACGACAAGCTGACCGGCGACGACGCGACGTTCAACGTCTACAGCCTGGGCTACACGTACGACTTCACCAAGCGCACCAACCTGTACGCGTACGCCTCCTACGGCGACAACTACGCGTTCCAGCACGATGCGCGCGACACCGCGTTCGCGGTGGGTCTGCGTCACCGTTTCTAAGCGAGGGTATCGGCCCGACCGCACCTTGCTGAATGCGCGGCACATCTCCGTGAGCCGCCGAGTGACAGCGAACCCCCCCTTCAGGTTGCGGCCGGGCGAGTCCTGAGCAGAGAAGGGAAGGGCCTCCATGTGGAGGCCCTCTCGTTTTTGGGCGCCTGCTTTTTCGAGGCTTACAGGAACAGCTTGTAGGCCGGGTTGTCGGTCTCGTTCCAGTGGGGGTAGCCGAGCTCCGCCACGAAGCCGCGGAATTGCTTCTTGTCCGCCGCCGGCACCTGGATGCCGATCAGGATGCGGCCGTAGTCGGCGCCCTGGTTGCGGTAATGGAACAGGCTGATGTTCCAGTCGGGGTTCATGGCGTTCAGGAAACGCATCAGCGCGCCCGGGCGTTCCGGGAATTCGAAGCGGTACAGCAGTTCGTCGCGCGCCTGCGCGGACCGGCCGCCGACCATGTGGCGCAAGTGGGTCTTGGCCATTTCGTCGTGCGTCAGGTCGAGCGTATCGAAGCCATGGCGGCGGAAGTGGCTGGCGATCTTGTCGGGTTCGGCCGGCGACGAGACCTGCAGGCCGACGAACACGTGGGCGCGGTCGGAATCGGAAATGCGGTAGTTGAACTCGGTGACGCTGCGTTCGCCGACCAGTTCGCAGAAGCGGCGGAAGCTGCCGCGCTGTTCCGGCATGGTGACGGCGAAGACGGCCTCGCGCATTTCGCCGACCTCGGCGCGTTCGGCCACGAAGCGCAGGCGGTCGAAGTTCATGTTGGCGCCGCAGGCGATGGCGACCAGCGTCTTGCCCTTCAGGTTGTGCTCGGCGGCGTACTGCTTGGCGCCGGCCACGGCCATGGCGCCGGCCGGTTCCAGCACGCTGCGCGTGTCCTGGAACACGTCCTTGATGGCGGCGCAGATCGAGTCGGTGTCCACCACCACGAAATCATCGACGTACTTGCGCGTCAGCTTGAAGGTCTCGGCGCCCACCAGCTTGACGGCGGTGCCGTCCGAGAACAGCCCGACATCGTTCAATTGCACCCGGCGGCCGGCGCGCACGCTGCGCAGCATGGCGTCGGAGTCTTCGGTCTGCACGCCGATGATCTTGATCTCGGGGCGCAACTGCTTGATGTAGGCGGCCACGCCGGCGATCAGGCCGCCGCCGCCGATGGCCACGAAGATGGCGTCGATCGGGCCGGG
>Ga0189292_10536_pt1 | contig 10808 bp, 10 predicted proteins | sample UW1oraminimetaG_FD_130317 | JGI IMG/M metagenome (GOLD analysis project Ga0189292, IMG submission 130317) | Marine microbial communities from the Costa Rica Dome - UW179A-orange mini metaG | ecosystem: Environmental > Aquatic > Marine > Oceanic > Photic zone | place: Costa Rica: the Eastern... | reverse complement strand
TCAGGATGGTGGCGTAGGCCTTGTCGGCCGTCACCGTGGTCACGATGTCGACGCCCTTGGCGGCCGCGGCGGTGCTGTCGAAGCGTCGCAGGCGCAGGCCGGGCACGCCGGCCAGGTTGCGCTCGAGCTTGTCGGTGGCGGCCGGATCGACGTCGTACAGATGCAGCGTGTCGATGCCCAGGATGTGATGGAACGCCAGCGCCTGGAATTCGCTTTGCGCGCCGTTGCCGATCAGCGCCATGCTGCGCGAGCCCGGACGGGCCAGGGCGCGGGCGGCCAGCGCCGAGGTGGCGGCGGTGCGCAGCGCGGTGGTCAGCGTCAGTTCGCTGATCAGCAGCGGCTCGCCGGTGTTGACCTGCGCCAGCGCGCCAAAGGCCATCACGGTGCTCAGGCCCGCCGCCGGATTGCCGGGATGGCCGTTGACGTACTTGAAGCTGTAGAGATCGCTGTCGGCGGTGGGCATCAGCTCGATCACGCCGGTCGTCGAATGGTTGGCGACGCGCGCGCTCTTGTCGAACTCCTGCCAGCGCAGGAAATCGGCCAGCAGATAGTCCAGCAGGTCTTCGAATACCTTGCGCGGGCCCTGCGCGGCCACGATCTTCGCGACGTCGGTGGTGGTGAGCAGTGTCGTCATTATTTTCCCCTGATGTTTCGGTACAGAAATTCTGTCCGATGCCCAGGTCAATGCCTAGCGCCCACTTTCCACACAAAATGCTAGGAACCTGCCATTCTGGCAACGGCCGATGCCACTTGTCGCAATCCGGCCGCGGCGCTGCTGGTAATCCCTGATATGCCGCGAACTGCGCCTAACCCGCGTCACTCGCGCGCAACTCCGCCGGCAGATGCTCGCGCATGATCTCGATGAAACGGCGCAACCGCGGCGGTTGCAATCGCGACGGCGCGTAGACCAGGTAGACGGGCAAGGGCGGGGCGAACCAGTCCGGCGCCAGTTGCACCAGCCGGCCGCTGGCCAAGTCATCGCGCAGCGCCCAGTCCGACGCGATGCCCACGCCCAGGCCTTGCAGCGCCGCCTTGCGCATCGCGTACAGGCCGTCGGTGGACAGGCGCGGCACGATGTCGATGCACACCACCTCGCCGGTCCGGACGTGCGTCAGGCTGACTTCGTTGCGGTAGAACGTGCGCAGCGCCAGCCACGGCAAGGCCGCCAGCTCGGACGGATGCCGGGGCAGGGGCCCGCCGCCCAGCAGCGACGGCGCCGCCATGACGCTGCGCGGCACCTCGCCCAGCTTGACCGCGACCACCGACGGATCCTGCACCGGCCCGACCTTGATCGCGCAATCGATGTTCTCGGCGATGAAATCCGGCACCCGGTCATGCAGCAGCCACTCCACCCGCATGCGCGGATACAGGCGCAGGTAATGCGCCAGCGCATCCATGAACTGGTTCTGGCCGAAAGCGTGCGGCGCCACCACCCGCAACGACCCGGCCAGGTCCTCGCCGGCGCCGCTGACCTCGCTCTCGAGCGACTGCCAGGTGGTCGTCAATTCCCGGGCGCGCTCGTAACAGCGCTGGCCATCCTCGGTCAGCCGGATGGCATGGGTCGAGCGCTGCAGCAGCCGCACCCCCAGCGTGCGCTCCAGCAGTTGCAGCCGGCGGCTGATCGTCGGCTGCGTCGCCCCCAGCTGCAAGGCGGCCGCCGACAGGCTGCCAGCCTCCACGATACGTATGAAGGTCTCCAGCAACAGCAGGCGGTCGGTGCCGGTCGCGAGGGGCAGGGCGGGCTTGGTCATACGCCCATCGTATAACGGATCTACCCAGCGGACGGCTACCCACGGCCCGGGCGGACGCTCAGAATCTGCGCCGTGCCCTCTTCGCGGCCTCTTTCCTGAACGGAACCCCATCATGTCCTCCGATACCCGGGCGCATCCCGCGCCCGCCACCCAAGACCCGTCCGCCGGACTGGTCCTGCTGCTCGCCATGGGCGCCGGCCTGGCCGTTGCGTCCCTGTATTACAACCAGCCGATGCTCGGCATCCTGGGCGCGGACCTGCACGCCAGCGCCAGCCAGCTCGGCTGGATCCCGACGCTGACCCAGCTGGGCTACGCGTTCGGCATCCTGTTGCTGGCGCCGCTGGGCGACCGCTACGACCGCAAGCGCATCGTCCTGATCAAGGCCTGCGCCCTTGCCGCGGCCTTGCTGCTGGCCGCCGTCGCCCCCGCCATCGGCGTGCTGCTGGCCGCCAGTTTCGCCATCGGCCTGTCCGCCACCCTGGCGCAGGACATCGTGCCCGCCGCCGCCACGCTGGCGCCGCCCGCGCATCGCGGCCGCATCGTCGGCACGGTGATGACCGGCCTGCTGCTGGGCATCCTGCTGTCGCGCGTCATCAGCGGCTTCGTCGCCGAACAGCTCGGCTGGCGCACCATGTTCCTGGCCGCCGCGGTGTCGATCGTGGCGCTGGGCGCGGCCCTGTGGCGCGGCCTGCCCGCGTTCGCGCCGACCTCGCGGCTGCCCTACGCCGAACTGCTGCGCTCGCTGCCCCGCCTGTGGCGCCAGCACGGCGAACTGCGCCGCGCCGCGACCGCGCAAGGCCTGCTGTCGCTGGGCTTCAGCGCCTTCTGGTCGACCCTGGCGGTCATGCTGCACGAAGCGCCGTTCCACCTCGGCGCGGCGGCGGCCGGCGCCTTCGGCCTGGCCGGCGCCGCTGGCGCCCTGGCGGCGCCGCTGGCCGGCCGCTACGCCGACCGGCGCGGCCCCAACGCCGTCAGCCGCCTGGGCGCCGCGCTGACCGCGGTGTCGTTCGCCACCATGGCGCTGCTGCCGCTGCTGTCGGCCCAATCCGGCCTGTGGCTGATCGCCGCCAGCGCCATCGGCTTCGACCTGGGCATCCAGGTGGCGCTGATCGCGCACCAGAGCATCGTCTACGGCATCGACCCCGCCGCGCGCAGCCGGCTCAACGCGGTGCTGATGGTCAGCGTCTTCATCGGCATGGCCGCGGGCGGCGCGCTCGGCAGCCTGGCGTTGGCGCACTGGGGCTGGATCGGCGTGACCGCGGTGGCCACGGCGGCGGCGCTCGGCGCCCTGGCCCTGCGCGTCTGGCCGGCCCGGCGCCGCGTGGCGCAGAGCGCGAACTGCGCGGCCTGATCGGACGGCCCACGCCAGCGGGCGCCGAATGCGACACAGCCCTCGAACCGTGGCAACGGTTCGAGGGCTGTGCGACCCGATGCGAGCGTCGGGGACTTACTGCGCGGCGTAGCGCGGCGAACGCGGGCCGTACAGGATGCCGCCCGGCGTGCCGGCGCTGAGCAGCATGTTGTTGGTCATGCCCGCCACGCCGAAGCTGCGGTCGGACAGCGTGTTGACCACCTGGTCCACCACTGCCTGCACCAGCATGCCGATCAGGCCGCCGCCGCCATTGCTGGCCTGCACCACCTGCTTGCTGCCATCCCACAGCTTGGCGCCGGTGCGCAGATCAACCAGCGCGGCGTCGATGGAAACGGTGATCGAGCTGGAAAGCACGGCGTAGCTCGAGCCGTACTGCTTGACGGTCATGTACAACGCGGCGTCGGCGCCGAAAATCTCGCGCAGCCGGGGCGCCGGCAGTTCATGGATTTCATCCGCGCTGGTCAGGCCGTTCTGCTTGAACGTCTCTTCCATCACCGCCACCGGGATCACGTAGTAACCCGATTCCGCCAGCGGCAGGGTGGCCTGCGACAGCACCGCGGCGGTCGCGGCCACGTCCACCGAGGTATTGAGCGGCGGCAGCACCAGGATCGACGCCGGCTTGCTTTCGCGGAAGGCGGCGTAGTCCACATTGCGTTGCGGCGCGGCGCAACCGGCCAGCAGGGCCACCAGCGCCAGAACGGCGATACGGAGGGTCGTGGTCATGTCAGGCTCCCTTCTTGGATGGTTGCGCGGGCGCGGCCTGGCCAGCCGGCGCCTCGGGCTTTGCCGCCTCGGGCTGAGTGGCCTGCGGCGCGTTTTCCGCGGTCTTGCTGGCATTGCGCAGCAGGAAGTCCATGAACGGCTTGGCCTCCGGGAAGGCCGCCTTTTCGCCTTCCAGCTGTTCCACGCCCTTGGCGCCTTCACCCATCTTCAGGTACAGCATGCCGAGATGCGCGCGGAAGCCCGGCGGCAGTTCCGCGTTGGTCGCCCGCGCGGTCTCGATGTTCTTTTCCATCGCCAGCGTCTGCGCCGCGTGGTCGGCGCCGTCGTCCTTGAGGTAGGCGTAGACCGAGGGCTGGTACGACTGCCAGCTGTACATGCTCTTGGGTTGCGCGCACGCGCTCAGCGCGCCCGCCAGGGCGGCCACCGCCAGGATGCGACCGGCGCGCCCGAGCGCGACCGGGCGACCCTTCGCCAGATTGTTCAACATGGGACGTCCTCTCACTGTTGGGCGGGCTGCCAGGCGCCCTGTTCGATACCGTCGACCAGGCGGTCGACCGCTTCGCGGATCGCCAGATCCAGCACCTTGCCGTTCAGCGTCGAGTCGTAGCCGGCGGTGCCGCCGAAGCCGATGACTTCACGGTTGGACAGGCTGTATTCGCCGGCGCCGGACGCGGAATACACCACTTCGGACGTCGTCACGTCGACCACGTTGAGGTCGACCTTGGCGTAGGCCACCTGTTCCTTGCCGCGGCCGAGAATGCCGAACAACTGCTGGTCGCCCGTCACCTTGCGGCCGAAGGCGGTCACGTCGCCCGTCACCACGTAGCGCGCGCCCTTGATCTGGCTGGCCTTCTTGTTGAACGCCGCTTCCTGGGCGATCTCGGAGAGGTTCTCGCGGTCCATCACCTGGAACCGGCCGCTGCGCTGCAGATGGCTGACGAGAATGGTCTTGGCCTGGCCGCCCAGACGGTCCACGCCGTCGGAGAACACGCCACGCAGGTAGTTGGTGCGGTTGTCGAACTTGCCCACCGAAATCGGGCTGCGCACGCCTTGATAGGGCTTGCTGGCCGCTGCCACGGCGGGGACCGCCACGGACTGGGAGCGTTCGGTGGCGCAACCCGCGACCACCAGCGACAACATCGTTACCGCGCCAAGCTGTACAGCCTTCTTCAACATGCCACTCTCCTGCAAGCCCGCGCCAAACCCCGCCGGGCGTCGATTGAAAGAAAGAAATCCGGCAGCGAGTATATACAATTGAATACATAGGTCATATTTGGAAGTGACGGACCGAAATGCGGTATTTCGCATTAATGCCCGTAACTCCGGCGATTGATGGCCTATGGCGGCGCTTCTACATGTCCTATTTTTGACATGCCGTATTACGGCGCTTTTTACCGGGACAAAAATAGCTCTCCCCTCTGGAAATAATATTTCCAAATGAAACGATTCAGGGGAGAGAAAAGGCAGGATGCGGCGGCGCCCGGCCGGGGCGCCGCGATGGGCCGGACGAACGCCGGCCCGGCGGGGCGTCAGTGCTGGGTGTCGGCTTCGGGCTGGTTGATCTGCGAGGCGTCGATGATCTCCGCCACCAGCACCGGGCCCGGGCCTTGCAGGTAGTACTCGGCTTCCTGCGGCTCGCGCAGCTTCATGTAGCGGTTTTCGCCGATCTGCATGGTATGCCCGGCGGCCAGTTCGGCGCCGCTGTCGAGCATGTAGGCCATGATGTTGTTGAACATGCCGGAATACTCCTCGCCCTGGTGGTGGCCGTCGGCCAGCACGGCGAAATCGGGCAGGTCGAAGGCGTCGCCGCCGTAGGTGCGCATCCACACGCCCTGCACGCCTTCGACCTCGTATTTCACGAAGCCGCAATACAGCATAGTCAGCGGCAATGAGCGCAGCACCTCCAGGCTTTCGTCGCCCAGCGAATCGTCGGTGAAGACGCCGGCCGGCAGCGAAGTATGCGCATGCTCGTTCAGCACCGCGATCGCGTTGAAGCGGCCCAACGCGCCGGCCACCGCGGCCATCGCCACGTATTGCTCCAGCGGATCCTCGTCGAAGCCGGCGTAATACAGCAGCACGTGGCTGACGTGGGCGCGCACCTGTTCCTTGACCTGCGCCGGGTAGTGCGCCGGCGCCACGCAGACTTCCAGGGCATCGTGCGGCAACGGCGCGTCGAATCCCACCAGGCGCACCACGTGCTTGCCCCAGCCGACCATGCCCAGCAGCTGCGGCATGTCCGGCTCGATCTCGGCGCGCGCCTGGCGCGTCTCCGGGTGATAGGCGCGCAAGGCCGCCGCCAACGCATCGGCCTTCACGGCCAGCGGCGCCGCGAACACGACCTGCAGGCTCAACGGATTGTCGATATCGGGATTGGCCGTCAAGGCCGCGGTCTCGCCCGGTGAATCGGAGCGGCCGAAAAAGCGGGAGAAGATACTCATGGTCGGGAGCCTGCCTGTCGGGGGAAAGCGGGGATGCTATCAAGCCCTCGCGACACGTTGGCCGGCCAGTTGCAACAAAAGCCCGCCGCCCGCAACCAGATGTTGGACGGCCGCGCCGTCAGCCGGCCATGGCGCTACTTCAATTCCCGCGTCGCCCCGATCACGCGCAGGGTCGGCATCAGCTGGCGCCAGGCGTCCTTGGCGATGGCGGCCGGCCGCTTCAGGTCGGCCGCCGCCGGATCGTCCAGCAGATCGCCCTTGCAGGCGAACACGATGCTGTTGGTCATGTCGTCGTCCACCACTTCGAACATCGCGCTGCCGAACGCGGCCCGCACCCGGTCCAGGTACTCGTGGTGAAGCGGATGATTCACATGGAAGTTGATCACCAGGATGCCGTCGTCGCGCAGCGCGCGGTGGCAGTCGGCGTAGAAGTCCGCCGAGCACAGCGCGTCCGGAATCCCGGCATCGTCGAAACCGTCGAGCAGCAGCACGTCGGCGGCCTCGCGCAGGCCACGCACGTGATCGGCGCCATCGGCCTGCACCACCCGGAAGCGGTCGCTGTCGGACGGCACCATGAACGCCTCGCGCAGCGCGATCACCGCCGGATCGATCTCGACCACCTCGATGCGCGAGCGCGCCAGGTAGCGATGGCAGAACTTGGCCAGCGAACCGCCGCCCAGCCCCACCATCAGGATGTCGGCGGGCTCCGGCGCGAACAGCACGAACCCCATCATCATCCGCGTGTATTCGAGGTCGAGCGCGTCCGGGTTGAGCGTCGACATGCGGCTCTGGATCACCTTTTCGGAAAAGTGCAGGGTGCGCGTGGTGCCGGCGGCCTGCACGTAGGGCTGAGCGGCGCCGGGCGCCACCGGCGCGCTGGACAGGGACAGGGAGGAATCACGGGCGGACATGGGGCAGAAGATACCACCGCCGCATGGCCACGGCGTGTTCTCGGACCGATTCCCGCCTCCCTCCGGTTAAAGAATACGTGCCGGACTGCCGTACATGTCGTGTCACCTCGCCATCGCGGGCAGCGGCCGCCCGGCCCGTCCCCGATGCCACGTGTCCCGCCTTACCGGAATCTCCCATGCAGCCCTTGGCCACCGACAGCGTCCTTCCCCCCGCCGCCCCCACGGGCAACGATCCGCGCGCCGCCAGACGCGACGCCGACGCCGATACCAAGGCGCAGGACCCGGAAACCGCGGCCAGCGATCGCCCAGTCTCGGTCCGCGTGGTGCTGAGCGACGACGCCCTGGAACGCGCCGCCAAGGCGCGCAAGGCCATCTCGCAGCTCGCCGTCGATGCGGCCCAGTCGCGCCAGGACTTCGCCCGTTCCCGCGTCTCGCAGATCAAGCAGCGCATCGAGATGCTCAAGAAAATGCTGATGTTCCTGGGCAAGGCAGCAGCCAAATCCATCCTGCAGGAACTGCGCCAGCTGTCCGGCGAACTCGGCCAGGCCGCCGCGGCGCTCAAGAGCAGCGGCGGCGCCGCGCCGGCCGCGGGCGCCGCTGGCGCCATGACGGCGCCCGTGGTGCAGGGCGCCGGCGGCCCCGCGACGGACGGCCCCGCCGCCACCGTCTCGCAGGCCGCCACGGCCGAAGGCGCCAACGCCGCCGGGCCCGCGTCAGCCGATGCCGATGCCGGCGACGCGGCATCGGCCCAGGCCGCCGCGCCCAGCGCCGCCACCGCCTCGCGCGCCGTGGCGGCCTATGCGGCCGCCAGCGACACCGCCGTCGCGACCGCCGCCGACACGGCCGACGCGGCGGATCCCGCCCCCGCGGCGCAAGGCGCGACCCCGGCGCCGCGCGACGCCGCCAAGGGCGTCTCGGTACCCGGCGAGCAAGACAAACCCGACGGCGCCAGCGGCGAGGACGACAAGTCGACGTCCGCCGCCGACTCCCGCCAGGAACGGCAGGTCGAGCAGAAACGCCGCCAGGACGATGCCCAGGCGGTGCGCGACGCCATCCGCGCCATGAAGGAACTGCTCGCCATGCTCAAGAGCAAGCTGCGCATGCAGGACAAGGCCACCCAGAAACAGGTCGCCGAGGTGCAGGACGCCCTGGCCGACGCCGAAAAGACGGCGCACGCGATCGAAGGCGGCGGCGCAATGAGCGGTCTGGACAGTGGCGGCCTGGGCGCCGCCAGCATGGATGCCGGCGGCGCCATGACGGCGTCGGCCTGACCCGGCGACGTCTTGCCGCCATTCACGGCCCCCGGGGTTGCGCTCCGGCACCGCGCGGCTCGCGGAAAGCGACATATGATGACGCTCCGTCCCTTTTGTCACGGCCGTTGCCGCCCTCCGCGATGTCCTTCATCCGCCCGTTCCTGCTCGTCCTGCTGGCCCTGCCGCTCCCGGCCATCGCCCAGGCCGACATCGATGACGCCGCCGCACAGGCCCGCGCGACCTTGAAGCAACAGGCCCTGGAGCCCGAATGGATAGACGAGTGCTTCCTCGCCAGCAATCCATTTCGCTACTGCATCTACCTCGACAAACAAGCCGGCGGATTCCGTGTCGCCGACGTGCAATTGCGCGAGCCCTACCAGGTCTACCTGTTCGACAACGGGCCTGACTATCCGCAGGACGGGCGCTACCGCATCCGCCTGAACGGCAAGATCGGCTATGCCGACGAGGAAACGGGCGCCATCGTCGTCGCCCCGGTCTACGACTGCGCCTTTCCGTTCAAGGACGGCAAGGCCAGCGTGGGCCATGGCTGCAAGAATGAAAGCGATGGCGAGCATCGCTGGTGGTCGGGCGGAGACTGGCAATCGATCGACCGGCAGGGCAAGGTCATTAACTAGCCGGCGGCGCGAACGCACGCGCCGTCGACCCTCACGCCAACCCCAGGTTGCCCGCGAACGTCGTGCTGGCATATGCGCGCCGCGCCAACCCCAGCGCCGCCAGCCGCGGCACCACCGCCTCCAGGAACAGGTCCAGCGACTGCATCGCGCCGCCCGGCAGGGCGATGAAGCCGTCTGCCGCCCCGGCGTCGGCACGCTGGCGGATCGCATCGACCGCATCGTCGACGGTGCCGACCACCGTCCAATGCGCCGACGCGCTGGCCTCGGGCCGCGCCAGCAATTCGCGCAGACAGGGTTGCTCGCGTTCGATCAGACGACGCAGCAACTGGGCATGCGTCGGGCTGCGCAACCCCTTCTGCGGCTGCCCCAGCATGCGCGCCGTAATGGGCGCCGCCGGATCAAGGTGCTCGACGTCCAGGCCGAGCGCCTGCCCGATGTAATGGCGCTTGCGCGACGCATCCTGGCCCGCGTGGGTCGCCTCATGGAGCGCCCGGGCCTGCGCCCGGGTGGGCGCCAGGTACAAGCTCAGGCCGGGCAGCATCCGTATCGCGTCCGGCTCGCGGCCATAGGCGGCCACGCGCCGCCGCAGGTCCTGCCGCAAGGCCTGGCCGCAAGCCACGTCGGGCGTTGCGGCAAACACCGCGTCGGCCACCCGGGCGGCGAAATCCCGCCCCCAGTCCGAGGCGCCCGCCTGGAACAGGGGAATGCGGCCGCCGGCGCGGGCGGGCACATTCAACGGCCCCTGCACACTGAAATACTCGCCGCGATGCGCGATCGGGCCAATGCGGGCCAGATCGGCGTACCGCCCGGATGTCCGGTCCGCCAGCACCGCGTCCTGCGGATAGCTGCGCCACAGCGCCTGCACCACCTCGGTGAACTCCAACGCCTTGCGATAGCGCTGCGCCGACGGCGGCAGCGGCGCATCGCCAAAGTTCTGGCTGCCGTCGAGCGCCGTGACGATGTTCCAGCCCGCGCGGCCATCGCTGATCCAATCGAGCGATTGCAATTGCCGCGCCACCACGTAGGGGGGATTGAACGAGGTGGCGGCGGTCGTCACCAGGCCGATGTGCCGCGTGTCCCGCGCCAGCGCAGCCAACAACAGCGCCGGGTCGAGGCTGCTGAAACCCGGGCCTTGCGCCAGCGCCGGCAGGTCCAGGAACAACGCATCGGGGCGGAACACGAAGTCCAGGCAGGCGTCCTCCGCGCGCTGCGCGACACGACGGTAGAAATCCAGGTCGCACAAGCGCTCGACCTGGCTGTCGGGCCGCCGCCATGCCGAGGCGGACAGCCAGGTGGCGGCCAGGGACAACCCGATGCACAAAGGGGATGACTGCATGACGCGGAACTCCTTGAAATACGCATTCAATCGCCAGCGGCGCTGGCTATGGGCACGACCAGCGGCGTGCCGGACACGGGATCGGCCATCACCACGCAGCGGATGCCGAACAGGCGCTGCACCCGCTGCGGCGTGAGGACGTCGACCGGCGGCCCGCAGGCCTCGACCTTGCCGTCGCGCAGCGCGATGATGTGATCGGCATAGCGCGCCGCCTGGTTCAGGTCATGCAGCACCATCACCAGCGTCTTGCCCTGCTGCCGGTTCAACCGGCGGCACAGGTCCAGCACCTCGAGCTGGTGGGCGATATCGAGATAGGTGGTGGGTTCGTCGAGCAGCATCACCGGCGCGTTCTGCGCCAACGCGAACGCCAGCCAGGCGCGCTGGCGCTG
>Ga0189292_10535_pt1 | contig 10812 bp, 12 predicted proteins | sample UW1oraminimetaG_FD_130317 | JGI IMG/M metagenome (GOLD analysis project Ga0189292, IMG submission 130317) | Marine microbial communities from the Costa Rica Dome - UW179A-orange mini metaG | ecosystem: Environmental > Aquatic > Marine > Oceanic > Photic zone | place: Costa Rica: the Eastern... | reverse complement strand
TGCTACACGGCGATCGAGCAGGGCCTTGAGGTAATGCCGGTGCTGAACAAGATGGATCTGCCGCAGGCCGACCCGGATAAGGTCAAGGAAGAGATCGAGCACATCATCGGTATCGATGCCACCGACGCCGTCGCCTGTAGTGCCAAGAGTGGCATGGGCGTAGACGAGGTGCTCGAGCGTCTGGTCGCCGTCATACCGCCGCCGACCGGTGATATCGAGGCGCCGCTGCAGGCGCTCATCATCGACTCCTGGTTCGATAACTATCTCGGCGTCGTTTCTCTGGTACGGGTGCGTCACGGTCGTATCAAGAAGGGCGACAAGGTGTTGGTTAAATCCACCGGTAAGGTCCACCAGGTGGACAGCGTCGGCGTTTTCAATCCCAAGCACACCGCCACGGCAGACCTGAAGGCCGGTGAAGTGGGCTTCATCATCGCTGGCATCAAGGACATTCTCGGCGCTCCAGTGGGCGACACGCTGACACTGTCGAGCACGCCGGATGTGGAAATGCTGCCCGGCTTCAAGCGCGTCAAGCCGCAGGTCTATGCGGGTCTGTTCCCAGTCAGCTCGGATGATTTCGAGGATTTCCGCGAGGCATTGCAGAAACTCACCCTCAATGACGCAGCGCTGCAATACGAGCCGGAAAGCTCCGACGCACTGGGCTTCGGCTTCCGTATCGGCTTCCTCGGCATGCTCCACATGGAGATCATCCAGGAGCGGCTTGAGCGCGAATACGATCTGGATCTGATCACTACTGCGCCGACAGTGGTCTATGAGATCGTGCTGAAGAACGGCGACACCATTTATGTCGATAGCCCGTCCAAGCTCCCGGATGTGTCCTCCATCGAGGACATGCGCGAGCCGATCGTGCGCGCCAATATCCTCGTGCCGCAAGAGCACTTGGGTAACGTCATCACTCTTTGCATCGAGAAACGAGGGGTGCAGCGTGACCTGCAGTTCCTCGGGACTCAGGTGCAGGTGCGTTACGACCTGCCGATGAGCGAGGTGGTACTGGACTTTTTCGACCGCTTGAAATCGTGCAGTCGCGGCTACGCCTCGCTGGATTACAGCTTCGAGTGTTTCCAGTCGGCGAACCTGACGCGTCTGGACATCCTGATCAATGGCGACAAGGTCGACGCGCTAGCTTTGATCGTCCACCGTGACAATGCCCACTATAAGGGCCGCATCCTCGTCGAGAAGATGAAGGAGCTGATCCCGCGCCAGATGTTCGACGTCGCTATTCAAGCCGCTATCGGCGGTCAGATTGTCGCTCGCAGTACTGTCAAGGCGTTGCGCAAAAACGTTCTTGCCAAGTGCTACGGTGGCGACGTCAGCCGTAAGCGCAAGCTGCTGGAGAAGCAGAAAGCCGGTAAGAAGCGCATGAAGCAGGTCGGCAACGTCGAAATCCCGCAGGAGGCCTTCCTCGCGGTGTTGAAGGTAGATAGCTGATATGTCGATTAATTTCCCTTTGTTGCTGGTTATCGCAGTAGCTGTTTGTGGCTTGTTGGCACTCAGCGATTTGCTGTTCTTCGCACCTCGCAGGCGGGCCGCGATCGCCAACTACGAAGGGCGCACCGGGGAAATTGACCCATCAACGCTCGAAGCCTTGAACAAGGAACCAGTGCTGATCGAATACGGAAAGTCGTTCTTTCCGGTGCTGGCCATCGTGCTGGTGTTGCGCTCGTTCCTGGTCGAGCCGTTCCAGATTCCATCCGGTTCGATGATTCCCACACTTGAAGTGGGTGACTTCATTCTGGTGAACAAGTTTGCCTACGGCATTCGCCTGCCTGTGGTGGATACGAAGGTGATTGAAGTCAGCGATCCGAAGCGTGGCGATGTCATGGTCTTCCGCTACCCCAATCAACCGAGCATCAACTACATCAAGCGCGTCGTTGGCTTGCCGGGGGATATCGTGCGCTATAGCAGAGATCGGCGGCTGTACGTCAACGATCAGCTGGTTGCCGAAACCTTGGTCGGCGAGGAGCCGGGCAGCTTGGGCAGTGCGGTGTTGTATCGGGAGAAGCTGGGAGAGATGGAACACCTGATCCGCAAGGAAATGGGGCGCTATCGCATCGAGCCGAGCCGGCAGTGGATTGTGCCGGCGGAACACTACTTCATGATGGGCGACAACCGCGACAACTCGAACGACAGTCGTTACTGGCAAGATGAGTCGATTCCCTCCGAGCTTGCCGGGATGGTCCCGGATCGCAATATCGTAGGCAAGGCTTTCGCCGTTTGGATGAGCTGGCCTGATCCGAAGCTCGGCAACCTGCCGAATTTCTCCCGCGTGGGCCTGATTCACTGAAAGCTGTGAATTGCGGCCCCTGTTGAGCGACGCAGGGTCGCTATATTTGTCCTGCCCCGATCGGCGGGTATCGTAACGACATAGAGGTCGACATGAGTTTTGCGCGTTCGCAAAAAGGGCTGTCCATGCTGAGCTGGATCATGGTCCTGGCGGTTGTGGCATTTGTGGCCAGTACCGGATTCAAGATGTTCCCGCATTATTTCGATTACATGTCCATGGACAAGATTATTCAATCCGTGGAAACCGACGAAGCGCTAGATATTCGCAGCGTCGGGGAGTTCTATAGTCATGTCAGCAAGGGGATGCAGGTCAACGGCATCCAGGACATCGATCTGAAGGAAGCGCTGAAGGTCGAGATCCAGAACAACGAATTCAGAGCGCACCTGAAATACGAAAAACGCGAGCCGCTGATCCGCAACCTCGATCTGGTGGCGAACTTCGACAAAGAATATCGCCTAAGGATGCCGTGAGCACTTCGTTAGCCCGTCTCGAGCGCAGGCTCGGTTATCAATTCAAGGACCAGGAGCTCATGCTCCTGGCTCTGACCCATCGCAGCTTTGCCGGGCGCAACAATGAGCGTCTGGAGTTTCTTGGCGACGCCATCCTCAATTTTGTTGCCGGCGAAGCGCTGTTCAATCACTTTCCGCAAGCCCGTGAGGGGCAGCTATCGCGTCTGCGGGCTCGACTGGTCAAAGGCGAGACGCTGGCGGTGTTGGCTCGTGGATTCGAGCTCGGCGAATACTTGCGCTTGGGCTCAGGTGAGCTCAAGAGCGGCGGTTTTCGCCGTGAGTCGATTCTCGCGGATACCCTCGAAGCACTGATCGGTGCCATTTACCTGGACGCCGGTATGGACGTTGCGCGCGAGCGGGTAGTCGCCTGGTTGGCCAACGAGCTGCAGGGGCTGACCCTGGTCGACACCAACAAGGATCCCAAGACGCGCCTGCAGGAGTTCTTGCAGTCGCGCGCCTGTGATTTGCCGCGGTATGAGGTGGTAGATATCCAGGGCGAACCGCATTGCCGCACGTTCTTCGTCGAATGTCAGGTGGCTTTGCTCAATGATAAAACCCATGGGCAGGGCGCCAGCCGCCGTATTGCCGAACAGGTTGCTGCGGCAGCCGCATTGATCGCCTTGGGCGTGGAGAATGGACATGACTGACGAACAGCTACAGCCCGAGGACGTTAGCCGTTGCGGGTACGTTGCGATCGTTGGCCGGCCGAACGTCGGCAAGTCCACCCTGCTCAACCATATCCTTGGGCAAAAACTGGCAATCACCTCGCGCAAACCGCAAACCACCCGCCACAACATGCTCGGCATCAAGACCGAAGGCAGCGTGCAGGCCGTGTATGTCGATACGCCCGGGCTGCACAAGAACGGTGAAACGGCGCTCAACCGTTACATGAATCGGACCGCGGCGTCAGCGTTGAAGGACGTTGATGTTGTGATATTCGTTGTCGATCGCACCCGTTGGACCGACGAGGACCAGGCCGTGCTCGAGCGCGTGCAGTACGTCACTGGACCGCTCATCATCGCGGTGAACAAGACCGATCGTGTCGAAGATAAGGCCGAGCTGCTGCCGCATCTGCGCTGGCTGGCCGAACAACTGCCGAACGCCGAGATCGTGCCGATCTCGGCGCAGCACGGGCAGAATCTGGAAACGCTGGAAAAACTGGTCGCCGATCGCCTGCCCGAGAGTGAGCACTTCTTTCCGGAGGACCAGATCACCGATCGCAGCAGTCGTTTCCTCGCCGCCGAGCTGGTGCGCGAGAAGATCATGCGACAGCTTGGCGCCGAGGTGCCTTACCAGATCACCGTGGAGATCGAGGACTTCAAGCAGGAAGGCCGCGTGTTGCACATCCATGCACTGATTCTGGTCGAGCGTGACGGGCAGAAGAAGATCATCATCGGCGACAAGGGCGAGCGCATCAAACGTATCGGCCAGGAAGCGCGCAAGGACATGGAGGTGCTATTCGACTCCAAGGTAATGCTCCACCTGTGGGTCAAGGTGAAGGGTGGCTGGTCCGACGATGAGCGCGCGCTGCATTCGCTGGGTTACCAGTAAGCGCCGACCCGCAATCAACGGTGCGCATCGCGCACCTTCTGGGCTGCCATGCACCAACCTGCGTTCGTTCTGCACAGTCGTCCGTACAAGGAAAGCAGCGCGCTGGTCGACCTGTTCACCCCGCAGGGCCGGCTGCGTGCCGTCATGCGGGCCGCGCGTGGTAGGGCCGGCAGTCTGATCCGTCCCTTCGTATCGCTGGAAGTCGAGCTGCGTGGCAAGTCCGAGCTGAAGACCGTTGCCCGTATCGAAAGCGCCGGCCCGGCGCACTGGCTAGATGGCCAGGCACTGTTCAGTGGCATGTACCTCAACGAACTGCTGATTCGCCTGCTACCTGCCGAAGACGCGCACCCCGCACTTTTCGATCATTACGTCGCCACACTGCCGGCCCTGGCCGCACATCGGCCGCTGGAGCCGCTGCTGCGTGCCTTCGAATGGCGGCTGCTCAGCGAGTTGGGCTATGGTTTTGCCCTCGATGTAGACATCGCCGGCCAGCCGATCGACCCGCAGCGTCTTTATCATCTGTTGCCCGATGCCGGCCTGGAGCCGGTCGCGGGATTTCAGCCGGGGCTGTTCAATGGCGCGGAACTATTGGCCATGGCCGAGGCCGATTGGCAGGTGCCGGGCGCGCTCGCTGCCGCCAAACGGCTGATGCGCCAGGCTCTGGCACCCCATCTGGGCGATCGACCGCTGGTCAGCCGCGAATTGTTCATGAATCTGAAGGAGGCCCCGCGTGACTGAAGCCAATCGAATTCTGCTCGGCGTCAACGTCGACCATGTCGCCACACTGCGTCAGGCCCGCGGTACCCGCTATCCAGACCCGGTCAAGGCTGCGCTGGATGCTGAAGATGCCGGTGCCGATGGCATCACCGTGCACCTGCGTGAAGATCGTCGGCATATCCAGGAACGCGATGTGCTGATGATGAAGGACGCCCTGCAGACGCGGATGAACTTCGAAATGGGCGTCACCGAGGCGATGCTCGCGTTCGCCGAGCAGTTGCGACCGGAGCATGTCTGCCTGGTTCCGGAAACCCGCCAGGAGCTGACGACAGAGGGTGGGCTGGATGTCGCCGGTCAGGAGGCGCGCATTCGCGAGGCGGTTGAGCGTTTGCGTGGCTGCGGCGCGGAAGTCTCGCTGTTCATCGATGCCGATCCGCGGCAGATCGAGGCGGCGGCCCGGGTCGGTGCGCCGGCCATCGAACTGCACACGGGTCGCTATGCCGATGCCCACGGCGTTGCCGAGCGGGCCTGCGAGCTCGCGCGCATTCGCGATGGTGTCGAGGCCGGCCTGAGTCACGGCCTGATCGTCAATGCCGGCCATGGTCTGCATTACCACAACGCCGAGGCCATCGCCGCGATCCGGGGCGTCAATGAGCTGAATATCGGCCACGCCATCGTCGCCCATGCGCTGTTCGTAGGCTTCAAGCAGGCGGTCAAGGAAATGAAGCACCTGATCCTCAGCGCCGCAGCGCGGGGGTGAGACAAGCCGTCCGCTGGAGGGCGCGTTCGCGATCCTCCGCCGAACGGCGCTGCTCAGCGGCGGAACAGGTTGATCAGTACGGTCAGCACCACGCTGAGAATCACCATCGAGGTGATCGGGATGAACACCCGGCTGCGTTCGGACTCGATGCGGATGTCTCCCGGTAGGCGGCCGAACCAGTTCAGCAGCCATGGGAAGTAGTGCCAGGCGATGCCGAGCAGTAGCAGCGCAGCGCCCGCCACGATCAACCAGCGTGCCATTTGATCTCCTCGTTTCGCTCCAATCGCTTGGCCGGTCGTGTGCGGTATTCGACGAAGGCGGCGATCACCTGTGCGGCCAGCACCTCAACGGCTTCGCTGCGATTGCTGCCACGTAGCAGCTTGATCTGATACTCGCCCAGTTGTGGCAACCCATACTGCCCATCGAGACGCTGCAGGGGCGGGCGAATCAGGCTTGATGGGTAGGGCGCGATGGCGAGATCGGCAATCATCGCGGCCTCCTGTCCCGAAGTCTGTTCGCTGGAGTAGGCCACTCGGTAGCTGCGGCCGATGCGGTCGAGGGCATCCAGTGCCTGTCGCCGCCAGGCGCAATCTGGGCTGGCCAGCGCCAGCGGCAGCGGCGTGCGCAGCGCGGCGACACCACCGCTGCGGCCGGCCCAGACCAGCGGTTCGCTATGAATCGGCTCGCCCCGCGAATCGTCCTGGCCAAGATTGCCGACGGTGACCAGGGCGAGGTCCAGTTCGCCTGCGTCGATGCGCTCAATCATGTCGATGCTGCGTGCGACCGACACATCCACTTCGACTCCGGGATGGCTGCGGGCGAACAACGCCAGCAGACCGGGCAGGATGCGCGTCCCGACATCCGCCGGCGTACCGAAGCGCACGCGGCCCTGCAGTGCTGGCTGGAGGAAGTGCGCGATGGCCTCCTCGTTGAGCTTGAGCAGGCGTCGGGCATAGCCGAGCAGCGTCTCGCCGGCCGGTGTAAGGCGCACCTGTCGCGCCTCGCGGACGAACAGGGAGCGCCCAAGGGTCTCTTCCAGGCGCTTGATCTGCATGCTGACCGCCGAGGTACTGCGATAGATCTGTCCCGCGGCGCGAGTGAAGCTGCCGCTTTCGGCAATAGCAACGAAGGTGCGCAGGACATCGCTTTCCAGCAGCGGCGTCGAGGGGGTAGTGGATTGCTCAAGCGGCTCGGGCATAGGGTAGGCTTCAGTTTTTCTGAACACAGGATTTCATATTAGTCGTTTGTTTGAACGAATGATGCCCGCTCATCCTTTAGGCAACCGGAGGCGCCACAGCCCGTGGCCCCCGCGAGCGAAGCGGAGGTGAGCATGCCTGGTGAACGACGCGATACCCATGTACGGCAACAATCCGAGCCGCAGCTACCGGACTTCTACCTGCCGGCCATGTGGCCGCTGGATCTGCAGCGCAGCCTGCATGACTGGTTTCGCGCTTGGCGGCAGCGACGCCTGTATCGGCAATTGTTGAAGCTGGATGATCGGCAGCTGGCGTCGCGCGATCTGGATCGGCGCCGGCTCAGGGAAATGGCTAATACGCCGTTGCGTCAGTTGGTAGCGAAGCGGCGCAAGCACCGCTGCGCTGCCCGCGCCTCTCGTTGAGCAGCCAACCTGCCGTCAGGGCTTGCGGGCGAGGAGTACGGCGCGCATGGGGGCCGGCAGACCTTCGACCGTTTTGCCGTGGTCTTGCGGGTCGAGGAAGTCGGGCAACGACTGGTAGCGCATCCACTCGGTGCTGCGCTGTTCCGCGATGCTGGTCACGCTGACATCCACGCAGCGCACGTCGACAAAGCCAGCGCGGCGCAACCAGCATTCCAGCGCCCTCACCGAGGGCAGGAACCAGACGTTGCGCATCTGCGCATAGCGATCCTCCGGTACCAGGGCGGTGTTCTCGTCGCCCTCGACCACCAGTGTTTCCAGCACCAGCTCGCCGCCGCGTACCAGGCAGTCCTTGAGGTCGAGTAGATGGTCGACCGGTGAGCGGCGATGGTAGAGCACACCCATGGAAAACACCGTCTCGAAGCCTTCGAGCCTGGCCGGCAGTTCTTCCAGTGCGAACGGCAGATGCCAGACCGGCAGCTCCTGCAGGTAGCGCTTCATCGCATGGAACTGGCAGAAGAACAGCCAGTTCGGGTCGACCCCGACCACGCTGTCGGCGCCGGCACCGAGCATGCGCCACATGTAGTAGCCGTTACCGCAACCGACGTCGAGGATGCGTTTGCCGGCCAGATTCAGGTGCGGTGCGACCCGGTCCCATTTCCAGTCCGAGCGCCATTCCGTATCGACATGTACGCCGAATACGTCGAACGGACCCTTGCGCCATGGCGAGAGCCCCATCAGCGCATCGTGGGTGACCTGGCGCGTGGCGTCGTCACAGGTCGCGTCGAGGCGGAAGCTGTCACGCAGTTCGACCTGCACAGGCGCCAGCGCAGGCAGCGCATCGACGGCACGCCGCCAGCGCGGCAGATCGCCGTGACCGACCGCGAGTTTGGCATCCAGCTGCTGCTGAACGCCGTTGGCCCAGGCGGCCAGCGGGGTGCCGGCCAGGCGCCAGGCGAGGGGAGTCAGATCGAGGTTCATGGCAGGGCGATCAGCGAGGCGAAATTCAGGCACTGGAACCAGGGCACGACTTTAGAGAAGCCGGCATCCAGTAGACGTTGGCGATGGGTTTCCAGGCTGTCGGGCTTCATCACGTTCTCGATGGCGCTGCGTTTCTGGGCGATTTCCAGTTCGCTATAGCCATTGGCGCGCTTGAAGGCGATGTGCAGGTCGGTCAGCAATTGTTGCTCGTCTTCATCTTCGAAGCGCAGCTTTTCCGACAAGATCAGCGCGCCACCGGGTACCAGTGCCTGGCGAATGCGGCTGAGCAGCGCCGGGCGCTGTTCCGGTGCGATGAACTGCAGGGTGAAGTTTAGCGCCACCAGCGAGCTGGGCTGGAACTGCAGAGCCAGGATGTCGCCCTCGATGACGTCGACCGGCAACAGCTCCTGGAACATAGAGTTCTGCCCGTGGAGGTATTCGCGGCAGCGCTCGACCATTGCCGCGGAGTTGTCCACGGCGACGACCTGGCAGTTTTCGGCCGTCACGTGGCGTCGCAATGCCTGGGTCACCGCGCCCAGCGAGCAGCCCAGGTCATACAGATGAGTATGCGGCTGTGCGAACTGAGCGGCGATCACGCCGATATTCTCGACGATGGTCGGGTAACCGGGCACAGAGCGCTTGATCATGTCGGGAAACACCCGCACCACGTCCTCGTTGAAAACGAAGTCCTGAATGCGGGGCAGGGGCTGGGCGAACAGACGGTCGGGATCGTGACTCACGGTGTCGGGCGGCGTGTGTGAAAACGGGGCGGCATTGTAGCCGAAACCACGCTCGCCGCGGGCTCTGCCCGACTCAGCGTACCTCGATCCGGCAATCGAACATGCCCGCTGGCTCGGCGTCGGCCTCCCACGGGCGCTGATAGGTGAGGTACAGCCGGCCGCTGCCGGACTTCTGTGCCTCGAAGCGCCAGGTCGACAGGCCGTCACCGCCGATCATGTCACCTTTCGGATTGCTGAACACTTCGGGGCCGAGGCTGCGCAGTTGTTCCGCTGCGGCTTCATGCAGAACCCAGCGAAAGCCGGTGGTCGGGTTGCTCGGCAGGCTGACGATGAGTTGCTGGCCGCTCTGCAGCGTTTGCGGGCAGCGGTTGTCGTCGCCGAGTACCACACTGGAGGCCGTCTTGTCGCTGCTCGAGCAAGCCGCGAGCAGGGCGAAACTGGCGGGCAGCAATAGGCGAGGGATGTCGAAAGGCATGATCGGCACCGGTCGGAATGGAGTGGGAAGCATAGCCCAAAAGAGGCCGAGCACCGGCAAGCAGGCGTTGCGGACCGTGGAATGGTGGATGTACCGCGGGCGATCCAGTACTCCCGATCGTAAGACAACGCCGCGAGGCCAGGCCGCCCACCGCACCAGCGGGAGGCGCGCCCTCGCGGGGAATGCTCGCTATAGGCCTGCTGCACCTCTCAGAACAGCACCTTGGCCACGTCGGCGAAGCGCTTGGCGAAATGCACAGTCAGACCCTCCTTGAGATAGTCTGGCAGTTCTTCGAAGTCGCCGCGATTGGCTTCCGGCAGGATTAGCTCGAAGATCTTCTGCCGCCGCGCGGCGATGACCTTCTCGCGCACTCCGCCGATCGGCAGCACGTGGCCGGTCAGCGTCAGCTCGCCGGTCATGGCCACGCCTTTCTTCGGAGGCTGATTACGCGCCAGGGAGAGCAGCGCGCTGGCCATGGTGATGCCGGCGCTGGGGCCGTCCTTCGGTGTGGCGCCTTCCGGCACGTGCAGATGGACGAAGGCCTGGTCGAAGAACTGCGGGTCGCCCTTGAAGGCTTTCAGGTTCGAGCTGACGTAGCTGTAGGCAATCTCTGCCGACTCTTTCATCACGTCACCGAGCTTACCGGTGAGCTTGAATCCGCGGTTGAGCGTATGGATGCGCGTGGCCTCGATCGGCAGTGTGGCGCCGCCCATGCTGGTCCAGGCCAACCCCGTGATCACACCTACGCCGGAGAGCACCTGTTCGCTGCGGAACACCGGTTTGCCGAGGTAGCTTTCCAGGTCCTTCGGCGTGATCTTCAGCTCCGCTTGGGGGGCTTCCAGCAGCTGCACCACTGCCTTGCGCACCAGCTTGCCCAGCTGCTTCTCCAGCTGACGCACACCTGCTTCACGGGCATAGCCTTCGATCACCGCTTTCATGGCGCTGTCGCTGATGGCCAGGCGTTGCTTGGGCACGCCGGTCTTGTTCAGCAGCTTGGGCCACAGGTGACGCTTGGCGATGGCCAGCTTCTCCTCGGCGATGTAGCCGGACAGGCGGATCACCTCCATGCGATCGAGCAGCGGGCCGGGAATCGAATCCAGCGTGTTGGCCGTGCAGACGAACAGCACCTTGGACAGGTCCAGGCGCAGGTCCAGGTAATGGT
>Ga0189292_10534_pt1 | contig 10813 bp, 14 predicted proteins | sample UW1oraminimetaG_FD_130317 | JGI IMG/M metagenome (GOLD analysis project Ga0189292, IMG submission 130317) | Marine microbial communities from the Costa Rica Dome - UW179A-orange mini metaG | ecosystem: Environmental > Aquatic > Marine > Oceanic > Photic zone | place: Costa Rica: the Eastern... | reverse complement strand
GTTGCGGGCGTATTCACAGGTCCACCCTGGCCAGGGGCTGCACGTTGATTTCCTGGGTCAGCTCCTGGTAGGACAGCACCGGCAGCTCGTACAGGTCCTGCTCGATCATCTTGCGCAGGTAGCGGCGGATGTCCATCGAGGTTAGCAGCACCGGCTTCTGCGCCGCGGCGGTCAGGTCGCCGGTGGCGCGCTTGATGTTGTCCACCAGCTTGCGCGAGGCGTTGGGGTCGAGCGCCAGGTAGCTGCCCGCCGAGGTCTGGCGGATGGCGCCGCGCACCGTCTCTTCGACGTTGGGCGCCAGCAGGTAGGCGGGCAGGATGTTCTGGCCGCTGGAATACTTGTAGCTGATGTGGCGCTTGAGCGAGACCCGCACGTACTCGGTCAGCAGCACCGAGTCCTTTTCCTTCTGGCCCCATTCGATCAGCGCTTCCAGCACCGCGCGCAGGTTGCGCACCGAGATGTCCTCGGACACCAGCCGCTGCAGGATCTCGGCGATCTTCTGCACCGGCATGACGCGCAGCGCTTCCTTGACCAGGTCGGGGAAGCGGTCTTCCATCGCCGTCAGCAGGAAGCGGGTTTCCTGGATGCCGATGAAGTCCGACGAATATTTCTTCAGCACGAAGGCCAGATGCCAGGTCAGCACCTGGTGCGGGTCCAGGAACGGGATGCCGGCGGCCGACAGGGTCGGCGCCAGGCTCGCCTCGACCCACAGCGTGGGCATGTTGGGCAGGAAGCGCTTGTCGGTTTCGTAGGGCACCTGCAGCGCCTGCAGGTTCTGCTCGGTATCGCGCACCAGCACCGCGCCGGGCCGCAGCTTGCCCTGCGACACCGGCACTTCGGACAGCAGGATGTTGTAGGTGTCCGTCGGCAGGGCGTCGTTGAAGCGCAGCTGGATGCCGGGGAACGGCACGCCCAGGTCGAAGTACAGCGCGCGGCGGATCTTCAGCAGCTCGTCGTTCAGTTCGTCGGCATCGAAGCTGCGCTGCAACGCGGCGGCCACGTCGATCATCAGCGGCAGGGTGGGCGCGAATTCGGCGCTGCCGTCGGCGCGCGGCCTGGCCTGCGGTTTCTGGCCGTCGGCCGCCAGCGCCGGGATCTCGGTGATCTCGCCTGTCTTTTCGTCCACCACCTTGCGCGTGCCGCGCAGCAGCACGAAGCCGATGGTGCCCACCACCGCGGCCAGCGCCAGGAAGGTCAGGGTCGGCATGCCCGGGATCAGGCCCATGCCGACCGCGATGGCGGCGGCGATCAAGAGCGCGCGCGGCTGCGCCAGCACCTGGGCGCCGATGTCCTTGCCGACGTTGGAGGGGCCGTCGCCGGTCTGCACCCGGGTCACGATGATGCCGGCGCAGATGGCGATGAAGAGCGCCGGGATCTGCGCGATGAGGCCGTCGCCGATGGTCAGGATCGAGTACACCTGCACGGCTTCGCCGGCGGTCAGGCCGCGCTGCATGGTGCCGATGAGGATGCCGCCGAGCAGGTTGACCGCGACGATGATGAGGCCGGCGATGGCGTCGCCCTTGACGAACTTCATGGCGCCGTCCATGGCGCCGTAGAGCTGGCTTTCCTTTTCGACCACCGAGCGGCGCTTGCGCGCTTCGTCCATGTCGATGGTGCCGGCGCGCAGGTCGGCGTCGATCGACATCTGCTTGCCGGGCATGGCGTCCAGCGAGAAGCGCGCCGCCACTTCGGCCACCCGCTCGGCGCCCTTGGTGATGACCACGAACTGCACGATGGTGAGGATCAGGAACACCACCAGGCCGACGATCAGGTTGCCGCCGACCACGAAGTTGCCGAAGGTCTCGATGATGTGGCCGGCGTCGCCCTGCAGCAGGATCAGGCGGGTGGTGGCGATCGAGATGCCCAGGCGGAACAGCGTGGTGACCAGCAGCACCGACGGGAACGACGAGAACGCCAGCGGCGACGGCAGGTACATGGCCACCATCAGCAGGATCGCCGACAGCGTCATGTTGGCGCCGATCAGCACGTCGACCAGGGTCGTCGGCAGCGGCAGGATCATCATGAAGATGATCGAGACGATCAGGACCGCCAGGACGATATCGTTGCGGCTGGTGGCGGCGGCGACGACGCGGTTCAGGGCTTGCATGGGGCGGCTCAAGTCGTTTCTGCTTCGGTGGGCGTGGCCGCCGCGGCGGGGCGCAGGGCAACGTAGGCGCGCATGGCCGCGGCGGCCTCGTCGCGACGCTCCAGGGCCAGCAGGGCCTGCGAGCGGATCAGGTGGAAGGGCGCGTCGACGCCGCCCTGCATGGCCAGCTGGTCCAGCGTCGACAGGGCCGCGTCGGGCTTGCCGGCGCGCAGTTGCGCCAGCGCCAGCGTGGCGAGCTGGCGAGGGTCGGCCAGCCCCAGCGTGCGCAGCGCGTTCAGCACCACGGCGGTCTTTTCGGGGCGGTTGTTTTCCAGGTAGACATAGGCCAGCAGGCTGAGCAGCTCGCGGGCGTCGGGCGTCAGGGGCATGGCGGCGGTCATCCCTGGTACAGCGCGCTGCGGTACATGGCGACCAGCTCGCGCAGGCCGGCCTCGTCCTTGAGCAGCCGCACCGCGCGGTTCAGCGCGCGGGCGTCCTCGGGATTGCGGTCCTGGCTCTGCTCGGCCGCGGCGGACAGGCCATCCAGCGTCGCCTGCAGGGCCTGGGCGAACTTGCCGGGCAGCAGCAGGTCGCGGTTGGCGACCGTGGGGCGCAGCTGGCTGTCGAGGTAGCGGTCGATGTTCGGCGTGTCGAGCAGCTGGGCCAGCTGCGCTTTGACGCCGTCGGCCGGCGGCGCCAGTTCCTGGCGTTCGGGCAGGTGCTGGCCGGCGGCCTCGCGGCCGGCGTAGGTGATGCCGTCCAGGCCCCGGTCGAAGGCGAAGCCGCTGATGCGCATATCGGACATGGTGTGAGGGTCTCCGTTCCGGGGTCAGTCGGCGCGCGCGTCGTCGAGCCAGCGCGCCAGCGTGTCCGCCGCGCGCCGCAGCGCGGCGGCGTCGGCCTGGTCGGCGGGCAGGCGGGTCAGCGCCAGCAGCCGGGGAATGCCGTCCTGGTCGCGCAGGGCGGTCTGCACCGGATAGCCGGCCAGGCGCGAATGGTGCGCCCGCCGCCAGGCCTGCAGCAGGCGCGTCGGGGCGTCGTAGGGCACCGGATCCGAGACGTAGACCAGCACCTCGGTGTCGGCCGCCTCGATGGCGACCCGACGGCCCGAGTCCAGCTGCAGCGCCAGGTTGCCGCCGGGCCCCAGGGCCAGCCGGTCCAGGCCGATGGTCTCGCCGAAGGCGCCCAGGGCGCGATCCAGGCTGTTCATTCGTATTCCTCGTCGATGGCCGCATCCAGGGCCAGTTGCGCCGCGCCCAGGACGGACTGGCGGGCATCCGCGTCGGGGTACATCGGCAGCGGCAGGTCCTTGAGCACCGCGCGCACGCCGCCCAGGAAGGTGATGCGCGCGGCGACGCTGTCGGCGCCGTGGCTGGCCGCCAGGGCCGCGAAGCGCGATTCGGAGATCCACTTCTCGTTGCTGACGTTGACCAGGTCGCGCATCAGTTGATCGGCCGCCAACGGCTTGCCGTGTTCCCGCGCCATCTTGTCGCCCAGTTCGCCGCAGCCATCCAGCACGGTGACCGCCACGCCCAGCTGATACAGATCCTGCATCAGCGCCTGCAGCCGGTCCGGGCTGGTGGACGGGCGCGCCGCCGCCAGGTCCTGGCCGAGCGCCTGGATCAGCTGCTGCAGGCCGCGGCCGACGTCCTTGCCGCCGAAGCGCTCCAGCGCCAGCGCCAGGGTCTTGGCCAGCGACGCTTCGCCCAGCACCACGTCCTGGTAGGTGCGCTGGAAGTCGGCCACGCCGCGGGCGTCGCCGGCATAGCCGGCGGCCGCGCCGATGGTGTTCAGGCTGGCGCGTATCTGCGGGCCGCTTTCCAGCTCCAGGTCGGCCAGCGCTTCGCGCAGGCCGTCCAGCACGTCCTCGGGGGCGCCGTCGCGTTCGCCCTGGCGCAGCGCGTACTGCAGGCCGAGGTACTGGCCGGCGGCATCGCCGAAGGCGCGGGCGGCGGCCTGGCGCGGATCGGCGCCGCCGGCCAGCAGGTGGCGCGCCAGTTCGATCAGCTTTTCCTGGGCATCGGCGTCGTGCGACTCGGCCAGGTAGGCCACGATGGCCTCGGCGCCGAGCAGCTGCAGCGGGGCGTCGCGGCCGATCTTGCGTTCGGCGTGGTGCTTGTCCTCGGTCTTCTCGGCCATGTGCAGGCTGAGTTCCTCGGCCGAATCCGCCAGCGAGATCTCGCCATCCACCGCCACGGCGGCCTGGCCCAGCATCGTGCCGACCTGCTGCTGGCCGCTCTGGGGGGCGGCTTGCGAGGTCGTGGACGAGAAAGCGGAAGGGGGCAGGCCGGCGTCGATACGGTTCATGAAGGCGCGAGGAACGGCGGACGAAGGCCGCGCACAGTCAGGGGTAGTAACGGTTGGGCGGGGAAAGTTCCATCGTTCGTCGATGGAACCGCGGCGAGGCTTTCGTTACCAACACGGCAAGCAGGCATTCCAGGGCGATGGGCGCCGGGGATGAGGTTTTTTTTAGGGTTAACCCGGGTTGCCGCCCCGCGCGGCGGGCCCGTCGGTTCAAGGAGAAGGGAAGATGTCCACGGTGACCGGTGCGGGTGCGAGCAATGTTGGGGCGATGGACTTGAAGGGCATGGATCTGGAGACCGCCCTGCTGGCGGTCCAGAACCAGCGGGCGCGGCTGCTCGAGAATTCCCTGCGCGATCAGCTGGAATCGGTCAACGCCCGTAACACGCAGATCGCGGGCTTGAACGAGTCGATCACCGCCAAGGGCGCGGAGAACAACAAGCTCGAAGCATCCAGCCTGTCAATGCAGCAGCAGATCGCCGAACTGAAGGATCTGCAGGGACGGCTGGCGGCCAGCAAATGCCCCAACCCCGAAGGCTGGTACGGCCTGTCCTGGGGGCAGGGCGATGACAAGGCGCTTTCCCACGCCACCCTGGACCAGATCAAGCAGGCCGGGCTGGCCGTGCCCGGCGGCGCGGACGCGCCGCGCGACGTGGACGGCAACGGCACCATGGACGCCAAGGGCCGCGTGGTGCAGGGCTGGGTGGACCAGATCGCCAGCAAGGTGGCCGGTCTCGAGGCCAGCGTCAAGGCGAATGCCGCTGCCATCGAGACCAACAAGAGCGACATCGCCAACGCCAAGAACCAGGTGGACGCCCTGGGCAATACCCAGCAGATGGAGATGCTGCGCCTGCAGGGCCTGACCAACAAGCGCAACGAGGCCTTCGACGTCATGACGAATTTCGTCAAGAAGATGCAGGACAGTCGTTCCTCCATCATCGGCAACATGCGCTGAGGCGCGCCGGGCAAAAAAAGCGGCGACGGCGTGGAACTCGCGCGCCGGCCCGGTTACTCAAGCGGCATGGGGGTTGGAAGCACGCGGCCTCAGGGGAAACCCGAAGGCCCTGGCCGACGGGACCCTCTCACTAATTGGAGATAGGCATGAGCGGACCAGTGGGCGGCGCGAACGGCGCCGGCAACATCGGCGGTATCGACATATCCAGCATGGACCTGGAAACCGCCCTGATGGCGGTGCAGAACGAACGGGTCAAGCTGCTCGACGCCCAGTTGCAGAACCAGATCAAGGAAGTGCAGAACCGCAACGAGCAGATCGCCAAGCTGAACGACGCCATGAACAGCCTGAATGCGCTGGTCGGCCTGTTCAAGTCCGGCAAGGACGGCGCCACCAAGATGCAGGATGGCGGCATCCCCGACTGGAACAAGGCGGGCACGGAGAACGACAACCGCTACAACCAGATGCGCGATTCCATGTGGAAGGCGATGGGCGAGGCGGGCGTCGACCTGAACACCGACAAGTACCAGCTGCAGGTGGATGGCGGCATCAGCAAGGTCACCAAGGGCAGCCTCGATACGGCCATCCAGGCCATCAAGAACAAGGTGGACGCGCTGTCGAACACCCAGCAGATGGACATGACCCGCCTGCAGGGCATGACCAACAAGCGCAACGAGGCCTTCGACGTCATGACCAACTTCATCAAGAAGATGCAGGACAGCCGCTCGTCCATCATCGGCAACATGCGTTGATCTCCCCTTTCCCATCCCCCCACTCAGCCAGAACCGCGCCATGAGCTTCAACAAGACCGCCGAACAGATCCACGCCGACGCCGAACGCGCGCTGGAGGACGCCCGCCGCGCCCTGGCGCAGGCCGACGACTTCTACCGCGACCAGGGACTCGATCCCGACAAGGTGCGTGCCGTGGCCGACGCGCGCCTCGGCCCGCAGGAACTGGCCCAGGCCGAAGCCCTGGTGCGCCAGGACATGGAAGCCATCGAGGCCGAGGTCGCCCAGGAAATGGCGCGCCAGAGCTTCGCCAATGCGCCCGTCTCGGGCGGTGTGAAAAAAATGCGCCCGATGGTGTGAGCTTCGGACCGCCGCAGCAGGAGACCCCGATGAGTCTGACCCCGGAAGAGAACGCCGTGCTGGTCCGAAATCTGACCGCCGCCATGGACGAGGCGACGGGCGGCCTGGCCAGCTACCTGCGCGAGGGCGGCAAGCTCGGCGACGTGCTCGGGCTGACGCCCGCCGAGCTGGAAGCGATGTACTCGCTCGGCCACGCGCTGTACGAGCAGCAGCGGTACAGCGAGTCGTTCAAGGTGTTCTCGGCGCTGGTCACCTATGACCACACCGAGCCGCGCTACGGCCTGGCGCTGGCGGCGGCCAACCGCATGCTGGGCCGGCACGAGGACGCGCTGCGCCAGTACCTGCCGGCCATCATGGCGGACCCGCTCGATCCCGCGCCGCTGTACTACAGCGCCGAGTCGCTAGTGGAAATGGGCCGTGGCGAGGAAGCCATCGAGGCGCTGGACACGGTCGAGGCCATGTGCGAAGGGCAAGACAAGTACGCGGCGCTGGCGGCGCGGGCCCGGATGCTGCGCGGCGCGCTGGCGGGGCCGCAGGCCTGAACCCCCTCGAGGCGCCAGGCGGCGTCCGGACAATCGTTACGGGAATCCATTCATGAACATCAATTCAGCAGGCGCAGGCGGCATCAACCCGCCGGCCAACCTCGACGATCTGATGAAGGCCTCGTCGCCCGAGGTCATCAAGACGGTCCTGGAAAATGCGCAGAAGCTCGCCTCCGAGAACGAGGCGCTCAAGCAGAAGCTGCTGGGCGCCATGGGCGCCGCGGGCCAGATGGATGCCAAGGATCTGGCGCTGCTCAGCGCCGAGATCGGCCAGAAGCTGCAGGACGCCATCGGCGGCGTCCGCCACCTGCAGGTCCCCGAGACCTTCCAGGGCGCGAATGCCGGCTCCGCGCAGGAGGCCTTGTCGCGCCTGAGCGAGCAGGATGTCCAGACCGATATCTATGCGTTCATGGCGCTGTTCCAGCAACTGGCGCAGACCATGCGCACGTCGGCGCGCGAGACCCGCGCCAGCGAATTGCAGGCCCAGGTCGACACGCTCAAGAACGCGGCGCAGGAAATCCGCGACGCAGCCAAGGAGCGCATGATCGGCGCCATGACACAGGGCGCCTTCCAGATCGCGGGCGGGCTGTCGCAGATCGGCGCCGGCGCCATGCAGATGCGGGTGATGAACCAGGGCGGCCCCGGCGCCGAGTCGCGGGCGCGCAGCATTTCGGACACTGGCGGCGGCATGTCCGGCGTGGCCGGAGGCATCGGCACCATGATCAACGCGGCCCAGGAGCAGAAGGCGTCCGAGCATGACGCGCGCCGTTCCGAGCTGGAGGCCCAGGCCAAGGTGCATGACTCGGGCATGCAGCAGGCCAGCGAAATGGCGCAGCAGATGATGGACGTGATCCGCGACGTGAGCGACAAGCTCGCCGCGATCGAACAATCGCGCATGGAAACCAACCGCGGCATCGCTCGCAACATCTGAGCCCGCGACCCATCGGGAATTGCACATGACCTCGATCTCCTCCAATCCCGCCGGCATCGGCGGCGCGCCGCTGCCGGGCGGCGACCTGCCGGCCGACGTTGGCGCCCAGGCGGCCCAGGCGACCGCGCGGGTGCGCGAACTGCTGGATGCCTTCGTCGGCATGGCCGGCACGCTGCCGACGGGCAAGGCGGCTGGGCAGCAGGCCGGCGCCGACGGCCTGTTCAACGGCAATGGCGCGCCGACGCTGGAGCCGCCGGCGCAGTCGTTCTCGGCCAACGACATGATCGACCTGTTGCGCAGCATCCGGTCCAAGTCCGACGAGGCGCAGATTTCCAGCGCCAAGGAAAACCTGGCGACGGCGCGCACCAAGATGGAGAAGAACAACGAGGCGCAGCTGCAGAAGATCCAGGACTACGTCAAGAAGTGCGAAGAGGCCGCCAGCAAGGGCATCCTGGGCAAGATCTTCGGCTGGATCGGCAAGATCGCCGCACTGATCTTCTCGGCCATTGCGGTGGCCGTGCTGGCCGCGGGCTCGGTCGCGTCCGGTGGCGCCGCCACGCCGCTGCTGGCGCTGGCAGTGATGGCGCTGGTCAGCTCGACGATCTCGCTGGCAGACCAGATATCGAAGGAATGCGGCGGCCCGGAAATCAGCCTGGGCAACCTGATGACGACCATCGCCAGCAAGTTCCTGCAGGCCTGCGGCGTGGACGAGGAAACCGCGCAGCGCATCGGCAAGGTGGTGGCCGGCGTCGTCGGGATCGCCTCGCCCGCCTTGCTGCTGGTGGAACCTAGCCTGTTGGGCAACCTGGCCGGCGGAATCGCCGAACTGGCGGGCGCGGACAAGAGCACCACGATGGCCCTGACCATGGCGTTCTCGCTGGCGGCCACGATCGCGCTGGGCGCCATCACCATCGCCGCGTCGGGCGGCGCATCCGCGGTCAGCACCATGTCGCGGGTGGTCAGCGCGGCCGGCCAGATCACCCAGGGCGCGACGCAGGTGGCGCAGGGGGCGGTCAACATCTCGGTGGCCAAGACCAAGAATGAGGCCGAGAACATCCAGGCCGACAAGAAAGAGATGGACGCCTACACGCGCAAGCTCCAGGCCCGGATGGAAGAGGCCCAGGAAGAGATCACCAAAGTGATCAAGCAGATGGAAGAAGGCTTGCGGATGGTGTCGCAGATGATCAACGGCGCCGCCGACAGCATGTCGCAGATCACCGCCAATATCGGCAAGCGGATGGCGGTCTGATGGCGCCGCAACCGAGCACGCACCAAGGAAAGGGCATGGCAGACAACGTGGTGGCGCGGGACGAGTTTGGCGAGGCGTTGCTCAACGGGCTGCAGGCCCTGCCTTCCAATGGCCGCCTGACGCCAGAGCAGCTCGAAGTGGTCTACGCGCTGGCGTACGCCCACGTGGCCCAGGAACAGTATGCGCAGGCGCTTCCGGTGTTCGCGTTCCTGGCGCAGTACGGACCGGCGCGCAAGCACTACCTGGTCGGCCTGGGCGTCTGCCTGCAGATGCTGGGCCGCCACGAAGAGGCGATCTCGATCTATTCGCTGGTGCTGACCCTGTATCCCGATTCGCTGACGATCGCCCTGCGCGTGGCCGAATGCCAGCTCGCCGCGCGCCAGACCGACGAGGCGCAGCGCACCCTGCGGCTGGTGGAGGCCTCCGACGCGCCGGCGGACGTGCGCGCGCGGGCCGAGGCATTGTTGCAACTCTCTTCGCGCGAGGCCGCGTCATGACCCATGAACAATAGCGCCGTTCAAGCGGCGCCGAACGCAGCGCAAGAGGCCGTCTCCCAGGAGACGGCTGTTGTGCTTTCTGCGGACGATGCCCGCCTGCTGGCCGAGGTCGGGTTCCTGGCCGCCGGCGCGGGCGACGCGGCGCGCGCCGAGACCATTTTCAACGCCTTGCGCCGCCTGCGGCCCGACCGCGCCTATCCGGTCGTCGGGCTGGCGGTGGCATGGATGAACGCCAACCGCGCGCCCGACGCCGTGCGCCTGCTGGAAGGCGCCATGGCGCCGGATCCCGCCGACCGGGCCTTGCTCGACGCCTGGCGCGGCTTCGCCCTGCAACTGGCGGGCCGGCGCGCGGAAAGCGTGCGCCTGCTGGAGACGCTGGCCACGGGCGAGAGCGAGGGGGCGCGCCTGGCGCGCGGCCTGCTGGGCATGCCGCAGGCCAACGGCTGAGGCGCCGGGCCACGGACGATAGATAAAGACACTGGAGCTAGGGAACATGGAAATCACAGCGCTCGCGGCCGCCTTGCCGCCGGTCTTGTCCACGCCGGCGGCGCCGCCGGCGCAACTGGCCGCCGAACGGTTCGCGGCCATCATGGCCGCGCCCGAGGCCGGCGCGCCCGCGCTCACCGGCCTGCAGTCCGCGCTGCAATCGGCCTTCACGCCCGCGGTCGACGCCGCCCCGGCCACGCTCGGCAACCAGATCCTGGCCAGCCTGCGCAACACCACCACCGAGTACTCGGAGAAGTGGCAGAACATCTCGGGCCGCCTGGACGCCATGTCGTCGCAGCCGGCCATCGCCGACATGCTGCGGCTGCAGGCCGATCTGGTGCAGGTGTCGGTGCAGTACGAGCTGGTCGGCAAGGCCGTCTCGCGCACCACGCAGAACATCGATTCGCTCGTCAGGATGTCCTAATGCACGCCGTCGCGACACCGTCTTTTCCCCTTGCGGGAACCCGCCGCGTTTCGCCGCTGGGACGCCTGCGCTGGCTGATGCTGGGCCTGGCGCTGCTGCTGGCCGCGTGCGGCTCGCGCGTGGAGCTGTTTTCCGCCGCCAACGAGAGCGAGGCCAACGAGGTGCTGTCGGTGCTGCTGGATGCCGGCATCGCCGCGCAGAAGGCCACCACCAAGACCGGGGTGGCCGTGTCGGTGGACGGCCAGCAGGTGGCGCG
>Ga0189292_10533_pt1 | contig 10852 bp, 6 predicted proteins | sample UW1oraminimetaG_FD_130317 | JGI IMG/M metagenome (GOLD analysis project Ga0189292, IMG submission 130317) | Marine microbial communities from the Costa Rica Dome - UW179A-orange mini metaG | ecosystem: Environmental > Aquatic > Marine > Oceanic > Photic zone | place: Costa Rica: the Eastern Pacific... | reverse complement strand
TTCGGTTGCGGCAAGCTTTCGGTGGACACGGCGGCGTCGGTGGTGGGCGGCATCGCCAAGGGCTGCGAACTGTCGGGCTGCGCCCTGATCGGCGGCGAAACCGCCGAAATGCCGGGCATGTACCCCGATGGCGAATACGACCTGGCCGGGTTCGCCGTGGGCGCGGTCGAGAAGTCGGCCATCATCGACGGCAAGTCGATCAAGGTCGGCGACGTGGTGCTGGGCCTGGCGTCCAGCGGCGCGCACTCGAACGGCTACTCGCTGCTGCGCAAGATCCTGGAACGCGCCGGCGCCAAGCCCGACGACGACTTCCACGGCCAGCCGCTGGTCGACGTGGTCATGGCCCCGACCCGTATCTACGTCAAGCAGGTGCTGGCCGCGCTGGCCAAGCACGGCACCGCCATCAAGGGCCTGGCCCACATCACCGGCGGCGGCCTGCTCGACAACGTGCCGCGCATCCTCCAGGACGGCCTGTCGGCCCGCCTGCAGCGCGACAGCTGGGAAATGCCCAAGCTGTTCCAGTGGCTGCAGCAGCAAGGCGGCGTCGAGGACACCGAGATGTACCGCGTCTTCAACTGCGGCATCGGCATGGTGCTGGTGGTGGACCCGGCCCAGGCCGACGCCATCGCCGCCACGCTGCGCGAGCAGGGTGAAACGGTCAGCAAGCTGGGCGAGATCGTCGCCCAGGCCGAAGGCATGCCGCAGACCGTGGTGGTCTGAGCCGGCTGGCCGCGCAATGAAAAAACCCGCCCTGGTGGCGGGTTTTTCATTTCACGATGGGGCTAGAAGAACTTGACCCGCCCCTCGTCCTCGCGGAATTCTTCCCCCGTATCCAGATCCGTGCGCCACAGGGTGTCGTGAACGGACAGAAAGCCGCGCATATCCCGGTTGACGGCGCGCGCGTCTCGCCAGGCCGCCTGGAACCAGGCGATGTAGGTCTCCGTCATCTTGTCGCGCAGTTCATCGCCGAAATCATCGTCCTCGTTGTCCATGGCCTCCGCCAAGGCGGCGTCGACCTCTGGCGGAATCAACGGGGACGGCAAGGCCAGCCGCAGGCCCCGGCCGCAGTAGCCGGAACGCGTGTTCAATGGAATCGCGACGGGCGCGAACGACTCCCAGTCGTATTCGATGTGAATGGCGTCCACGGTGTCCGCGGAAACGCCCTGGTCGAGCGTGAACGGACGCGCCTGCAGCAACCGCTGGATTTCGCTGATCAGGGCCTTGTTCTGCTTGCGCAGCATGGCGGCAAAGGACCGGTTCGCTTCGTCGATGTCCATCAGTTCGATCTCCAGTGATCAGGGGCCGCGGGGGCCGGTTGCATCGAAAGGTCAGGTCCGGGGGCGGGCGTCCCCGTGCGTCAGGACGCGTCGGCCAGCGCCGTGGCCACCGCGTCGATGGTCTGCGCCACCGCGTCGGCCGCCAGGCAGTCGACGATCACGCGCTCGGGCTGGGCCCGCAGCCAGGTGATCTGGCGCTTGGCCAGCTGGCGGGTGGCGGCGATGCCTTGCTCGCGGGCTTCGTCCAGGCTGATCTCGCCATCGAGATGGGCCCACATCTGGCGGTAGCCGACACAGCGCACCGAGGGCAGGCCCGGGTGCAGGTCGGCGCGGGCATGCAGGCCGCGCACCTCGTCCAGCAGGCCGTTGGCCAGCATCGCGTCGAAGCGCTGTTCGATGCGCGCGTGCAGCGCGGCGCGCTCCGAGGGTTCCAGGCTGATGGTCAGGTAGCGGTTGTCGTCGCCGCCGGCGCTGGCGCGTTGGCGGCCGAGCAGCGCCGACATGGGCTGGCCCGACAACTGGCAGATCTCCAGCGCCCGCTGGATCCGCTGGCTGTCGTTGGGCGCCAGGCGCGCGGCGGTGACAGGGTCGAGCCGCGCCAGTTCGGCGTGCAGCGCCGGCCAGCCGTCGCGGGCGGCGCGCGCTTCGAGTTCGGCGCGCAGCGCCGGGTCGGCCTGCGGCAGGTCGTCCAGCCCGTCGCGCAGCGCCTTGTAGTACATCATGGTGCCGCCGGCCAGCAGCGGGATGCGGCCGCGCGCCGTGATCTCGCCGATCAGGCGCAGGGCGTCGGCGCGGAATTCGGCCGCCGAATACGACTGCGCCGGGTCGAGGATGTCCAGCAGGTGCTGCGGCACCAGGGCCTGCTCGGCGGGCGACGGCTTGGCGGTGCCGATGTCCATGCCCCGGTAGATGGTGGCCGAATCGACGTTGACGATCTCCAGCGGCCAGCGTTCGGCCAGCGCCAGGGTGGACGCGCTCTTGCCGGCCGCGGTGGGGCCGGCCAGGCAGATGACGAGGGGGGCGGCGGGCACGGGCAAGACCTATTGCCCGCGCAGGAACAGCTTGTCCAGATCGGACACCGACCATTGCACCCAGGTGGGCCGGCCGTGGTTGCACTGGTCGGCGCGCTCGGTGGCTTCCATCTGCCGCAGCAGGCCGTTCATCTCTTCGATCGTGAGCTTGCGGTTGGCGCGCACCGAGCCGTGGCAGGCCATGGTCGACAGCAGTTCGTTGCGCTGTTCGGTCAAGAGGCGCGACACGCCCACGCCGGCCAGGTCGCGCAGCACGGCGCGGGCCAGGGTCTCGATGTCGCCGCGCGCCAGGATGGCGGGCACCGAGCGCACCGCGATCGAGGTGGGGCCGGACGGCCGCATCTGGAAGCCGAGGTCTTCGAGCTGTTCCTCGAATTCCTCGACCACCGCGACGTCCTTTTCCTGGGCGTGGAACACCACCGGCACCAGCAGGTCCTGGCGCGGCAGGCTGCGCGCGTCCAGCGCCTGCTTGAGCTGTTCGTAGACCACCCGTTCGTGGGCGGCGTGCATGTCCACCAGCACCATGCCGCGGCGGTTCTGCGCCAGGATGTAGATGCCGTGCAGCTGGCCGAGCGCCATGCCGAGCGGATGCTCCTCGTCGGCCGGCAGCGTCGGCGCGGGCGCGGCCTGCGGCGCCGGCGCCGCCACGTCGCGCAGCGGCTCGACGCGCGCGGCGGTGTCTTCGGTCAGCGGGCGATACAGCGACTGCCAGTCGGAGGCGGGAATCCCGGCCGGCTCGGCGTGCAGGCGGAACGGCACTTGCGTATGCGGGCGCTGCGGCGTCGGCGAGGGCCGCAGGCCGTAGGCGGGCGCGGCGCCCGGGCTGGCGCCGGTGTAGCCGGGGCGGGGCGTGTCGGCCGGCGCGGAGGCGGGCAAGCCGCCGGGCGCCGTGGGCGCGGACGGCGCCACGGTCTCGAATCCCCCATCGTCATCGCGCGCGGCCGTGGTCGGCGCCACCGCCGACGAGCCGCCGGTCTGCGCCAGCGTCTGGCTGACCGCGTGGTTGACGAAGCGGTGCACGGCGCCGCTGTCGCGGAAGCGCACCTCGTGCTTGGCCGGATGCACGTTGACGTCGACCGCGGCCGGGTCGATGTCCAGGAACAGCACGTAGGCCGGCTGGCGGTCGCCATGCAGCACGTCGGCATAGGCGGCGCGCAGCGCGTGGCTGACGGTGCGGTCGCGCACGTAGCGGCCGTTGACGTACAGGTATTGGCGGTCGGCGCGGGCGCGGGCCGCGGTGGGGCGGGTGATCATGCCGGCCAGGCTGACCGTGCCGACGCTGTGCGACAGCAGCAGGCCGTGCTCGGCGAATTCCGCGCCCAGCACGTCGCGGATGCGCTGTGGCGGCTCGGCCGGCAGCCATTGGCGCTGCGCGCGGTCGTGGTGGAACAGGCGGAAGGCGATCTGCGGATGGGCCAGGGCGATGCGCTCCATGGCGTCGACGCAGTGGCCGAACTCGGTGGCTTCGGAACGCAGGAACTTGCGGCGCGCCGGCACCGCGTCGAACAGCTGGCGCACGTCCACGGTGGTGCCCGGCGGGCCCGAGGCGGGGGTGACCTGCATGCTGCCGGCCTGGATCTGCCAGGCATGCTCGCCGTCGCGCGTGCGCGAGATGATGGACACCTGCGCCACCGAGGCGATCGAGGCCAGCGCCTCGCCGCGGAAGCCCATGGACGCGACCGATTCCAGCTCGTGCAGGTTGCGGATCTTGCTGGTGGCGTGGCGCGCCAGCGCCAGCGGCAGTTCTTCCGGTGGAATGCCGCCGCCGTCGTCGGTCACGGCGATGCGGCGGATGCCGCCGCCCTCCAGGCGCACTTCGATCGCGCGCCCGCCGGCGTCGATGGCGTTCTCGAGGATTTCCTTGAGCACCGAGGCGGGTCTCTCGATCACTTCGCCCGCGGCGATCTGGCTGATCAGCAGGTCGGGCAGCGCAAGAATGGAGCGGCGTTCTGTCATGGGGTGTTCCGGTGTAGCTATAGGGATGATTTTAGCCTCTGGATAGGGTGGGCTATAGTCGTTGCCTGATTCCGCCTTCCGCTTTCAGGGACGTATTGATGCTTGAATTTTTCCAAATGGTGCTCCACATCGACCAGACCCTCGGGGTCTGGGTCCAGCAGTATGGCGTGTGGGTCTATCTGGTGCTGTTCCTGATCGTTTTCGCGGAAACCGGGCTGGTGGTGCTGCCGTTCCTGCCGGGCGATTCGCTGCTGTTCATCGCCGGCGCCTTCGGCGCCACGGGCAGCCTCGATCCGGTGCTGCTGGGGGCGCTGCTGATCGTGGCGGCCATCACTGGCAACAGCGTGAACTACGCCATCGGCCGCTACATCGGGCCGCGCGTGTTTTCGATGAATCTGCGCTTCCTGGACCGCGGCGCGCTGATGCGCACGCACGCGTTCTACGAGAAGCACGGCGGCAAGACCATCGTCATGTCGCGTTTCATTCCGGTGGTGCGCACCTTCGCGCCGTTCGTGGCGGGCGTGGCCGACATGCCGCTGTCGCGCTTCCAGCTGTTCAACATCCTGGGCGCGCTGCTGTGGGTGGTGAGCCTGGTGGCGGCGGGCTATTTCTTCGGCAACATCCCGCTGGTGAAGGAACACCTGAACACCATCGTCCTGATCGGCCTGGCCGCGGCCGTGGTGCCGGTGGTCGGCGCGGCGCTGTTCAAGCTGCTGCGCGCGCGCCGGGGCGGCTAGGGGGCCGACGGGCGCCCAGCCGCCGCGAGGGAAAGGACGAAACTAGAAAATCGCGGTGACGCTCAACTGGTAAGTTCTGCCAGACGCTGTGCCCAGAGCGATATCGCGCTGATCCTGCTCCGAGGACATGGTCATTTTCTTGTTGCTGGCGTAATCCCAGTATCTGCGATTGGTGAGGTTGTAGATGCCCATCGCCACGGTCAGGTGTTTCTTCACGTTGTAGTAGGCCGCCAAGTCGAAAATGCTGTAGCCCGGGATGTACTTGTAGTTCTTCTCGTATTTCTCGGCATATTTTTCAAACGTGAAGCTGCCATTGTTCGAGAAGTTCTGCCGCACCGGGTCGATGGCTTGCTTGCCCTTGACAAAGGTGGCGGTAAGGCTCGCGCCATAACGGTTCTGAGGGTCATCCCAGGCCAGTGATGCAATGGCCTTGACGGGCAGCACGCTGTCCAGATCCACCCAGTCATCACCGGAATAGGACGATTTCGATTTGCCCTGGTTGTAGCCTACGGCAAAGGTGCTGCTCAATCCGCTGGCAGCCCCAAGCAGCGCGCCATAATTGATCCGGGTCACCAGTTCGGCGCCATAGATGTACGCCTTGTCACGGTTCTCCGCGATGGTGAGGCTGGAGATCGAGGCGGGAAGCTTGGCGAGCAGGCTGTCAACGCCGGGCCTCGGCGCGCCCGTCGTGTAATCCCTCAATGCGTACTTGCGGTTATAGATGAAATTGTCATAGGTGTTGTAGAAGACGTTGCCGCGCACGGAGATGCCAGTGGCAGCCTGACCGACAACCCCGAATTCAAACTGATTGCTGGTCTCGGATTTCAAGTCTGAATTGCCGACCATGGCCGGCGAGGCGCGCCCAATCTTGGGATGCAGCCAGATTCCCGCGATCTGGCTGCTGGTGGGATAGGAGACGCCGCGCTTGTATTGCAGATAGGTGCTGAGCTCCGGGTTCAACGCATACATGACGGTCAACGAGGGCAATGGCTTTGCGTCCGTGAACGTCTTGCTGTGTATCTGATTGATTTCCGCCAGCGTCAATCCGCCCAGCGCGTTATTGTCGGAAGGCGCTTCAAAGCCTTGCGGCTTGATCCTGTGCCATGAGTACTTCAATCCCGGCACCACCGAGAACGCGCCGAGGGTGATGGTGTCGCCCAGCCACACATTCGTGTCATAGGTTCGATTGTTACCCTGTGGCTGCAGGGTCGGATAGGTTTCGCCAATTTGTTGGAACGGCCGGGAGAACGCCGTGGACGAGAAATTCACGCCGTAATTCAGTGCGTGATTACCGTAATCCTTGGTGATTTCGCTCTGAAAGCCAAAGGTCGTGGTTTTCATATCCGAGAAGGTGGACACATTCTCCAATGGATTCACCGTCTCCAGCCCGGTCCGGTACGACCTGGAGGATGTGACGGTGTCCTGGACTGAAAAGGTGTCATCGCTGACGCGCGTCCGCTGATAGAACACCTTGCTTTCCATCGTGTCGATCAGGCTGTTGTTTGCCGGCGTAAAGACATGGGCCAGGCTTATCGAGTAGCGTTGCGTGGCGTTGTTCTGCCTGGACCCGCCAACAATACTTTCCTGTGGGGCGGCGCTGGTCAGTTTCCGGTACATCGGCGCGCTTTCCCGGCTGGATTTTTGATAGAAATCCACGGTGCCGATGATCCGGTTGCCGCCGTCGATATTGAGCACGCTGTTGAGCAGCGCGGCATCGGAGTGCCAGCGCATCGGGTAGGCATCCAGATAGTCGCTGTTGTTCTGTGTCTGCTTGCCGTCACGGCGGCTGTAGGCGAACAATGCCCTGGCGCGATCGTTGCCGAACGCGGAGGTCATGCCGTTGTGCCAGGAATGATCGGCGCTGTCGAACTCGCCGGTGTACTCCAGGTAGCTGCCTTGGCCGTCAGTGAGATAGGCGTCCGGGGATTTGCTGATGAACGAGACGGAGCCGCCGACCACGTTCTTGACGGTGCTCTGCCGTGCCGAGCCGGAAGTGATGTTCACCTGGCCGTACAGGTAAGGGTCGATATAGTCGCGGCCAATGCCAAAGGTGTCTTCGCCGGTGGTGGGCGAGTAGCTGCGCCCGGTGGCGTCCGGCAAGGGAATGCCGTTGACATCCAGCGCCACGCGGTTGCCGTCCAGGCCGCGGATGTTGTAGCCGGTGTAGCCGCCGCGGTCAAAGCCGGACTTGCCGTTGCGCGAGCCGCTATTGACGCCCGATGCGCTGATCAACGGTTGATAGCGCATGATGGTGCCGAAATTATTGCCGCCTGTCTTTTTCAGATCGTCGGCGGAAATGGATTGCGTGGTGACGTCTTGCGGCTTGATGGTCGTGGTGACCGTAATGGGTGAAAAAACCTTCACGCCACGCTGATCATCATTTCTGACCTCGCCGGCGGCCGTGTCATGGGGCGTGTTCTGGCCATAAGCGGTTGTGGATAACAAGAGGGCTGTCGCCAGCGATACATTCCTGCATTTCATGTCCCAGGATCCTTGCATGATGAATACAGGATTGCGCTGGAACGTCGAGCGGGGCGGGGGGCACCAATGCAGGCGGAGCGGCGGCCATGGATCTTTCCAAAAGGATGGCCGCTAATCTACCGAGGCCGCCTCCCGAGGTCTGCGGGCATTCGTCTGAAAGTCCGCCGAGGAGTCCTGTCCTCGCGGGTATATAAGATCGGGTAACCCGGCGCTTGTGAGGGTGGCGCCAGATTCAAGCTGCGGTGCGTTGACAAGGCTGGGCGGCTGATGGTCCCGGGGGACGACGGCCGCAAAAGAAAAGGGCCATGCGCAAGCATGGCCCCTGGTGTTTCTGGCGAGGTCTCAGCTGACGTCGCCCAACCGCGCCAGCGGCGGGTTGGCGGTGAAGTAGCGCTGGATGCCGGTCAGCATGGCCTGCGCCAGCTTTTCCTGGTGCGCGGTGGTCTTGAGCAGCGCCTCTTCCTGCGGGTTGCTGATGAAGGCGGTCTCGACCAGCACCGACGGAATGTCCGGCGCCTTCAGCACGGCGAAGCCGGCCTGCTCGACGCTGTTCTTGTGCAGCCGGTTGATCTTTTTGATCTCGTCCAGGAAGGCGTTGCCGACCTTGAGCGAGTCGTTGATCTGCGCGGTGGTCGACAGGTCCAGCAGCACCTTGGCCACCTGGCGGTCGTGGCTGCCCAGGTTGACGCCGCCGATCAGGTCGGCCGCGTTTTCCTTGTCGGCCATCCAGCGCGCCTGGGCGCTGGTGGCGCCGCGCTGCGACAGCGCGAACACCGACGAGCCGTTGGCCGAGGGCTTGATCCAGGCGTCGGCGTGGATCGACACGAACAGGTCGGCGTGCACCCGGCGCGCCTTCTGCACGCGCACGTGCAGCGGCACGAAGAAGTCGTCGTCGCGCGTCAGGTAGGCGCGCATGTAGGGCTGGCTGTCGATCAGCGCCTTCAGGCGCCGGGCGATGCGCAGCACCACGTCTTTTTCACGCAGGCCGCTGCCGCCGATGGCGCCCGGATCCTCGCCGCCATGGCCGGGGTCCAGCGCGATGGTCAGCATGCGCTGCTTGCCGCGGCCGGCGCTGGCGGGCGGCGACTTCGGCACCGGCAGCGGCGCGGCCGGCTGCTGGCCGCGCACGCGCGGCGGTTCGGGCGGGTCGGCGCGGGCGGCCGGATTGCGCTGGATGTCTTCGAGGATGCGCGCCAGCGGATCGTCGGCGTCGGGACCGCTCTTGTTCAGGATGGCGACCAGCGGGTCCTGCGCGATCTTGGGATACAGGTCCAGCACCAGGCGGTACTGGTAGTCGGCCACCGGCTTGAGCGTGAACACCTGCGGCGCCACGGCCTGCTTCAGGTCGAACACCAGCCGCACCACGTTGGGCCGGTTCTGCGCCACGCGCAGGCTCTGGATGTAGGGATCGTCGGGGCGGACCTTGGACACCAGGTCGTTGAGGGCGGCGCTCAGGGTCAGTCCCTCGATATCAACCACCAGGCGGTGGGGATTCTCCAGGGTGAACTGTTCGGCCTTGAGTTCGCTGTCCAGTTCCAGCGTGACGCGGGTGTATTCGTCGGCCGGCCAGGTACGCACGGCCAGGATGGTGGCGGCCTGCGCCAGGCGCGGCACCACCGGCAGGACGAGCAGGGTGGCGGCGACGCTGATCAGGCGACGTCGGGTGGCGCCTGCCGCGGGGAGGGCGCCGTGTCGGGCGGGGGGACAATCGCGTTCAACCATGTTTGTCCTCGAGCGGTGTGCGCGGTCAGCGTGACATCGCGTCCTTGGCCTGCGTACGCCAGGGAAATCTGCAGGTCGGGAGGGGGCAACAGGCCCTCGGCCCGTTCCGGCCATTCAATCAAAACGACCGCATCCTCACGCAGCAAATCCCGGAATCCGGCGTCCAACCATTCGCGCGAATCACTAAATCTATAAAAATCAAGGTGATAGAAGTATAAGTTAGAAACTTTATAGGATTCAAGCAGCGCGTAGCTTGGACTCTTGATTCGGCCTGTGATGCCGCATTCCCGCAACAATGCCCTGGAGAAGGCCGTTTTTCCTGCCCCCAGGTCTCCCTGAAGGTGGATACATGCGCCCGCCAGCCCGGTTTCGCGGCCGGAGACAAGGGGGGCGAGCTGGCGCGCCAGCGCTTCCGTGGCGGCTTCGTCGGGCAGGTGCAGGGTCAGGCTGCTGAGGGGGGCGGACATGGCGCGGGTCGGGAGGCGAGTGGTAAAAGGTCAGGATGGGAACACGGATTGAACGCAATTATAGGAATTCGGGTTTCTGCTAATCTTATAAGTGATTGCTATTCTCAAATAAGTCCGGCCTGGCGCCACGCCTCGGGCCGCGACGGACGCCGCCACGGAGCAGTAAGCGCCATGAAGACCCGCATCGAAAAAGACACCTTTGGCCCCATCGAAGTCCCCGAGGATCACCTCTGGGGCGCGCAGACGCAGCGTTCGCTGCATTTTTTCGCGATCTCCACCGAAAAGATGCCCGAGCCGCTGGTCATCGCGATGGCGCGCCTGAAGCGCGCGGCCGCCAAGGTCAACGCCGACCTGGGTGAACTCGATCCCAAGATCGCCGACGGCATCATCCGCGCCGCCGATGAAGTCATCGCCGGCAAGTGGCCCAACGAATTCCCGCTGTCCGTGTGGCAGACCGGCTCGGGCACGCAGAGCAACATGAACATGAACGAGGTGCTGGCCAACCGCGCCTCGGAACTGCTGGGCGGCGTGCGCGGCGAAGAACGCAAGGTGCACCCCAACGACCACGTCAACCGCGGCCAGTCGTCCAACGACACCTTCCCCACCGCCATGCACGTGGCCGCCGCCGTCCAGGTCGAGCACCACCTGCTGCCGGTCCTGAAGACCCTGCGCGCCACCTTCGCCGCCAAGAGCGCCGAGTTCTACGACATCGTCAAGATCGGCCGCACCCACCTGCAGGACGCGACCCCGCTGACGCTGGGCCAGGAACTGTCCGGCTACGTCGCCCAGCTCGACCTGGCCGAACAGCAGATCCGCGCCACGCTGCCGGGCCTGCACCAGCTGGCCATCGGCGGCACCGCCGTCGGCACCGGCCTGAACGCCCACCCGCAGTTCAGCGCCAAGGTCTCGGCCGAACTGGCCCACGCCACCGAAACCGCCTTCGTCTCCGCGCCCAACAAGTTCCAGGCCCTGGCCTCGCACGAAGCCCTGCTGTTCGCCCACGGCGCCCTCAAGTCGCTCGCCGCCGGCCTCATGAAGATCGCCAACGACGTGCGCTGGCTGTCCAGCGGCCCGCGTTCCGGCCTGGGCGAAATCAGCATCCCCGAAAACGAACCCGGCAGCTCCATCATGCCGGGCAAGGTCAACCCGACCCAGTGCGAAGCCATCACCATGCTGGCCGC
>Ga0189292_10531_pt1 | contig 10870 bp, 11 predicted proteins | sample UW1oraminimetaG_FD_130317 | JGI IMG/M metagenome (GOLD analysis project Ga0189292, IMG submission 130317) | Marine microbial communities from the Costa Rica Dome - UW179A-orange mini metaG | ecosystem: Environmental > Aquatic > Marine > Oceanic > Photic zone | place: Costa Rica: the Eastern... | reverse complement strand
GTCGCCCGGGATGACGATGCCCTCCCGCTGCTGACCGACGTCGCCCGGGATGACGATGCCCTCCCGCTGCTGACCGACGTCGCCCGGGATGACGATGCCTTCCCGTTGCTGACGGATGTCGCCCAGGACGGCGCCGACGCGTCGCGTTCGGCTGAAGCGGCCGATACGCCCGCCCTGCCGCCCCCCGCCGCGGTGGTCGCGCCCGCCGCCCCGGCCACGGCATCGCCGCAGGCCTCGGTGCTGGCCGCCCGCCTGCAGGCGGAAATCGAACAGGTCATGCGCCAGGCCCTGGCCGACGCCATCGAACAGATCCAGGCCCGCATGGACGAGGAACTGCCGCGTATCGTGGCGCGGGTGATGCAGGACGTCAGGCCCGGTTGAAATCGGCATGACCATCCCCATAATGGGGTCATGCCTGCCCACCCTGCGCGCTAATTCTTCCGAAAACTGGATTCTTCAGGGAACTGTAAGGTATCCTTGGCATCTAAGCCTTCTAGGCAAATCAATTTCTGCCGTACACAGGAGTCCTCCATGAACGAATATCGTCCGTCCCCCTTTAACCGTTCCGGCACCCTCGCCGGCGCGCCGGGCGAGGTCGTGCGCAACAAAGTCCTGCGCAACACCTATTGGCTCCTGGCCCTCTCGCTGATCCCGACCGTGCTGGGCGCGGCCGTCGGCCTGTACACCGGCATCAACCGCGTCATGGGCGCCAGCCCGGGCCTGTCCGCCATCGTGTTCCTGGTGGGCGCCTTCGGCATGATGTTCGCCATCGAGAAGAACAAGAACAACTCGCTGGGCGTGGTCCTGCTGCTCGCCTTCACGTTCTTCATGGGCGTGATGCTGTCGCGCCTGCTCGGCTTCGTGATGGGCTTCAGCAACGGCTCGCAACTGGTCATGACGGCCTTCGGCGGCACGGCGATCGTGTTCGGCACCATGGCCACGCTGGCCACCACCATCAAGCGCGACCTGTCCGGCCTGCAGAAATTCCTGTTCATCGGCGCGGTCGTGATCCTGGTGGCGGCCCTGGCCAACATCTTCCTGCAGCTGCCCGCGCTGATGCTGACCATCTCGGTGCTGGCCATCGTGATCTTCTCGGCGTTCATGCTGGTCGACCTGCAGCGCGTCGTGAACGGCGGCGAGACCAACTACGTGTCCGCCACGCTGGCCATCTACCTGGACGTCTACAACGTCTTCTCGAACCTGCTGATGCTGCTGGGCATCTTCGGCGGCAACCGCGAGTAAACGCGCTGCCGTGACAGTCGCAAGGGCCTGCATGAACAATGCAGGCCCTTTTTCATTGGAGCGAGCCATGCCTGATCGCCGTCGATTCCTGCAGGCCGCCGCCTGCGCGCCGCTGCTGGCCCAGTCGTGGACGGCAAGCGCCCTGAGCCCCCGGCAGCCGATGCTGGCCCGCCCGATCGGGTCCACCGGCGACATGCTGCCGGTGATCGGCCTGGGCACCGCCGACACCTTCAATGTGTCGCCCTCGGACGCGGCCGCCATGGCACCGCTGGCGCAGGTCGTGGACGCCCTGCTGGAGGCGCGCGGCTCGCTCATCGACACCGCCCCCAGCTACGGACAGGCCGAGGCCGTCACCGGCGCGCTGCTGGCGCGCGAGCCGGACCGGCGTCCGCTGGTGTTCCTGGCCACCAAGATCAACACCCAGGGCCACGACGCGGCCCGGCGCCAGATCGAGAACTCGCTGCGCGCGCTGCGCACGCAGAAGCTCGATCTGATCCAGGTCCACAACCTGATCGACACCCGCAACCAGCTGGCGCTGCTGCGCGAACTCAAGCAGCAGGGCGTGACGCGCTACCTCGGCATCACGCACTACACCGACGCCGCCCATGACGAACTGACCGAGCTGGTCGAAAAGGAAAAGCCCGACTTCCTGCAGATCAATCTGTCGGTAGGCGCGCGCAATGCCGAAAAGCGCCTGCTGCCGGCCTGCCAGGCCAATGGCGTCGCGGTGCTGATCAACCGCCCGTTCCAGGACGGCGCGCTGTTCCGCCAGGTCCGGGACCGGCCGCTGCCGGACCTGGCCGGTGAAATCGGCTGCACCTCGTGGGCACAGTTGTTCCTGAAATTCATCATCGGCCATCCGGCCGTGACCGCCGTCATCCCCGCCACCTCCAAGCCGGCCAACATGGCGGACAACGCGCGGGCCGGCTTCGGGCCGCAACCGGACGCGGCGCTGCGCGAACGCATCGCGGCCCTGCTGGGCTGACGCCATGCGCGCCGCCGGCTCCTGGCGCCAGCGGGCGGCGCAAGCGCTGGGGATCCAGCCCGGCGAGGTGGCGGCGGGCGCCTGCGGCTTCGCCTTCTTCTTTTTCCTGTTCTGCGGCTATTTCATGCTGCGGCCGATCCGTGAGACCCTGGGCATCCAGGCCGGCGTCGACCAGCTGCAATGGCTGTTCACGGCCACCTTCCTGGCCATGCTGGCGGTGGTGCCGCTGTTCGGCTGGCTGTCGGCCCGGGTGCCGCGCGCCACGCTGGTGACCTGGGCCTACGCGGTGTTCGCCATCACCATGGCCGGCTACGCGGCGCTGTTCCACTGGCAACCCGATGGCGTCTGGGCCGCGCGCAGTTTCTACGTGTGGCTGTCGGTCTTCAACCTGTTCGTGGTCTCGCTCGGCTGGAGCCTGATGGCCGACGTCTTCCGCATGGAGTCGGCCAAGCGCCTGTTCGCCTTCATCGCCGCCGGCGCCAGCGCCGGGGGACTGTGCGGTCCCCTGCTGGGCGGCCTGCTGGCGGGCACGCTCGGCGCGGCGGGCCTGCTGCTGTTGTCGGCGCTGCTGCTGACGGCGACGCTGCCGCTCAAGCGCTGGCTGCTGCGCTGGCGCGCCGCGACCCGCCCCGAGGCCGAGACCGCCGAACTGGCGCGCCCGATCCCGGGCGCCATGCTGGCGGGGCTGTCACGGGTGTTCCAGTCGCCCTACCTGCTGGGCATCGCCGTGCTGGTGCTGCTGCTGGCCACGCTCAGCACCTTCCTGTACATGGAGCAGGCGCGGCTGGTCGCCGAGACCTTCCCGGACAGGGCGCAGCGCATCCGCGTCTTCGCCACGCTGGACTTCATCGTGCAGGCCCTGGCGCTGCTGTCGCAGCTGTTCCTCACCGGCCGCGTCGCCGCCTGGCTGGGCGTGCGCTTCCTGATGGCGGCGGTGCCGCTGGCGATGGCGCTGGCGTTCCTGGCGCTGGCGGCCTACCCGGTGTTCGCGGTGCTGGCCGTGGCCATGATCCTGCGGCGCGCCGGCGAATACGCCCTGGTCAAGCCGGGACGCGAGATGCTGTTCACCGCGGTCCCGCCCGAGGACAAGTACAAGACCAAGAACGTCATCGACACGGTGGTCTATCGCGCCGGCGACGCGGCCAGCGGCTGGGTCAAGGCCGGGGTCGATGCGCTGGGCCACGGCGTGGCGCTGATCGCCCTGCTGGGCGCGCTGTGCGCGCTGGCCGCGGCGGCGCTCGGCTACGGCCTGGGCCGCAAGGCGGACCGGCAACCGCCGCCCCAACCTTAGGTTTCACCGAACAACCATCTTAGAAAGCCAAACGGATTCCCGGCGCGGCCGCCGCACAATAGCGCAGCCCTCAATGTTCCGGGAACCGTCATGAAACGCTCCGCCAGCCTTGCCGCCCTGTTGCTTTGCCTGACCGCGCAGCCCGCGCTGGCCGAATATCCGGAACGGCCGATCACGATGATCGTGCCGGCCGCCGCCGGCGGCAACGCCGACATCACCGCCCGTCTCGTCGGCCAGGAAATGAGCCGCGTGCTGGGCCAGCCGGTGGTGATCGAGAACCGCGTCGGCGCCGGCGGCCGCATCGGCACCCAGGCGCTGGTGCGCGCCGCGGCCGACGGCTACACCATCGGCTATGCCCACGTTGGCACGCTGGTGCTGCATCGCTACCTCTTCAAGCAGCAGCTCTATGACCTGGACCGCGACATCACGCCGATCGGGCTGGTGGCCGAAACGCCCAACGTCATCGTCGTCAACGCCGCCTCGCCCTATCGCGATCTGAAGAGCTTCATCGACGCCAGCCGCGCCCAGCCCGACCGCCTGACCATGACATCGGCCGATCCCGGCACCACCAGCGAAGTCGGGGTGAAGCTGTTCATCGCCCAGACCGGCGCGGCGGTGCGGCAGATTCCCTACAAGGCCACCGCCGCGCAACTGGCCGACCTGCTGGGCGGCCACGTCGATTCGATGATGGAGAACCTGCCGCCCCTGATCGGCAACCTGAAGGATGGCCGCCTGCGCGCGCTGGCGGTCACCACCAAGGCCCGCGCGGCCTCCAACCCCGATGTGCCGACGGTGGCCGAGCAAGGCTATCCCGACTACGAACAATCGGCCTGGAGCGCATTGGTGGCGCCGGCCGGCACGCCGCCCGCCGTCATCGCGCGGCTGAACGCGGCGATGAATGCCGCGCTGCGCGCGGAGCCCATCGCCCGCGAACTGCGCAGCCGCTCCCAGGAACCGCTCGGCGGCACGCCCGCCGACGTCAAGACCCAGATTCAGAAGGAACTGCCCAAATGGGAACACCTCATCAAGGCCGCCGGCACCACGCTGGATTGACGCCCCATCGCCCGCAACCGGAAGGCACGCCATGATCAAGGTGAGCCGCGAAGACTTCACCTGCGCCGCGGCGACCAACGCCTCGGCCTACCGGCGCGTCACCATCCCGGTATTGAAGATCGAGGCCGGCCCCGGGCCGGCCGTGGCACTGATGGCCGGCGTGCATGGCGACGAATGGGAAGGCCAGGCGGCCATCCTGCAGCTCTGGCAACTGTTGCCCGGCGTCCTGCAGCGCGGCACGGTCTACCTGCTGCCCGCCGCCAACGCCGAGGCCTCGCTGGCCGGCACGCGCCTGTCGCCTTCCGACGGCGGCAACCTGAACCGCGCCTTCCTCGGCGCGCGGGCGCGCGGCTATACCGAGAGCGTGGCCGCCGCCCTGGAGGCCCGGCTGCTGCCGCGCATCCAAGCGCTGGTGGACGTCCACAGCGGCGGCGCGTCGCTGCGCTACCTGCCGTCCTCGGTCATCACCCGCTATGGCGACGACGCCTATGATGCACGGCTGCCGGCCCTGGCCCGCGCCTTCGGCATGCCGCATTGCGTGTTCTTCCGCGGTGGCGAATCCGGCTCGATGCCGGCCGCCGCCAGCCGCCTGGGCGTGTTGCGCCTGAGCGCGGAAATCGGCGGCGGCGGCGAGACCTCGCGCGCGCTGGTGGAACGCTGCCGCGACGGCCTGCTCGGCTGCCTCGCCGAGCTGGGCCTGCTGGCCGCCGCCGCGCCGCGCCAGCCGGCCCCGTCGCTGCACGACCTGGACGCGCCGGCCGCGACCCTGCGCGGCCGCGAACCGGGCGTGTTCATCCCCGCCGTCGATCTGGGCCAGACCGTGACCGCCGGCCAGACCATCGGCCAACTCATCGAACCCGCCCGCCCCGACCTGCCGGCGCGCGCCCTCGCCAGCCCGCAGGCCGGCACCGTCGTCTGCCTGCGCGCCATCGCCCGCAGCGACGACGGCGACTGCCTGCTGCAGGTCGCGCCCGCCCTTCCCCTGGACTCCCTTGCCTCGTTGTACTGACCCATGCAGATGAACCCCCGCTTGTCCGGCCTGCGCTGCATCCGCTGCGACAGCCGCCTGCCGCCCGCCGACTACCCGGAAGGCTGCCCGCATTGCCTGGAGGCCGGCCATCCCGCGACGCTGGAATGCCAGTACGACGCGGGCGCCGCCGACGCGATCGACCTGCCGGTGCTTGACCCCGTGACGCTCGGCGAAGGCGCCACGCCCTGCCTGGACGCGCCCGCGCTGGCGCAGGCCGAGGGCGTGGGCCGGCTCTGGCTCAAATGCGAAAGCGCCAACCCCACCGGCAGCCACAAGGACCGCATGGCCGCGCAACTGGTGTCGCGCGCCCGGCTGGCCGGCGCCACGCGCGTGGCCGCGGCCTCCAGCGGCAACGCCGGCGTCTCGCTGGCGGCCTATTGCGCCGCCGCAGGCCTGCAGGCCGACATCGCCATCACCCGCAACTGTCCGCCGTTGCAGCGCGACGCCATGCAACGCTTCGGCGCCCGCCTGACCGCGTTCGACGACAGCCTGGGCCGCTGGCCCCATGTCGCCGACCTGTGCCGCAACCAGGGCGCCTTCGCCGGCACCAACTACCTCAATCCGCCGGTCGGCACGCATGCCTACGGCGTCGAAGGCTACAAGCCGATCGCGCGGGAATTGTTCGACCACTGCGGCCTGCCCACCGATATCGTCGTGCCGACCGCGCGCGGCGACCTGCTGTGGGGCATCCTGCTGGGCTGGCAACAACTGCTGCGCGCCGGTCGCATCCCGCGCCTGCCGCGGCTGCACGCGGTCGAGCCGTACGCCCGCCTGTCGCGGGCGCGCGCCGCGGGCGATGCGCGCGGCCTGTGGGAAGGCGCCACCGACCAATACTCGATCGCCGGCGGCACGGTCACGCTGCAATCGCTGGAGGCCCTGGCGCGCTCGGGCGGCTCGCCGGTCGAGGTCTCCGATGCCGCCGCCGCCCAGGCGCAGCAGCGGCTGGAGCGCCTTGGACTGGCCACGGAGCTGTCATCGGCCGCGGCGCTGGCGGCGGTCACGCGCTTGCGCCGCGCCGGCCAGCTGGATGCGGAATCGTCGGTGGTGCTGATCCTGACGGCGGACGGCCGCCGCGGCTAGGCGGCGGCAACGACTGCGCGACACCCGCGCCCGTCAGCCGCGCTTGACGCCGTAGCGCTCCAGCAGCGGCGCCAGCGCCGCGCGCAGACAGGTCGCCCAGTACTTGCCGGCCTCCGACAACGGCCGGCTGCCATGCAGGATCATGTGGCATTCGAAATGCACCGGCGCCGCCAGCGGCCGGTGGCACAAGCCCGCGGCTTCCAGCCCCACCGCGGTGGCGGGGTTGGCGATGCCGACGCCATGGCCGGCCAGCGCAAGCTGGCACACCGTGCTCGAGTACGGCGTCTCGATCGCGACGCGCAGGCTGAGGCCGGCCTGCAGCACCAGCGCGTCCAGCCGCTGGCGCGAGGCATCCTCGGCATTCAGGGCGATCACGTCCACCTCGGCCAATTGCGCCAGGCCGACCTGCTCCAGGCGCGCCAGCGGATGGCCATCGGGAAATACCGTCACGGCCCGCAGGCTGGCCAGGCGATGGCCGCGCAGGCCCTCCAGCTCCGACTCATCGGCCACGGCAGCCAGATCGAGCTCACCCGACACCACCATGTCGCGCAGCGTGTTCGAATCCCGGATCTGCAGATACAGGGGCGTGTCCGGATAGCGCTCGCGAAAGCGCGCGATCGTATCGCTGACGATCGCCCCGCTGTAGGCATGGATGCAGCCGATGCGCAGGCGCGGCTGGGCCGCGCCGCGGATCGCGCGGATCTTGCGGCCCAGGCTTTCCAGGCCGACGTTCAGGCGGCGGATTTCCTCGTACAGCAGCGTGGCTTCGGGCGTGCGCTGCATGCGCTGGCGCACCCGCTCGAACAGCCGCAGTTCGATGCTGGCCTCGAGCGCGGCCAGCGTGGCGCTGACGGTGGCGGGCGACACATCGAGCCGCCGCGCCGCGGCGGTCACGCTTTCCGTTTCATAGACGGTGCGGAAGGTCTCGACCTGTTTGAGCGTGAAGGTCATGGCCGGACGCGCCGCGGGTTCAGATGCGCTGCAGGTCCATCAGCACCCGGCGCGTGGCCAGGGGCCGGCCCGCCAGGTTCTCGGCCAGGCGTTCGCGCAGGTCGCGGCGCAGCGCCGGCTCGATGACGGGGTCGTCGAAATCGGGTTCGGCCTCATCGACGCCGTAGCCGGTTTCGCGCAACAGCGTCCATTCGAAGCGGCGCAAGGCGCCGGCCGCGCGCGTGCCGCCCGACAGCTGCTGCAGCGCCATGTCGTAGGCGTCGAACAGCAGCGGATGGGCGTCTTCGCGCGGCAGCAGCCGCAGCAGCAGTTCATTCATGTACCACGCCGACATCAGCGCGGTGCCGCTCAGGGCGCGCACGCCCATGATCTCGGCGCGGGTCAGGGTCTTGACCTCGCCGTTGCCGGTCCAGGACAGCAGCAGCGGCTGGAACGCCGACAGCACCGGACGCAGCACGGAATACGGGCGCTTGGCGCCCTTGGCGACCATGGCGACACAGCCGTGGTCGCGCGAGAAAGTCTGAACGATGAGGGATGTCTCGCGCCACGCCGTGGCGTGGAGCATGTATCCCGGGCGATCCTGGACGCGAGGCGCCCGTTTACTCATAGCCCAGGTCGCGCAGCGCACTCTCGCGGTCGGACCAGCCCTTGCGCACCTTGATGTAGATCTCCAGGTGCACCGGCTTGTCCAGCAGCTTGGCGATGTCCTGCCGCGCCTCGGAGGCGATGCGCTTCATGTGCATGCCGCCGGTGCCCAGCAGAATGGGCTTGTGGCTGTCGCGCTCCACCACCACGCAGGCGGCGATGCGCGCGCCCTTGTCGGTCTCTTCCCATTGCTCGATCACGACCGTACAGCCGTAGGGCAGTTCGTCGCCCACCAGGCGGAAGATCTTCTCGCGCACCAGCTCGGCGGCGATGAAGCGCATCGGCCGGTCGGTCAGGGTGTCTTCCTCGAACATCGGCTCGCCTTCCGGCAGCCGCGCCGCGATTTCCTGCAGCAGCTGGTCGAGCTGCTGGTTCTTGGTGGCGCTGACCGGCACCACGGCGCCGAACGGATGCAGCGCCATGATCTTCGAAACGAAGGCGAACAACTCGTCGCGGTTCTTCAGCGCGTCAATCTTGCTGACGACCAGGATGGTGCGTTCCGGCGCCGGCAGCAGCGGCAGCAGCTTGGCGTCGCCTTCCGACCACTTGCCGGCCTCGACCACGTGGACCACCACGTCGACGTCGGCCAGCGCCTGCGTCACGACGCGGTTCATCATGCGGTTCATGGCGCCGCCGTGGCGCGTCTGGAAGCCCGGCGTATCGACGAACACGAACTGTTCGTGGTCGCGCGTCAGCACCCCGTGGATGCGGTGGCGCGTGGTCTGCGCCTTGCGCGACACGATGGAGATCTTGGAACCGATCAGCGCGTTCGTCAGCGTGGACTTGCCCACATTGGGGCGGCCGACGATGGCCACGAAACCGGTACGGAAAGGGGTATCGCTCATTTAGTCTCTTGGGACACTGCCACGGGCAGCGACAACTGCGCGGTCTTGCGCGCCTTGCCCGACTTGCGGGCGGCCTTGGACGCCGGGCTGATGGCCTGCGCCGCCTCCAGCGCCAGCTTGGCGGCCGACTGCTCGGCCGCGCGGCGGCTGGCACCGGGCGCGTTCACCTTGATCTCCAGCGCCGGAATGGCGCATTCGACCTCGAACTGCTGGCTGTGGGCGGCGCCGTGCGTGGCCACCACGGTGTACACGGGCAAGGCCAGCTTGCGGCCTTGCAGGAATTCCTGCAGCAAGGTCTTGGCGTCCTTGCCCAGGGTCTTGGGATCGACCGAGGCCAGCACCGGCTGGTACTGGCGCACGATCACGCGACGGGCGGCATCGAAGCCGGCGTCCAGGAACACCGCGCCGAACAGGGCTTCGACCGTGTCGGCCAGAATCGACGGACGGCGGAAACCGCCGCTCTTCAATTCGCCTTCGCCCAGGCGCAGGTATTGGGACAGTTCCAGGCGCTGGGCGATATCCGCCAGCGAGGCCTGCTTGACCAGGTTGGCGCGCAGGCGCGACAGGTCGCCCTCGTCGATTTTCGCGTAACGCTCGAACAGCATCGCCGCGACGACGAAGTTGAGCACGGAATCCCCGAGGAATTCCAGGCGCTCGTTGTGGCGCGCACCATGGCTGCGATGGGTCAACGCCTGTTCAAGCAATGCTGGGTCACCAAAGTGGTGATCCAGCCGGTTTTCTAGCGTGGCTAGCGACATAATCAGTTGAACCGGCCGATGCGGCTGAGATCGCTGAAATTCATCCAGATGAAGAAGGCCTTCCCGACGATATTGGATTCCGGCACGAAACCCCAGTATCGGCTGTCGGCGCTGTTATCCCGATTATCGCCCATGGCGAAGTATTGCCCCTCGGGTACTTTGCAGCGTACCCCATCGCGGGAATATTGGCAGTTCCCGAGGTTGGGAAATTGGTATTGCGGGCGATATTCCTGCGGCCGGCCCTCATCCAGCAGGATATTGTGGCTAACTTCGCCCAACTTCTCTTTATATTGTGCGATATACGAGACACGGTCGGGTTCGAAATAGTCGCCGGCGCGCTCATGCGGCACCAATTGACCGTTCACATACAGTTTTTTGTCGAGGTAGGCGATTTCGTCACCGGGCAGGCCGACCACGCGCTTGATGTAGTCGACGTCCGGATCGACCGGATAGCGGAACACGAACACGTCGCCGCGCTGCGGCTTGCCGATGTCGACGACCTTCTTGTCGATCACCGGCAGGCGCAGGCCATAGCTGAACTTGTTCACCAGGATCAGGTCGCCGGATTGCAGCGTCGGCAGCATCGAGCCCGACGGAATGCGGAACGGCTCCACCACGAACGAACGCAGCACGAACACGAACAGGATCACCGGGAAGAAGCTGACCGCGTATTCGATCCACCACGGCACGCGGCGGGCCTTGTCGCCGGCCTCGCGCCGCTGGCGTTCGGCGTCCTGCGGATCGTCCGCCAGCGCCGCGTCGTACTGCGCCATCGCCTCTTGCGCCCGACGCTCGCGGCCGCGTCGCAATACGGCCAGATCGAGCGCCCAGATAATGCCGGTCAGCACCAGCAGAACAAACAGGATCAGGGCAAAGTTCCAACTCATCAGCTAACCGCCTTCTTTGGTTCTATTTGTCTTCCACTTGCAGGATGGCCAGGAACGCCTCCTGCGGAATTTCCACGGTACCGACCTGCTTCATGCGCTTCTT
>Ga0189292_10530_pt1 | contig 10886 bp, 10 predicted proteins | sample UW1oraminimetaG_FD_130317 | JGI IMG/M metagenome (GOLD analysis project Ga0189292, IMG submission 130317) | Marine microbial communities from the Costa Rica Dome - UW179A-orange mini metaG | ecosystem: Environmental > Aquatic > Marine > Oceanic > Photic zone | place: Costa Rica: the Eastern... | reverse complement strand
CGCCGAGGGCGATCAGCGTCTCGATCAGCACGGCGGTCTGGATGGTCATGTGGATGCAGCCGAGGATTTTCGCGCCCTTGAGCGGTTGCTCTGCGGCGTACTTGGTGCGCAGGCCCATCAGCGCGGGCATTTCGGACTCGGCGATGATGACTTCACGGCGGCCCCAGGCGGCCAGAGAAATGTCGGCGACCTTGAAGTCGGTGAAACCGGCAGGCGTCATGACAGCACTCATAGAAGAGTTCTCCATTCGTATAGATGCGAATGGGCGCCGTTGATGCGTTCTAGGAAACGCCCCATCCGAGCCTGACAGGTGAATTCTGATCTGGATCTGCTGCGGCGCGACAAGGTAAGCCGCGTGGCTTGCGAGATACAAAACAGGCTTTCATTCCTGCTGCAGCGCCCCTCGGACGGGTGGCGGGCACGGTCGAAGCGGAGTCGACCGGGAAAAACCAGGCGATTATAGCTGCGCTGTGCGTCAATCCCAAGTCCGATACCGCGCGAACTACGTAGCCGGGCAGGGGGTCGAAATTTGAGGTTCGGTGACCTTACCGGGCGAAACCGTTTCAGGAGACCGCCATGAACCCCATGCTTCGCCTCGCGCCGGTACTGCTCGTCGGCGCCTTCAGCCTCCCTGCCGCTGCTAAATCCTGCTACGTGCATAGCGAAACGTCTGGCGCCGTGCCGGCGCCGGTGGTGACCGAGCAGTGCTTCGAGCTTCACGGTCTGGATGACGAGGACGCCATCGACTGGGTGTGTCAGGACAACGAGGCGGTGAAGAATTCCCGCCGCGAGATCCGCGACAGCTGCCCTGACGGCCACTTTGGTATCTGTACCGCGGCAATGACTCCGGAGACTCTCGCTAACGAACGTGCCGCCGGCTCCCAGGCGAAAAACGGTACCTTGCCAACCCAGATGAGTGACGAAGCGACGATCGTCACCTATCACTACCACGCCAGCGACCGGGCGCAGGCCAAGATCGATTGCGAGAGCGGTGGCGGCAGCTGGTCGCGCTAGTCGAATGCCTGCGCAATCTTTGCTGACGAAGTCGATACCCGACTGATTTGTTCAACCGGGCGTGGGCGGGGATAATCCCGCGCTTTGCCTCCACGGGTGGTTGAACCATGAAGCTGAGACTGCTGAGCCTGTCCTTGATTGCTGCGCTCGCGCTGACGGGCTGCGATCGGGTCGATCCTGATTCGCCGCTGGGCAAGCGTAAGGCGATCTACCAGGCGATGCTCGATACCAAAGAAGATCTCGGCGGCATGTTGCGCGGCCGCCTGCCTTTTGATGGTGAAGCGTTCAGCGCGGGCGCCGTAAAACTGGATGAGCTTTCGCGACAGCCATGGCAGCACTACCCCGAGGTCAAGGAGAAGCAGAGCGACGCGCGCGACGATGTCTGGCAGCGCCAGGAGCGTTTCAACGAGATGGCGCGTGCACTGGAGGCGACCACAGCAGAGCTGGTCGGCGTGACCAGTGCCTCACCTGTCACCGCACAAAGCGTTGCGCCGGCCTTTCAGCGGGTCGAGGATGCCTGCGAAGCCTGCCACAAGGAGTTTCGCGCTTACTGAGACGGGTCAGCGGCGTAGCGTGTCGAGCTTTTCCCGGGATTTGGCCAGCTGATTGCGACGCAGCTCGATCAGCTGCGCATCGCCAGTGCCCAGCGCCTCGCGTAACAGCGCCTCACGCCGGTCCACCTGGCGATTGATGTGCTCGTACTCGACTTGGCGCGGATGCAGCGCCACCAGACCTTGGCACTCTTCGCTTAGCGACTGCAGCTCGGCGTTGAGCTGCGTCTGACGCGGCTTGTCGCCCTGCAGCCTTGCCTGCTGCAGGTGTTCACGCAAGGACTGGCGTTGTTCTTGGCACTGGGTATCGGCTTGTGGTGCCGCCGCGGCTAGCGAGCTGATGGCGGTGCTGCCGATCAGCAGGGCAATCGGCCAATGTCGCAAAGACATGCCTCGCCTCCATAATTGTTATCCAGCCCCTATCGACCGCGCAGAGCGGCGAAAGTCCCTTAGAAACCTGAAACGCCGACGGCACGTAATCTGTAGCGCAACGCTTGTAGCTCCGGTGCCTGGAAGAATGCCTGCAGCTGCCGCGCACGCTCTGGTCCGACGCCTGGCACGGCCTGCCATTGCGCCGCGCTGCGCGCGGCCAGCACGTTCCAATCGGCTTGCTCCGCGAGTGATACGGCAGCGGGCAAGCCGAGGGCCCTGAGCCAGCGCTCCAGCGACTTCTCTCGGGCAAGGGCAAAGCTCGCAGCCAGCTTGCCGGCGCGCTCTGCGCCGATGCCCGGCACCTGCTGTAGCGTTGCCGCATCCAGCTCCAGCCATGCGAGCAGATCGGGTAACAGTCCGGCATCGAGCAGCGCTTGCCAGCTACCGGCACCGAGTCCTGAAAGGCCGAGGCCCTGTTTGCCACTTAGCCAGGCGAGGCGGGCTATGAACTGCTGCTCGCAGCCTGGCGTCGGCTGCCAGCAGCTGTGTGCGTGATACCGCGTAGGGTCGGGTGCCACCACTTGCGCCCGTTCGGTGCTGCGCCAGACTACCGAGTCCAGCTGCGCAATGGTCTGTCCCGCAAGCGCAACAGCAACCTGATCGCCGGGGTGCACGTCCAGTGCTTGCCAGCGGCCCAGCGAGCCAAGGCTGAGGGTGCGAATGCGCCGGTCATCGAGATATACCGGTGCCAGCTGCAGCATTGACGTGATCCGTCCGGTGCGGCCGATGCGAAACTCCACGGCGCGCACCTCGGTCACCACCTTGCGCAGAGGGTGCTTCCATGCCGCCGCCCAATGCGGTTCGGCTTGCCAGCGTTCGGCTGGTGGACGCTGGCTTTGCCGTAACACCACGCCGTCGGTGGCGAAGGGCAGGGGTTGCCGATACCAATACTCGCGCCAATGCCGCGCTTGCTCAAAATCCCGTAGCGGCAGGCTGAAGCGTTTACTGTCCGCGAATCCCATTGCCGCAAGCCGCTCCAGCTGCGCAGTTATCGGCTCCGGGCCGTTGGGCCAGTCCCAGACGAACAATCCGATCTGCTCGGCGACGTCACTGCTTAGTTGCGTGCGCGCCATCGCACCGGCTACACGGCTGCGTGCACCGACACCACCATCCGCTGCTTGCACATGCTGCTCCAGGCGCCAGTAAAGTTCGCCCTGCAGGATTACGTCGCCTGGCTCTGTCAGTCGCGCCGGAACCGCTGGGACAAGCCGCGCATTGGTCGTCCAGTCCTGACCGCTGTTACCGTCACCACGGCTGATGGCTTGCTGAAGCTGGCCGTTGCGATATACCAGGGTCACCGCTACGCCATCTACCTTGGGCTGAATCCAGAGGTTATCGCGTCGCTCGATCCAGTCGGCAACCGACTGTTCGTCAGCGAGCTTCACCAGGCCGGTCTGCCTGACTGGATGCGGTAGTGGGCCGCCCGCTGCGTCCAGCGGATCCTGTTGCGATTGATCGGCGGCAGGAAAACAACGCTGCCAGTCGTGCAGGCGGTCGCGGCTCTGGTCGTAGATTTCGTCATCCACCAACGACTGGCCGTTGCGGTGGTAGGCCTCATCCCATTGATTGAGCTGCTGCCGCAGGCTGCGGATTTCCTGTTGTGCTTGGCGGTTGTCCCAGGTCGGGCAGGCAGCAAGGCAAAGGGGTGACAAAAGGCACAGCGATAGTGCGATCAGGCGTTGCATAAGAGCGTCCTTGCTCCAATGAATTGGTCTGGCTTCCCATCAGAGAAGGCCGATAGCATTGTCGCCGGCTTGGCGCAGCGCGACCGTGCGTCAGCGCATATTGAACAGTTCCTGGTGGAAATCCCTCGATGGCAGGCCGTGGCGTTGCAGGTCCTTGCTCAGGTCCTGACCGAAGCCTGCCGGGCCGCAGAACCAAACATCGCTGTCGTGCCAGCGCGGCGCCAACTCACGAAGGCGCTCGGGTGTCAGACGCCCGCCCTCGCTGGCGATCAGCACGTGCAGGCGCACGCGGGCGCTCGCGGCCAGCTCGCGGATACGCTCGATGAAGCCTTGGTCCGGCGCGCTGGTGCAGTAGAACAGGTCGACGTTGTCGCCCTTGCCGCTTTCGGCGAGCGCCTGTAGCCGGCCAATGAAGGGTGCGATGCCGATGCCGCCGGCGACCCAGATCTGCCGAGGTTTTCGGCTGTGGAAATCGAAGCAGCCGTAAGGTCCTTCGACCTTCACCGCGTCGCCCACCTTTAGGGTGTCCGGCAGGGTACGGGTGTAGTCGCCGAGGCCCTTGATCGAGAAAGTAAGCTTGCCATCGTTGCACCAGGCAGAGGACAGGCTGAAGGGGTGCGGTCCCTCCTTATCGTCGAAGGTGACGAAGGCGAACTGCCCGGCCTTGTGCCCCGGCCAGGGACCGTCGAGCTTGATATCGACGCGCAGCACGCGGTTGTCGCGATGATGGGTAAGTCCATCAATGCGGCCGACGACCTGATGCTTGCGGCCGATGCGGCGCAACAGCGAAATGCAGGCCGCCACAGAACCCGAGGCCATCATGACGGCAAGGACCACGCCCAGTGGCGATGTCCAATAGTCCGGCGGCGTCAGCACTACTGCATGCGCCACCAGGGCCAGATAGACCAGCGCCAGCCAGCGGTGCGTCTTGAAAAACCAGCGGTAGGGGAAGCGCTTGACTAGCGCCAGCACGATCAGAATCACCGCGGCATAGAACGCCCATTCGCCTATCGTCTCCGCTAGGCCGCGGAAGCGTTGCAGCAGGGCAAAGATGCCCTCATGCATCTGGCCCTCACCGGCACGTCGTGCCGGTTTTTCCAGCCAGCCAAAACCGACTAGCCATTTTGGTATCTGCCCCCAGCCCCAGTGAAAGATGGCAATTACTAGCGCGCTGATGCCGAGCCACTTGTGTAGTCGATAGGTCTTGTCCAACCCGTCGAAGAAGCGCTCGAAGCGTCGCGGCCGCACCGCCAGCACCATTGCCACGCTCATCGCGACAATCCCGAGCACGCCGCTGTAGTGCACCAGCGTCTTACGTAACGGCCAGAACTGGTAACGCGCCATAATGAAGCTGTCGACCAGCAGCCAGAGCAGCGTCAGTCCGACGAACAGCGCGACGTAAGTGACTTTTATCTGTCTCATCTTGAGCAAGCCTCCCAGCTGACATCCCTATTTCGAGCTTCCTTAAGCATCTCCCTACTGCCATGCCACTGCCATGATCGTGGTCAGTAGCGAAGCGGTCAGCCGAAATCGGCGACACGGGAGGACGCGCTTTTTATCTACAATTCGCCCCTTAATTCCTCGAAGAGACGAGCCCGTGCAACCAGTGATCGCCATCGAGCAGCTCACCAAAACCTACGCTTCCGGCCATCCGGCGCTCAAACGCATCGACCTCGAGATCCACAAGGGCGAAATCTTTGCCCTGCTGGGCCCCAATGGCGCCGGCAAGACCACGCTGATCAGTATCATCTGCGGCATCGTCAATCCGGGCACCGGCCGCGTGCTGGTCGATGGCCACGACATCGTCCAAGACTACCGCGCTGCACGCTCGAAGATCGGGCTGGTGCCGCAGGAGCTGTTCAACGAAGGTTTCGAAAGCGTCTGGGCAACCGTGCGTTTTTCGCGCGGCCTCTTTGGCAAGGCGCCTGACGATTCGTTCCTGGAGAAACTGTTGCGCGATTTGTCGCTGTGGGACAAACGCAGTGCACGCATTCAGGAGCTTTCCGGCGGCATGAAGCGGCGGGTGATGATCGCCAAGGCATTGTCCCACGAGCCGTCGATTCTGTTTCTCGACGAGCCTACAGCCGGCGTCGATGTCGAACTGCGCCGCGACATGTGGGAGATGGTCCGTGGCCTGCGCGAACGTGGCGTGACCATCATCCTGACCACGCATTACATCGAAGAGGCCGAGGAAATGGCCGATCGTATCGGGGTGATCAGCCGCGGCGAGATCATCCTTGTCGAGGACAAGGCCGTGCTGATGCACAAGCTCGGCAAGAAGCAGCTGACCCTGCATCTGCAGCGCCCGCTGGCGGTGATCCCGGACGAGCTGGCCAGCTACCCGCTGGAGCTCACCGATGCCGGCAACCAGCTGGTGTTCACCTTCGACGCGCAGCACCAGGACACCGGCATCGCCGAGCTGCTCAAGCGCCTGGCCGCCCACGGTATCGATTTCAAGGATTTGCAGTCGAGCCAGAGCTCGCTCGAAGAGATCTTCGTCAACCTCGTTCACGGTCGCTGAGGAAAAGCCCGCATGAATTTCTACGCGATCCGCGCGATCTACCTGTTCGAACTGGCGCGCACCTGGCGCACCTTGCTACAGAGTATCGCCACCCCGGTAATCTCTACCTCGCTGTACTTCGTGGTATTCGGTTCGGCCATCGGCGCGCGCATGGAGGCGATGCACGGCATCCCTTATGGTGCGTTCATCATCCCCGGCCTGATCATGATGGCGTTGCTCACCGAGAGCATCTCCAATGCCTCGTTCGGCATCTACATGCCGCGCTATTCCGGGACCATCTACGAGGTGCTTTCTGCGCCGGTTTCCTATGTCGAGATCGTTATCGGCTATGTCGGCGCAGCGGCGACCAAGTCGCTGGTGCTGGGCGTGATCATCCTCATCACCGCGCGGTTATTCGTCGACTACGAAATCCAGCATCCGCTGATGATGGCGCTGTTTCTGGTGCTGACGGCGATCACCTTCTGCCTCTTCGGCTTCATCATCGGCATCTGGGCCGATGGCTGGGAGAAGCTGCAGATCGTCCCGGCGCTGATCGTCACGCCGCTGGCCTTTCTCGGTGGGAGCTTCTACTCCATCGAGATGCTGCCGCCGCTATGGCAGAAGGTCACCCTGTTCAACCCGGTGGTGTACCTGATCAGCGGTTTCCGCTGGAGCTTCTACGGCGTCTCGGACATCGACGTCGGCGTCAGCCTGGCGATGATCCTCGGCTTTCTCGCCGCCTGCCTGCTGGCGGTATGGTGGATCTTCCGGACCGGCTACCGGCTGAAGAGCTGATACGAGCCGATCTCATTCCCACCCGCATCGCAGGTAGTATGGCGGTGCATCATTCATTTCGAGGCAAGCATGAAATTCGTTCCTTCTCTCGCCGTTCTGGCCGTTCTCAGCCTGGCGGCCGGTTCCGCCGCCGCCTTCAACCTCGGCGAGGCCGCCCGGGCGGTGTCGGGCATCACCGGCAACGGCACCACCCAGAGCACGTCGCAGACCCAGGCACTCGGCCTGATCGGCCAGCTCGACGAACTGGGTGTCACGCCCGCCCAGGCGCTCGGTGGCAGCGGTGCGCTGCTGCAATTGGCCAAGCAGCAGCTGAGCAGCACCGACTACGCCCAGCTCGCCAAGTCCGTTCCCGGTATCGACAAGCTCACCGGCGACAGTGGGCTGGAGCAGCTTGGCCAACTGGGTGCACTGACCGGATTGCTGGGCAAGTCGGATACCCGCGTCGATGCACAGACCGCCGCCGCGGTGGACGACGTGCAGAGCCTGGCCGACGTCAACCAGGCGTTTTCCGCGCTGGGCATGGACGCCGGCATGGTCGGCCAGTTCGCGCCGATCCTGCTGCAGTACCTGGGCAGCCAGGGAGTGGGCGGTTCGCTGCTGCAGAGCATGGGCGGCATCTGGGGCGTCGGCGGCGCCTGATTCGCACCCGCCAGGATAAAGGAGCCCCGTCCGGCATTGCCGTCGGGGCTTTTTCATTCCGTCGTGCGCGTGCTACCAGGAGCCATAAGGGATGCCGTGCTTTTCGATATAGGCTCTGGAGGTTTCCGAGAGGGGACGGTGGCCTCCGTGGGAGGTTCCTTCATAGGGTCCCTTGGGCTCGATTTCCGCCTGTGCGCGCAGGACTTCGATGGGCCCGCCGCAGGTGCTCATGACCCAGCCCCTGACCACGCCGCCAGGGGCGAGGCCCAGCGCCAGGGCATGGCGGTATTCGCTGGTGCGGCAGGGCGGATCGAGGCGCTCGCTCATCAACTGCCGCGCGCGTTCGGGGATATCGACAATGACCCGGTAGGTCTGGGGCTCGGCCAGGGATTGCCAGCGGACGTAAATGCGTTTGGGCAGGTCGGCGCCGTTGACGTGGCGGCCTGCGCCCCAGCCTAGGCCTCTGCGCCAGCCAGCGGCGTTCCCGCTGCCATCGGACGGTCTGGCGATCGATACCGTGCCCCCGCCCATCCGATAGAAGAGGTTGCCATGTATATCCTCCACATCGGCGGTTTCCACCCAGACTTCCATATAGTCCGGGGCCAAGAAGCCCAGGCGCCAGTATTTGTAAGGCAGGCTGCCGGGGTTTCTCTCGGCGCCGGCGCAGCCGCCGAGCAGCAGAAGGAACAGGACAAACAGCGGTGCTCTCATCGCTTTTTCTCCCGGGGCCTGTCGGCATGGCGTATCCGTCCGCGCTCGGCCGGGGCATTGACGAAGACCACATCGAGCACACTGCCGCCACGTCCGGCGGCGGCATTCCAGTTGGCCGACAGATGGACGTAGCGCTGGCGCAGCAGGCGTTCCTCTTCCATATCCAGCGCGCCGCTGCCGCTTCTGGCCCAGGCCAGCAGCTTGTCGCTGATAGGTACAAGCTCTGCGGGTAGAGAGAGTTTACTGTCTTGCTCGTCGATGAAATCGAGCGGGACGCCTGCCTCCACCGCCAGCGCATGCATGACCCGCATATACACCCGCGAAAGATGTCCATAAACCCGGCGCTCCAGATAGGGCGCCGCCAGCACGTATTTCATCTGGTCACTACGCCCGCCGCTGAAGGGTGTGAAGTGTTCCCAGACGTCCGTTTCCAGCCGCGCGGTACGGTCCTGCGGGTCGAGCAGGTCGGCCTGGCGGGCATATTCGGTATCGCGTTGCGCCTGCTGGTAGGCCAGGGTGCTGAATGGGCTGGTCGCCCGGCTGACCCAGTTGCTGCGCGGGCGTATCGGGTAGAGCCGCTCGCTGTCCAGCGGCGGATAGCCGCCGCCCAGGTCCGAATGGGCGCCGGGCAGGACGATTTCCCAGTGCGGCGGGGCAACCTGGTTGAGGGCGAAATTGCGCCGGTATTCGTCGCGGGCGACCAGATGCACCACCTGGCGGGCCGCCTCGGGCGCCAGATGGAGGTCGATACCGCCGTTGACGTCATCGCTGGGATCGCCCCAGTCGTCCCAGCCGCCGAGGGCGGCCACGGTATCGAACAGGCCGATGAAGTTGATGACGACGTCGTCCCGCCAGTCGAAGCCGGATACCAGGCCGAGCTTGCCCGCGCGGCGCAATGTGCCCAATGGTCCCCGCTCGCGCAGGAGGATCTGATTGGCGAAATGCCGGGCCGCCGCCGCGCCGCGGCTGAAACCGAAGAGATCCAGTTCCAGCTTGGCCGGAGTGGAGCCGGGGTTTTCCTCTTCGAAACTGTCCAGGGCTTGTGCGAGAAGCGTCAGGCCTTCGTCGACCTTGGCCAGCACCCCCGTCGCGCCGCGACCGAAGGCCTGGCCGGGAAAGCGGGTGTCCGGCTTGCCGGTGGTCGTACCGACACCCGTGACATAGACGCGGAAAATGCTGGGATTTCCTGCTTCCTTGGGTACCGGTTCGTCGCGGTACAACTCATACAACCGCCAGATATTGCTCACATCGTTGGCATAGCTGCTGTCCGGGTCGAGATGATGCGCTTCGCAGCGCTGGACCATGGCCAGGGCCTCCTGCTCGCCGAGGCCGAGCGCGGGTGCGCGGCACTGGGCGCCGATGGCGCTGTTGGCGGCATTGTTGCCGGTGCCGTCGAAGAACACGCCGATGCGCAGGGTGACGGCCTGGCGGCTGCCCAGCTCTTCCTCCTCGTCTTCCTCTTCCAGCCCGTACGGCGCGGGATCGCCGGGCTCCTGCTGCCAGGCGCGGGCATTGGGCGACGCTGGTCGTTGCGGCAGTTCCGGCGCGGCGGGCGCCCGTGCCACAGGCGCGCCGTCGAGGTTCAGCGGCTCGGGCGGCACGAAGGGCGCCGGGGTGTGCGAGGTGCCGATGATGACGGTGCCCGAGCCGCCGATGACCAGATTGCCATGGTCGCCGAGGCTGCCCTGGACGACGGCGGGTCTGCCATTGATCAGCACGTTGGGGATGATATTGCCCGTCAGGACGCTGCCGCATGCGGTGGTATCGCCGGCACGGGCGGCGGGCAGGCCGTCGAAGAAGACGTCGGGCGAGCCGCTGACGATGGGGTTGTCGCCATGCCCCTTCTTCGGGCAGGAAGTGGCGTCGCCGAGGCGGGCGGCGGGTTTGCCGGTCATGACCAATCTCCTTATCGGTATGCGAGCCGGCACCTTGCCGCACGGGCAATGGCGAACGCAAACGCCGCTCGGTTTTTTATGGACTGGTTCGCGGGTTGCAAGCTGGTTGCGCCAGAACTTGCGCAGTAGCGGAATGCAAAAAGCCCCGTACGACCTTCGCCGGCGGGGCTTTTCTTGCAGCTTGAGGCTTGCAAAAGCAGTGATGAGCTTCAAGCCACAAGCTGCAAAAAGCATGGCCAGCAGCCACACTGGTTCTTCGCTTGCAGCTGTAGGTGGGGTCACGCTTCACCGACCCGACGAGCGTAGGGTGGATGTAAAAGGCAACATCCACCCTACGCTCGCTTGTAGCTTGCAGCTGCTTTACAGTCCCGCTGCCGCGCGCAGGGCGTCGGCCTTGTCGGTGCGTTCCCAGGTGAAGGCGGTGAAGGTGTCGGCACCCACCGTCATCTCGCAGGGGTTGCGGCCGAAGTGACCGTAGGCCGCGGTGGCGCGGTACATCGGGTGCAGCAGGTCGAGCATGCGGGTGATCGCGTAGGGGCGCAGGTCGAAATGCTCGCGCACCAGGGCGATGATCTTGTCGTCGCCGATCCTGCCGGTGCCGAAGGTGTTCATCGAGATGGAGGTCGGCTGGGCCACGCCGATGGCGTAGGACACCTGGATCTCG
>Ga0189292_10528_pt1 | contig 10893 bp, 10 predicted proteins | sample UW1oraminimetaG_FD_130317 | JGI IMG/M metagenome (GOLD analysis project Ga0189292, IMG submission 130317) | Marine microbial communities from the Costa Rica Dome - UW179A-orange mini metaG | ecosystem: Environmental > Aquatic > Marine > Oceanic > Photic zone | place: Costa Rica: the Eastern... | reverse complement strand
CCTGACCAAATGCCGGAAGACAGCCGCATTCAGGTGGCCGCGCTGGATCAGAACGCAAAGGACTTCGGCATACATTATTATCCGGTCAACGATGTCCGCCAGGGCATCGTCCACATCGTAGGCCCGGAACAAGGCTGGACCCTGCCCGGCATGACCGTGGTCTGTGGCGACAGCCACACAGCAACCCACGGCGCCTTCGGGGCGCTCGCTCATGGCATCGGCACCTCTGAGGTTGAACATGTTCTGGCCACCCAAACGCTGATTCAGAAGAAGTCCAAGAATATGAAGGTGGAGATCACCGGCAAGCTTGCACCGGGTGTGACTGCCAAGGATATCACGCTTTCTGTCATCGGCGAGACCGGCACTGCGGGCGGCACCGGCTATGTTATCGAATATTGCGGTGAAGCGATCCGCGATCTATCGATGGAAGGCCGCATGACCGTTTGCAACATGGCCATCGAAGGTGGCGCGCGCGCTGGTATCATCGCTCCGGATGAAAAGACCTTTGAATACTGCATGGGTCGTCCCCACGCCCCGAAAGGCGCGCAATGGGAAGCCGCACTGGCCTATTGGAAAACGCTCTTTTCGGATGATGACGCGCAATGGGACAAGGTTGTGACCATCAAGGGTGAGGACATTGCGCCGGTTGTCACCTGGGGCACCTCACCCGAAGACGTGCTTCCTATCACTGCAACTGTTCCTTCTGCGGATGATTTCGAAGGCGGCAAAGTCGGCGCCGCGCAGCGCTCGCTGGATTACATGGGACTGGAACCGGGCACACCGCTTTCTGAAATTGAAATCGACACCGTCTTCATTGGGTCGTGTACAAATGGTCGGATCGAAGACTTGCGCGCTGCCGCCGAAATCCTCAGGGGCAAAAAAGTTGCTGTAAAACGCGCAATGGTCGTGCCCGGATCAGGTCTTGTCCGTGCGCAAGCCGAAGAAGAAGGTCTGGCAGATATCTTCAAGGATGCTGGTTTTGAATGGCGTCTGGCAGGTTGTTCTATGTGTCTCGCTATGAACCCCGATCAATTGAGTGAGGGCGAGCGTTGCGCCGCGACGTCGAACCGAAACTTTGAAGGCCGTCAGGGCTATAAGGGCCGGACACACTTGCTGAGCCCTGCAATGGCAGCGGCAGCGGCAGTGACTGGAAAACTGACCGACGTGCGGGAGCTGATGTAATGGAAAAATTCACCCAACTGACGGGCATCGCTGCCCCCATGCCGCTGGTCAATATCGACACGGACATGATTATCCCCAAGCAGTTCCTAAAAACAATCAAGCGTTCCGGACTTGGGGCAAATCTCTTTGATGAAATGCGCTTTGACCGCCAAGGCAATGAAGTCGAAGACTTCGTTCTGAACCAGCCGCAGTATCGCGAAGCGCAGATCCTCGTCGCAGGCGACAATTTTGGCTGCGGTTCATCACGCGAACACGCGCCTTGGGCGTTGCTCGACTTCGGTATTCGTTGTGTGATCTCAACTAGTTTTGCCGACATCTTCTACAACAACTGCTTCAAGAACGGCATTCTCCCCATCGCATTGCCGCAAGAGGCAATCGATGTGTTGATGAAAGATGCAGAAAAGGGCTCCAACGCGCGAATGGATGTCGATCTGGAAGCCCAAACTGTAACCAGCTCAGATGGCGAAGTCTTCAGCTTTGAGGTCGACAGCTTCAAAAAGCACTGTTTGCTGAACGGACTGGACGATATCGGGTTGAGCCTCGAAAAGGCGGCTTCAATCGATGCATTTGAGGCAAAAATTGGGCAAGCGCGCCCTTGGGTCTGACAAGAATCGAACTTTTCATACGCCTGTAATTAATTTGCGCGACGCTGAGCATTATCACGATTAGGGGTCCGTATTTTGTTAACCCCAACATCTAGGGCCGCCCCATTTGGCGGCCTTTTTTGCGCCAAAATTTTGATGCAAAGGCGCACCAGTTGTTTCTCAAAACCGCCGGAATAGTTTCGTTAACCTTAATCGACGCTTGTTGGGTCAACCGAAAAAGGGCACGATTGTGGCAAGAATGAGGCAGGCGTCCATAATTGGGCAGTATCAAGTTGGAACAGCTACGCGGCATCGTATCGCGTTCGGCCAGGTTGAAGGTAGACAGCAGTGATCGCTCAGATCATCGGCGCTCTGGTGCGCGCTTTTTTTGTGATCCTCCTGATCGCGACCCCGGCATTGCTGCTGCCGGGTGTTGGTAAAGATACGACTGAAATCGTAACACTCGTTGCACTTTTTGCGGCTGCATTCACGCTTTTTGAATATGGCTCGTCTTACCCCGGATTGATCGAATTTCGCTATGCGCCGCCATTCAATCGGATGCGTTTTGTTGCGCTTTTTGCGACGGTGTTCCTTTTGACCGTTGTCTTCAAAGGTGAGGCCGAGCCGACGGCGTTGACACATTTCATTACGGTGATTGGACGCTTGGTCGGTGAGGTAATCGATTTCCCGCTAAGCCCTTGGAGAATTTTACTCGATAGCCTCAATGGCTCGCTGTCTCCTAAAGGCTTGGAGACCGTGCTGGCCGCTGCTGGAATCAGCTATGTCATTTCGCTCGTAATGCTAATTGTTTTTGTTGCGGTAATGCGCCTCGGTAATTGGCCTGCGGCGTCGGGAAGTTTCAATGTGTGGGTTAATCTGCCCCTGTTTGATCCTACGACAGGTGGAGACGTCGTTGCGCGTCTGAACAGGGATGCAAACGTAAACCTGATTCTCGGTTTAGTGCTTCCGTTCATTGTTCCTGGCCTGGCGAGGTTTGGAACAGGTATGTTCGATCCCGAGCGCTTCCTGACGCCACAGCCACTGATCTGGATGTTTGCTCTATGGGCGTTTCTACCAGCAAGTCTGTTCATGCGAGGTATCGCGCTCAAGCGTGTCGCAGCGATGATTTCCGAGCAACGGCGCGAGAGAAAACGCGCGGCTGAAGGCGATATGCTTCCAGCTTAAAGGGATGTCGCAAAGCCTTTTTTGAACCTATTTCTCGCGCGAAAAATGTCGCGTGGTACGCGTCACCACAATTTGTGATCTTGCGCAGCCTCACTTTTGAAGCGCTGTATGCAACCTCGCCTGCTTGACCCTCTTCGCGCCAATCGCTAGGCCGCAGCGAACAGTGAACAAGGAGCTAACCCGATGTCCAACCCTTCATTGCTTATTTTGCCGGGCGACGGCATTGGCGCCGAGGTCATGGCAGAGGTTCGCAAGGTTATCGCTTGGTTTGGCGAAAACCAGGGATTGAATTTCGATATTGATGAGGATCTTGTTGGTGGCGCTTCCTACGATGCGCATGGAACTCCGTTGACCGACGCCGCAATGGAAAAGGCGCAACGCGTAGATGCTGTCCTGCTTGGTGCTGTGGGAGGTCCAAAATATGATGATCTGGACTTTTCACTGAAGCCTGAGCGGGGCCTGTTGCGTCTGCGCAAAGAGATGGATCTCTTTGCAAATCTCCGCCCCGCCCAGTGCTTTGATGCTCTTGCAGACTTCTCATCGCTAAAAAAAGATGTTGTCGCTGGCCTCGACATCATGATCGTGCGCGAACTGACGTCGGGCGTGTATTTCGGCGAGCCGCGTGGGATTCACAAAGAAGGCAACGAGCGGGTTGGCGTAAACACACAGCGCTATACCGAGTCTGAGATTGCCCGGGTCGCTCGGTCAGCGTTTGAGCTTGCTCGCCGGCGGAACAACAAGGTCTGTTCCATGGAAAAGGCCAACGTGATGGAATCGGGTATTTTGTGGCGCGACGTTGTGACGGAAGTTCATGCGGCTGAGTACTCCGATGTAGAGCTAAGCCACATGTATGCAGACAACGGCGCAATGCAGCTGGTCCGCGCACCTAAGCAATTCGACGTAATCGTCACCGATAACCTGTTTGGCGATATCCTGTCCGATGCCGCAGCGATGCTTACCGGTTCGCTTGGCATGCTTCCTTCCGCAAGCCTTGGTTCGCCGATGGCAAATGGCCGCCCTAAGGCTTTGTACGAACCGGTTCATGGGTCCGCGCCTGATATCGCAGGTCAGGACAAAGCAAACCCGATCGCGTGTGTCCTGAGCTTTGCGATGGCTCTGCGGTACAGCTTTGACAAAGGCGATGAAGCCACCCGGCTTGAGCAGGCTGTAGAGAAGGTGCTCGCCGATGGGGTCAAAACTGGTGATCTGATGCAAGACGGCGACGCACAACCTGTCAGCACATCGCAGATGGGTGACGCAATTGTCGAAGCTTTGACGGCAAGCCTCTGACACGGAAAAAATCGCTTGAAGGCGCGCGCCAACAGGAAGAGGGTTGGGAGGAATTCCCAACCCTTTTTTTTACCTCCATGTCTCGCGCAAACCTGAATGGCATTTTTCTTGCCCTGCTCGCATTCGGGCTTTTTTCAATTCATGACGTCATCGTGAAAATACTCGGTGCAAATTATGCTCCGTTTCAGATTGTCTTCTTCAGTGTACTTTTCGGATTCCCCCTTGCGACATTGATGCTGATGCGAGACGCGACTGACGGGAATTTGCGTCCTAAGCACCCGATGTGGACAGCACTGAGAACGGCGAGCGCGGTAATGACCGGTGTATCGGCTTTCTATGCATTCACAAATTTACCGCTGGCTCAGGTTTACGCTATCGTATTTGCCACGCCGCTCTTTATTACGATTCTTTCAATCCCAATATTGGGTGAAACAGTGCGCTTTAGAAGATGGGCCGCCGTAGTCGCCGGTATGATTGGGGTGATCATCGTTCTGCGACCCGGCCAGACCGATTTGACGCTTGCACATCTCGCAGCACTTTCTTGCGCAGTTTTCGGTGCCCTAGCATCGGTCATAGTGCGTAAAATTGGCCGCGAAGAGCGTTCAATTGTCTTGATGCTATATCCTATGATGGCAAACTTCGTACTGATGCTGGCCTTGCTGCCCTTTGTCTATGTGCCAGTACCCCTGACACACATGGCCGGCTTTGCAACGATGGCCTTGCTGGCCTTCGCAGCTATGCTTTGTTTGATCAGTGCCTATCGCAAGGCAGAAGCTGCTCTGATCGCACCCATGCAGTATTCTCAGATTATTTGGGCAGTTGCGTTTGGGTTCTTACTGTTTGACGAAGTTCCAGACCGAGAAACCGGCATTGGCGTTGCGGTGATTATTATGAGCGGACTATACATCGTTTTCCGCGAAAGCCGTGGCACCGGTTCGGTCAATCAGCCCGTTTTGCGCACCAGATCAAGAGCAGCCACGCCGTCAACACCTAGGATTGGACCACAACTGGACCCAAAGGAACGGGATAGGTCTGTGAGCAAGCCCGATGAACTAAGCTGAGCGCTTTTTGTAGACATGCGTCCCGTGTTTCTTCCATCTACGGTGCGCCCACAGCCACTGTTCGGGGTGTGCCCTCACTTGCACCTCCAAACGCTCGTTGAATGTCGTCATCATTTCTTCCGGTGTGCCATGAGGTATTGGCGATTCGAGCAAGATGTTCATGCATGCCCCGTCGTCATCGCGGACGCTCCAAACAGGGACAAGAAGCGCCTTGTGACGGATTGCTAACTGCGCTGGAGACAGAGTTGTCATCGACGGACGCCCCAGCAAAGGTAATCTGGCACCTTCGTCGAGATGTTGATCAGCCAGGATAGCCACGCGTCCACCTTTTCTCAAATGCCGGATCATCCCTTTCAGTCCATCGGCACCTTTGGGGAAGATCGGTTTGCCTGCCGCTTCAATCCCACGAACGAAGTAGGGTTCGTAGTAAGTATTGTTGTTCGGACGATAAATCGCACCGGTTTCGAGGCCCTGTTCTTTGAGAAAAATACGGGTGGCGTCCCACTGTCCAAAATGGCCACTGACCAGAATAACACCTTGGTCGGCTTCGTCGGCGGACTTGATTGCCTCAAGTCCCTCACCCGATACGTGAAACGGAACATGATGCGCCAACTGATCCTCGTTGAATAGAATTTCCGTTAGAGTTCGCCCCATCGTACGCGTATTGCGATTGCGCAAGATGCAAACCTCTTCTCGGGTCATCTCGGGAAACACCAGTTCAATGTTGCCTTCAATACGCTTTCGGATGCCCGGAACGGCAACCGAAGCAACCTGCACGAGTGCGCCGCCCACCCGCGATCGGACCTGAAAGGGAACGCACTTTGCCAAATTGAGGAAAATCCAAATTGGCACAAAGATCGCGAAGTGCAGAATGCGTTGCCCGAAGCCGTCCATGCGCATGAAATGCCCGCCTTAGGCAAAGTTGTCGAGGAGCTACGCCGAATTTTTAAAAAAGCTTAAAGCGACACTCGGCATAATTCTGGATCTAGTACCTGTAGATCAGCGTAGGCTCTCCGAGATCGAGACAGCCTGCACTGTGGGCAGAATCCGTGTGATCGTATCGTTCCAGCGCTGAAGGGCAGTGCTTGTAACATAAACTACATCACCGGGTTCCAATGAGAACCGTGTACCTAACAGCAACCCTGTAGGTGAGCTGGTATCGAGTTGAAACACATTCATTTGGTCATCTAGACCCGCCCTAAACACAAAGACGCCCCGTGCATCTGCGCGACCGTCTCGCAACCCTCCCTGCCGTGTCAAAGCCTGTGTTAAGCTTATCCGATCGTTGGAAAGATCGATTGTGGCTGGGTCCGCAATTTCTCCGAGCAGAAACGCCTCTAGCGCCCTTAGCTTTGGGACAATGACAGTATCACCATTACGCAAAATGGGGTTATTTTGGCGATAGCCACGTTCAAGGAACCCAGTGACATCAATGCGCGTTACATGATCACCGCGCTGTAATGCGACCCTTGTCAGATCACCATCTTCTGAAATACCGCCCGCTGCGTTGATCGCTCCCAATAGTGTAAGTGGCACCGTCGTGAGCGCTTGCGTGTTTGCAGACTTAACTTCACCGCCTACGAGAACACTTTGCGAATTAAACGCCCCAACACGAATATCGACTTGCGGATTTGGAATGTACTCAGCCAAACGTGTCGATAACTCAGTTCGAACATCAGAAATGGTTCTGTTGTTTGCCAAAACTGAGCCGATGAAAGGATAAAAAAAGGTCCCATCTGCCTGCACCGCAAAACCAGGGTCGACCGCACTACGTTGGGAACCGGCAGGCACATTTAAATCTGGCTGGCCGAAGACCGTTACAACAAGGACATCACCTGGTCCAATTCTGTATTCCCAGTGCCTAGAAGTATCTAAGCTTGCAGCAACTGGCGCGCGGTCAGGATTGGAAAATTGTCTTATGTTTGAGGCATCAAGGCGCGTAACTACTACGTTCTCTTCAAGTTGGCTTTGGCCACTTTCATCTATCGGAAAAATAGTGGTGCCATTTGTGCAAGCTGCGAGACACAGTGCAAAGCACATAACCAAACACCTACGCATGTTGCCCCCCAAAACCGACAGACTTTTTGCTTAACCCGCGGCTTTGAATTGCGGTACCCCCAAATAGGATCCGCAATGAGAATTCTCAAAACTGAAACAAGAGTGTTGCACAATCAATCGCTGTAACGTGCGCAAGGTTTAACAAGTATTAACCAATTTTGGACAGGTTCGCTCGCATGATCTCATGCCTTCCCGAAAGGATCCGTCCATGACCAACCCATTCGCCAGCCGGCTTGTTCCGCTCAGCGGACCTGCGCGCGACCTGATGCCAGTTTCCCCAAACGACACCACTGATCTAACGACAACTGCTGTCTCGCTCTATATCGAGGCAGGCGGCGATCTGTCTCTGGTCACCGAGGCAGGTGAAACGCGTAGTCTTACGGTCCCCGATTTCATGGTTCTGCCGCTTGGCGTCCGCCGCGTAAATGCGACTGGAACCACAGCTGCAGGAATCCACGCATTGGTGATCCAATGAATTTGGGCTTTGAGCTTGGTGTCACCAATATCTCACGACGCGGCGATAGTTTGCCTTGGTGGCAGAGTTACGCAGCGATATCGGGTGCACTGCCTGATCTTGTCCTAGAGGGAGAGGGCGGTCGCCTTCACGGCGCGACGGCCCTCAATGGCTGGACCATCGATTTGACGGGGCTTGATCTAAGCTCCGGCTTTACCCTCCACGCACGTGGACATCTCGATTACGCCGGTGAACCGGCGACCTTTCCCCGCCTTGTCGAGGTTGGGACAGATGGCGATCCAAGCAATCGCCAATCGTTGATGATTCAAAAGTCTACGTCACAAGTCCGAGTGATCTCACGCCAATCCGACGTAGTGCGATTTTCAGCCAGCTTTCCCGATCCGACGGTGAGCACGGGCAGCCCGTTCGAAAGCACAATCCGTTTCGCCCCGCATGACTTTGCCGCAGCGATGCCAGGTGCGATCACACAATTCGATACGGCAGGTGGGGTGCCTGCTGGGTTGAACAGACTTTTCCTGAGATCGGCTGCGGGTGAGCCTCCTGTTTCAGGTCGCGTAGACTTGGTGGTTCTATGGGCAAGCGCACTTGCTGATACGGATCTAGAAAACTACGCCCCGTAGAGCCAAAAAATGCCATTTAACGAGAATAAGTTTCGGCAGTGCCCTCCCCGAGTTTACGCGGCGGTTGCACTGCCGCCACCGTTAAATGGGATGACGAAAGTCAGCAGAAAAATGCTGGAGCTGCTAAATGCTGAAGGCGGCGTTACACGGCCAGCAGTTCTACCAAACTGGCTTTGGCCCAGCTGGCGTCATATCGGTTTTGCGCGACAAGTACAGCAAGGCAGTGGCAAACTCTATTTCGTCCCAGATGCCGGGCGTGGGCTGCATCTGAACGCCCTGGAGGCCCGTTTGATGGGTCGGTATCAGCGCATTCTGCTGCATCACCATGTTTTTAGTTATTTGAATGACTATGATGTCAGATTTGCGAAGTTTCTGAATGCTCTTCCCTGCTGCGTTTCGCACATCATGTTATCTCAGAATATGAAAAGATCGTACCATGCACTCTACGATCGGCATGATGACATATACGTACTCGGCAACAGTCCTTTCGTGCAAAAGCCGGAGATCGTTGACCGTCGCACCCGGGTCAAACGCTTAGGTTTTCTTTCAAACATCACAACCCAAAAAGGCGTCGAGGAGGTGATGGAAACCGCACGTACGATCCCCGAAATCGAGATTGATATTGCAGGGCCTGCGACCCCCGATGTTCAAAAGACGATATCAAGGTTTGTTGAGGAGGCCCCTTTGAAACGCAGATGGCTCGGGGCAGTCTATGGCTCTGACAAGAAACAGTTCTTTCGAGACATTGATATCCTGTTATTTCCAACTCGATACCCGAACGAGGCACAGCCGCTTGTGATCTTTGAGGTCCTTGCTGCAGGTATACCAGTATTGGCCACACCGCGTGGATGCATACCCGAGCAACTCGACACACCAGATTGGATTTTGAGCCAGGAAAGCTTCGCTTGCGAGGCAGCGCGTCTGATCTCGCGCTGGATCCATCATCCCGCGTCATATGCAAATGCGGTCCTCCACGCCAAATCTGTTTTTGACCGGCATTTGGAACAGGACAGCAGAACCCTGAGGGATATCGTCAACAGGTTTGGGGCCTGAGAATGCTGCCAAATCTCCTTCTGATAGGTGCCATGAAGGCTGGCACGACGTCTCTTTATGAGGATCTTTCAAACTTCGACGGCATCTTTATGTGCCCGGAGAAAGAGCCGAACGACCTGCTTACCGATTACGTGGAAACGGAGGAGGGCCGCGCCAGCTATGCGTCAAAGTTTTCACGCGGCGGGGCTATGAAGTGGCGTGGAGAAGCGTCGACTGCATATTCAATGATGCCAACCTATAAAGGTGTAGCAAGACGGGCGAGGCACGTTCTTGGACCGGACATCCGGATCATTTATCTCACGCGAGACCCGATTGGACGCATAATCAGCCAATATCGCCATTTGTGGGGTCTGGGCCTTGAAACACGGTCCATGAATTCTGCAGTGCTCGGAACCGAGTATATCTCGTACAGCCGCTACGAATGGCAGCTGGCAGCTTGGCGCGCTGAATTTGCCGATAACCAGATTCTCGTGCTCAGATTCGAAGACTACGTCACCAAGAAAGAAGCTGTAGTGCAGCAAATTTCGGATTTTCTTGAGCTGCCAACCCCAGAGACTAGTGTCGCCACGCACCGGAACGCAACACGCGACAAACCAATCGTCCCGCCAGGTGGCAGTCTGTCCGGTCTTGTCCATTCTCAGCTATACTATTCCTATGTGAAGCCATTCGTGCCGTACTCCATACGCTCTTTGGCAAAAGCCTGGCTACTTCCAAAAGCCGCGCAATCCACTGAACGGCTATCGCCCTCTACGCTGGCACTTCTTGAAGAACATTTACGAGAATGACTCGGTTCCTTTGGATCATACTGGGGCTGAATTCGGTCCTTGGCGTAATTGCGGTTCTGGTCGCTCCTTGGCTTGACGGACCTTCGCAAATAATTGCGTTATCGCACCTTTCCGTGGTCACGCTGCTATTGCCACCCATGGCATTCAAGCGAAACGTTGCTGCCCTTGATCCGCTGCTGCTGGTAATCGTCTATGTGATCGTAGGAGCGATAATACCGTCTTATCTGCTGGCCTTTTACCAAAGCGACCGCCTTCGTTTCATCCTGAATGGCCTGTCTAACTCGGTCATTATGGAAGGCAGTTTTTGGTATCTTTTTGGAACCTTTTTGATCGGATGCGGCTATGCGTCTTGCCGGCGACGCATACCGATCGAACACTTTTTACCGACCGATGCCGGAATTAGCGCACGTGGAATTCAGATCGCTACATTTATCGGGATATTGTTGACCGCGCTCGCAACAATCTTGTTTGTAGGCGTCACAGGCGGACTGGAAGCGCTATCGGCCAAACGGAGTGTGCAGATCACCACCGCGTCTGGGACTGTGCATGGCAGCGGCGCATACTACCGGATGATGGGTGACCTCTCATTATTCCTTTTGT
>Ga0189292_10527_pt1 | contig 10910 bp, 6 predicted proteins | sample UW1oraminimetaG_FD_130317 | JGI IMG/M metagenome (GOLD analysis project Ga0189292, IMG submission 130317) | Marine microbial communities from the Costa Rica Dome - UW179A-orange mini metaG | ecosystem: Environmental > Aquatic > Marine > Oceanic > Photic zone | place: Costa Rica: the Eastern Pacific... | reverse complement strand
TGGACGACGCCGAGGGGCGCGAGATCGATTTCCGCAACACGCTCATCATCCTGACCTCCAACGTCGGCTCGTCGGCCATCATGCAGGCCTGCCTGAACAAGAGCGCCGAGGAACGGCCCGATCCGGACGCCATGCAGGAACTGCTGGCGCCGCAGCTGTACAAGGCCTTCAAGCCCGCCTTCCTGGGGCGCATGAAGACCATCGCCTACTACCCGGTGGACGACGACGCCCTGGCCCGCATCATCGGCCTGAAGCTGGCCCGCATCGCCGAGCGCGTGCAGGCCAACCACCGCGCCGTGTTCGACTGGGACGAGGCGCTGGTCGAGGCCGTGCTGGCGCGCTGCACCGAGGTCGACACCGGCGCGCGCAACGTCGACCACATTTTGAACGGCACGCTGTTGCCGCAGATCGCCGAGCAGGTGCTGGGCCGCATGGCGCAGGGTGAAGCGATCGCGCGCATCCGCGTCACGGCCGGCAAGAACGGCGACTTCCGCTACCGCCTGACCTGAGCCCGGAGCCGAGACCATGCCCCAGGATGCTTCCGGATTGTCCCGCCTGTCGACCGCCGGCATCGCGCAGGCCAACCGCCTGCTGGACCTGCGCACGCCGCTGGGCGAAAACCGCCTGGTGGCCGAGACCCTGTCGGCCACCGAGCAATTGAGCGGCGGCGCCTATCGGCTCGAGATCACCGCGCTGTCCGACGACGCGCATATCCCCCTGAAGGCCCTGATGGGCCAGCCCGTCACGCTGCGCCTGCAGACCGCGCTCGACCGCGAGCAGCCGCGCCTGTGGCACGGCCACGCCACGGCGGTGCGCTTCCTGGGCGCCAACGGCGGCCTGGCGCGCTATGGCCTGACCGTGGAGCCGTGGCTGGCGTTCCTGCGGGCGCGGCGCGACAGCTTCGCCTACCAGGACAAGACGGTGATCGACATCGTCGACAGCATCTTCGGCGACTACAAGGGCCAGGGCGCGCTGGCGCCGCAATGGCGCTGGGAGGTCAAGGACCGCGCCGCCTACGCCAAGCGCAGCCTGACCATCCAGTACCGCGAGACCGATTACGCCTTCATCGAGCGCCTGCTGGCCGAGGAGGGCCTGTTCTATTGGGTCGAGCACGCCGACGCCGGCCACACCCTGGTCATTGCCGACCACAACGACGCCTTCAAGGCCGGCCCGCAGGCCAGCGTGCGCTTCGCCCGCGCCGACGTGACCGAGACCGAGGACAGCATCCAGCAATGGAGCGCGCGCAAGCGCTGGCAGACCAACGCCGTGCGCATGGCCAGCTGGGACTACCGCAGCGCCCAGGCGCGGCCGGTGTCGGCGCAGGCGGACAGCGGCAAGCTGGCGAATCCGCTGGAACTGGTCAGCGATGACTACCCCGGGCAGTATGCCTACGAGGACAGCGCGCAGGGCGAGCGGCTGGCGCACAATGCGCTGGCCGCGCTGCGCGTGCGCCAGCAGAGCGTCGAGGGCGCCGGCACCGTGCGCACGCTGGCGCCGGGCCAGCGCTTCGAGCTGACCGGCCACTACCAGCAGGGCGGCCCGTCCGCGTTCGTGGTGATCGCGATCACGCACCAGGCCCGCAACAACTTCGACGCCGACCTCGGCCGCGCCGTGCGCGAGGCGCTGGGCGGCGACGAGGGCGAGGACGCCGATTTCTACCGCAACGCCTTCACCTGCATCGGCAGCGACACCGAATTCCGCCCCGCGACGCAGGACGGTCACGGCACGCGCCTGCATCCCCGTCCCACGGTGTTCGGCGCGCAGACCGCGCTGGTGGTGGGCGCCGAGGAGCCGGTGCACACCGACCGCGACCACCGCATCAAGGTGCAGTTCCACTGGCAGCGCGGCAAGGCGTCCAGCAGCCGGCTGGCGCACCCGTCGGGCGACGAGAACGCGCCGGCCAAGGACGAGCTGGGCGCCTGGGTGCGCGTGGCCGAGCCGGTGGCCGGCGGCGACTGGGGCGGCCATTTCGTGCCGCGCGTCGGCCAGGAAGTGCTGGTGGAATTCCTGCACGGCGACATCGACCGCCCGGTGGTGGTCGGCGCGCTGTACAACGGCGAGGGCGCCGAGGATGCCTCCCACAACCAGGTGCAGGCGGGCGGCGCCAATGCCACCGGCAACGCGCCGGCCTGGTTTGCCGGCGGCAATGACGGGCACGCGCACAACGCGGTCATGTCCGGCTTCAAGACCCAGGCCCTGGCCACCAGCGGCGCGGGCACCGGCGGCTACAACCAGCTGGTGCAGGACGACACGCCGGGCCAGTCGCGCCTGACCGCCTCGACCACCCAGGCCGATGCCCGCCTGAACCTGGGCCACGTCAAGCAGCAGCGCGACAACGAGCGCCTGCAGGACCTGGGCCATGGCGCCGAACTGTCGACCAAGGAAGCGGTGGCGCTGCGCGGCGGTTCCGGCCTGCTGATCAGCGCCGACCTGCGCGAGAACGCCGAGGGCGCGCTGCTGGACAGCGCCGAGGCGGCCAAGCAGATCGACGCCGCCCTCGAATCGGCCAAGGAACTGGGCGACATCGCGGTCAAGCAGAAGGCCATCCTGGATGGCGATCCGCAGGCGCTGCCGGCGCACGATGCCCTCGGGCACGTCCGCGACGTGGTCGAGGCCACCCAGGACGATGCCAACGCCGAGGGCGCCGCCGTCAAGGTGGCGGCCTACAGCGAACCGCACCTCCAGGTCAGCGCGCCCAGCGGCATCGGCCAGTACACGCCGGCCAACGCCTTCCTGGTGGCCGGCGCCACCTTCGCGCAGATCGCGCCCGATGTGAACTGGGCCAGCAGCGCCCACCTGGCGGTGGGGGTGGCGGCCGGCGTGGTGCTGTTCACGGCGGGCCACGAGGCCGGCGGCGGCCGCGCGGTGCAGGACCGTGGCCTGCGGCTGCACGCCGCGGGCGGCAAGCTGCGCCTGCACAGCCAGGACGCCAAGATGACGCTGACGGCCGAGAAGGCCGTGACCTTCGCTTCCGCCGGCGCCAGCGTGCTGATCGAGGCCAAGCAGCGCGTGCTGGCCACCGCCGCGGGCGCCTATGTGCGGCTGGAAGGCGGCGGCATCCAGCTGCATGCGCCGGGCAAGGTCGAGCTGAAGGCGGGAGCGCACAACTGGGTCGGGCCGCAGACGGCGAGCTGCAACCTGGCGCCGCCCTCGGGCGAATTCAAGGATTGTCCCAGCAAGGTGAACAGCGCGGCGGCGGGAGGGGCGGCCTTTGTTTGACGGCATCCTTCCCCACGGCGAGGACCGCGACGCGGCCGTCCGGCTCTACGAACGCCTGCTGGCCGCCGCCGCGCGCACCCCGTCAAGCGCGCTCTACGTACTGGTGGATCCCACCATCGAGGATCCGCTGGCGCATGCAGCCCGGCGCGAGAGCGCCGTGGCGCTGCCGTTGGACCGTGGCCGCTTCCTGGCCGGGCATTGCCCCTATCTGCTGGCGCTGGGAGACTTTGGCCGCGACGACGCCATCGAATTGAGCATTGCCGCGGCCTGCGCGGCCGCGGCGCCTGGCCACACCCATCGCGCGGTCTGCGGCTGGATCGCCAGTCCGGTGGCCCCGACGGCGCTGGCTCGCCATCTGGCCAGGATGGCGCGCTGCCTGGTGCCGGATCGGGCCGATCCGGTGACCTTGCGGCATTGGGATCCGCGCGTCGCCGAGGTGCTGGCCGAGGTGCTGTCCGAAGACCAGCTGCGCCAATGGCTCGCGCCGGTCCAGGCCTATTGGCGGCCGTGCCGCGCGGCCGGGGAACTGGCGGTCCAGTACGAACGGCCGGCCGCCGCGGGCGCGCCGCAAGCCGGGCCGGCCGCGCCGCTGGTGCTCGATCGCGCGCAGTGCGCCGTGCTGGAACGCGCCGGCTGGGTCAACCAGGCGCTCGACGCCCTGGCCGAAGCCGGACACGACATGGCCGAGGCGCGGCTGCGCGAGCGCGCCGACCGCCAGGTGGCGCGCGCGCAGGCGCTCTGGGGCCTGGAGACCGACACCGACATCGTCGATTTCGCGCTGCATGGCCTGCTGGTGCATCCGCATTTCGACCAGCATCCCGACGTTCGCCACGCCATGGCCACGGTCCAGGCGAGCGGCGTCGCGGCGGTGGCGGCCTTGAACGACATCACGGAAGAACAATGGAACCGCGTGCGGCAATGGCCCGGCACGACGGTCGAACCGGAGCAGACAGAGGTGAGGGATGGCGGAGCTTTCTAACGCGCGTTGCGCCGCGGCGGCGAATACCTGCGGCGAGACCAAGGGCAAGTGCATCAACTGCGACAAGAAGGGCGGCGTGGCGATCATGCCGCTGGTGCCCGCGCCGCTGCCGCGGCCCATGGTGAGCGATGCCTGGGCCAACACCGAGCACGGCGGCGCCAGCAACACGCAGTGGGCGATTCCCGCCCACCGCATGTACAGCACCTGGATGGAGAAGAAGCTGGAGGCCCACACCAAGGTGCGGCTGTTCGATCCCAGGTTCGACCCCGCCGGACTGCCGGCGGAGACCTACTTCGCGCGCGTGCCGGCCGCGGGCTACCTGTACGTGCTCAAGCAGGACAAAACCTGGGACGGCTACCTGATCGACAGCAAGGGCTACTACCGCAAGATCCCGGTCGCCAAGATGCCCGAGGACGCCGAGACCACCGAGCCGCTGTCCGAGGCCTGCTCGTCGGAAGGGCACAACAACATCGGCACGCAGTTCATCACCATCGACCACCTGCGCAGCCCCACGGCCTGGATCGCCTACAGCCGCTACGTCTGGGACAAGCAGACCCGCCAGGACTACGCCGACGACAAAGACGGCTGCCGCGGCGCGCGGATGACCGAACTGAACCTGAAGGACATCGCCGACGGCAAGGTCGGGTTGGGCAGCGCCGCGCCCAACACCTGCAAGCTGACCCTGCCCGACATCACGGGCATCGTCGCCGACTATGCCGTGGCGGACGTGCAGCGCTGCCTGAATGCGGGCCTGCACAACCCGCTGCAGATGCGCGCCGAGCCGGAACCGCAACTGGTGACGGCGCAGATGTGGGCCGTGAATTCGCTGCTGCCGGCGCTGCAATGGGGGGTCGGGGTGGTGCTGCCGGATCCGGTGGGGATCGTGCAGGAGTTGAATCTGCGGCGCAATATTGCTGCGGCGCGCGCTTCGGTGCTTGAAGGAGCGCTGGACCCGGAACGCGCGCGCAAGCGCGTCATTGCCGACATCATTCAAGGCATGTGCTTGAGCGCTAAAGCCAATCCGGGGCCGTTCTGGGCGGCGAATTATGGACCCGAACGTTATGAAAGAAACATAGACACCGGCGCTTGGCAAGCCGCCCTTGCGGACAGTGAGGGCAAGAAGTCCTTGATGACACAGATCGCGAACTTGAGTGCGCTATTCACGACTTGGATCAAATGCCCGGGCTGGAAACAGCAGCAACGCACCGACTTCTGCGACAGGGATGACGCAGCCGGGGTACGGCGCGAAAACATGGCCGCGTCGTGTGTTGCCGGATCGGGGCAGACTGAAAAGGAGCGTGTGGAGGTATGGGGCGAGCTTTGGAAACTGTCGGTTGACGATCCGAACAACTGGTTCTATCGAAGCCTGTCTGCTGGAAACGCGGATCTGTTCAAGCTATTGGCGGATACGGGCTCAGTCGACGAGGCCGGTTCCATTGTCAGGGCCGCGTATGCAATGGTGACGCCATATCTGGAAGGGGGCGCGTTGAAAATCGACAACCTGCGCGAAGCCCTGCGTGCCAAGCGTCGCTACAACGAGGCTACCGCCACGCTGGTGGACACCGTGACCGGGCTGCTGACCAAGTTGATGATCAACGATCCAAAGACGTACAACCGGCTGATGCGTGGCATTGCGATGACGCTTGTCACGCGTGAGGATCTGCTGGTTGCTCCCACTGTGCTGAAGGGACCATTGTCGGAGATCAAGAATCTTCTGGAAGAAGCTGCCACCAAACCGATAGAAGGTCACGCCCCGGTGCGTGTTGGCGGTGACTTGCCCGCCGGCAGGGGCTATCTGGCTCAGGAAGGCAATTTGGGCCAGCGCGGTCTCAGCTTGTCGGAAACGGTGGGTCGCGGTGTGTATCTGGATTTGCCGGAGGACAGAACGACCATTTCCGCCGTGGTGGCGTTCACCTTCAAGAAGCTGGCCCAGGGGGAAAAGCTGAGTGGCTCCTTTGCTGGAGGCACACCCCTGCAGGAAATTGAATTGCCATTGCGTGAACAGGCCCGGATGAATCCTTATCTGAATGGCCGAGCTGCACTGGTAGGGAACCTGGCATCTACGGTATTAGGTTCCGGGATCATGTTCTTCCAGGCACAAGGTGCGATCAATGCCTTGGCGGCAACGCTCAAGGAAGGTGCTTCGCTGGAAGACAGGTTCTCGAGTGGCGCTGGCGCGACGGCGAATATCGTTGCCATGGTCGCCGTCGGCTTCGACCTGGCTTCCTCCATAGGCACGCTTGTTTCCAATGAGGTTTCCAAGAGACTCATGCGGCAAGGGGCCAAACTCGGACTCGCCGCCGGCATTCTCGATGGCTTGGTGACCGCCTATGGTGCATACCGCAAGCGGCAAGCCGGCAACAATACGTCGGCGTATTGGAGTACCGCATCGGCGCTCGCGACCGTGATATCGGGAGTGGCAGGCTATGGCACTACGATGGCGGTTGCTGGTGGAGGTACCGCCTTTACGGTCTTAGGGCTATCGCTGGGACCCGTCGGCTGGACCTTGTTGACGATCGCCGCGCTGGGCGTCGCCATATGGACTGCGGTGAACGCTGCGGGAACCGACGACGCCAGCCGTTTGCCGGTCGAATACTGGCTTGATAACGGCGTGTTTGGCAAACGCACCCAGCTTGGCAATACGGATAACAACCCCTTTGCCACCAAGGCGAGCGCGGGAAAACGAGGTGCGCCGGCTGTTCCCTTCCTCAACTTGAATGACGAACTTCAAGCGTTGGAACGCATCATTCTGGTGGCCAGCGGTTACCTGATGAAAGGCGCGGTGGGCAATGGCTACTTTCATGCGCATTACAACGTTACTGTTCCGCTATATTCTGATGACAGTCGGGTCACGATCGAGTTCTATCGGAATGACAGGGACGGAAAGAAGGTTTTCCGCACCATGAGCGCCGGTAAGAACGCGACATTGCCTGCGGTACAGAGTGGATCGGTTCTTGTTCCTGCTCCCGGGTTCCAAAACGAGAAAATGACTATTGATCCAGTCAGTAAAAGCGCCAAATTGACGGGCTCTTTTCAGGTGTTCCTGGGGTTGCGCGGGTTCTATTGCATGAAGGTTCATTATTGGCCGAGCGAAATACAGCGGCCGGGAATGGAGACGGGGTTTGAGTCAGGGGTTTACGTTGACAGTTACTAGGAACAGGAAAGAGAAGAGAGATTTGGAGGTACTCCCTGATCGCACCGGAGCATGGGGCTGGCTGTTGTCGGGGCGCTCCGGAGTGCAGCCGGCGGCTGAAGGCATGGTTACCGAGTTGACGCCCGCTTGCCTGCGCTTGACGGGGCCTTTCGAGGCCTCGCGTGGCTACGTGGCATGTGTCTCGCTCGCTGCTGCGGTTGGTCTGACTTTGCTGTTCCTTACGGCTCTGATCGACCTGAGTACGGGCAGGACCGTTCTGGATACCGGACTTGCCGTGATAATGGGGGGGTATTCTGTATGTGCATTGATCGGTTGGATCTGCGCCTATCGATTTGTTTTTTCACCGATCCAGGAAACCACTCTCATCAGTCGGTCCTTGCGACGCATATATGTGTGGGAAAAGCGGACTGGTTGGACGTCGGTCGATTTTGATCGCGCGCACGCCTACGTTGGCAATTTTCAGGTGGTAACGACAACCGGCGCGGGAGCTGCCTATCCCTTGCGCGTCGTAGAGATCGAGCCCGACACTCGCCGTATCATCAAGGGCGTGGCACTGACCGCTCCATTTGATCGTCCAGAACCCGCCGCGCAACTTTGGGAGTTCGTCCGGTTGTACATGGACGGGGAGCCGGCGATGCTGCCGCCAGTGACGTTGGTGCCGGATTGTCGCGTCAATGCGTATGCGTGGATGGACCTTGAGCTGTTTCCATACGCAATCGATCGTCATCACAGATTGGTGCGGCCGTTTGCGTTCTGGTTCTTCAGTGGTGCCTATTACCTGCCGAACTGGATGGAATACTGGATTCGTCGATTCGGTCGTCGCCCCGCGCTGCCTCCGGAATTGGCGGCGGTGGTGGGCTGGCAAGGCGAAAGCCCGTATCGAATCGCCCCGCCGACACAGGAGGAGCTGGCGGCGCGAGCAGGTAATCTGCCCTCCGTGAAGAGGCGTTGGCGTCTGGCGAGCATCTTCGGCTTGGCGCTCTGGGTCGTCCTGCCGCTGTTTTTTGTGGGCGTCGTGGTGTCCAACTGGTAGGTGGATATTAATGGAGGTCGGTTCCACGCCGGCGGTATGCATCCGATGAGCAGAGCGCGATCGGCGGGACACACGGAAGCAGTGGCGATGACGCCTCAGTGGAATGACAAAGCCAGCAAGCTGACCGGCAAGATCGCGGGACTGCGCCGGGTCAGGCGATCGCGCGATTTCGTGATGGAACAGCTCGGAGGCGGCGTGGGGGCGTCGGCGGTGTCGGCGGGACTGGCGGGGATGGGGGGCGCGGCCATTGCGATTGCTACCCTCGACAGCACTGAGAAGGCGGATTTTGTCGAATTCACGCTCGATGGACAACCGGTTCGAGGCTGGTTCTGGCGGTTTCCCTTTGACGAGGGCGATGACATCGAACTGGTGGCCGAGCACGACGGGCAGGCGTGGATCGCCTACGGCGCCCGACGGCCGGCCGATGCGCTGGTTGCGGTGTATCCGCATTGCTTCGAGGGGCGCCGGGCGCACTACGCTTCCACGTTCCGCTTCTGGGGCATCGTAGTGGGGGCGGTTTTTCTGTTCATGATGTGCCTGGATGCGATTTTCGCGATGTTCAAGGGCACATTCAGCCTGGCAGGGCAGTTGTCCGCGTATGCGGTCTACCTGGCCTATGGGCTGCCCGCGCTGGTGCTGGTTTTCGGATTCCTGGCGTGGCGCGGCGGTCGCAAGACGGAAGGATTTGCGCGGATGGCGGAGACCATTTTCGCCGGCTTTGGCTGGCGGGACGCCAGCAGCATCAATTTGCGCAAGACCTCCAGGGCGCTGCGTCGCGAGGGTGATGGGCGTGACTACGGCACGCTCTATTTCCGCTACCAATGAAGCAAGCGCGCGCGTCCGTGATTGGCTCGCGCCGTCGACAGTGCGAGTCGCAACAAGGAGGAGCAATGCGGCATGGCAGAGGCCGGGCGGGCATCACCATGGTCCCGGAGAAGAGCGGTGCATGGGGATGGTTGCTGCCCGCGAGCTCGGAACGCGCGCGCAGCCCGGAGGATCCCTCCGTGCTGTACAACGTGGTCGAAATCAATCCCGCCTGCCTGCGGCTGGTCGATCCCACCGAGAACCTGCGTGGCCTTGGCATCGTCATGACGATTATGTTCAGCCTGATGTTGCTGCTGATCGCAACCAATTTCATCCTGTTCTACGACACGGCGACGCGCGGCTACGGCGGCGAGTATCTGGCGTTCGTCGCAGGCGGCTCGCTGCTGGGGGTGTTCGGGCTGTGGCGCGCCTACCGCGCTGCGTCCGCGCCGATGCAGTACACCTCCATCATCAGCCGGCGGCTGCGGCGCATCTACGCCTGGAGCAGGAAGGGCGGCTGGATTTCAGTGGACTACGACCGGGCCGTGGCATTCATCTTCAGGGGCCGGCTGGTGGCGCCCACAGGGGCGAGCGCGCCGGTTGTTTCGTTGCGGATGGCCGAGCTTGAGCCGGGCTCGCGTCGCATCGCGCGCTGCGTCGCGCCCACCCGGATCTTTTCGTCGCGCGAAGCCACCGCTGGCGCCTGGCAGTTCATCCGGCGCTACATGGACGAAGAGCCCGCTGCTGTTCCTCCTGTGGTCCTGATGCCGAATCATCGCATCAATGCCTTTGCGTGGATGGACCGGGAACTGTTTACGGAGGAGATCGACCGGCAGCATTATCCCGCCGGCCTGTTCGACGGATTCGCGTTCTGGATCATGGCGGGGGCCTACTACCTGCCGAACTGGATGGAATACTGGGTACGGCGCTATGGCAAGCGGCCGCCGCTGCCTCCTGAATTGGCTGCCGCCCTGCAATGGGAAGGCGAGAATCCGTACCGCGTCGTACCGCCCACCCCGGAAGAAGCGCTGGCCATGCAAGGCAAGCTTCCCCATATGAAAAAGCGCTGGCTGCACGCCAGCATCCTGGGGATCCTGTTGTGGGGCGTCCTGCCTTTGGGGTTCGTGCTGGTGACGGTATTGAAGTGGATAGCGTCATTAAATTAAATCCGGGTAATATTGACGAACATATTTAATCCGGGTAAAAATTCGTCCTGCGAATGATCGCAACCAAGGACGCAAGCATGAGCACATTCGATCTGAACACCGGCGCCACCGCGCCGCTGGCCGATGAGGTTGACCTGGCCGACCTGCCCGTGGACGGCGCGCTGCCGCCCGGGCTGGACGGGGTCCTGGTCCGCAACGGCCCCAACCCCCTGCGCGGCCGCTTCGAGGGCAACGACGTGCTGTCGTGGTGGCCGCAGCCGGCGATGCTGCACGCCATTGCCTTCCACGGCGGCCGGGCGACCGGTTACCGCAACCGCTGGGCGCGCACCCGGATCTGGGCGCGCGAATACGACCCGCAGGCCGAGGCCGGCCTGCCGGAGACCAATCCCAACGTCAATGTGCTGCGCCACGCGGGCGAAGTGCTGGCGCTGGCCGAGGGCGGGGCGCCGTTGGCGATGACGCCAGCGCTGGATTTCCTGGGCGCCAGCCGGCACCATCCGGGGCTGGCGGGCGGCATGACGGCGCACCCCAAGGCGGACCCCGAGACCGGGGAAC
>Ga0189292_10526_pt1 | contig 10920 bp, 8 predicted proteins | sample UW1oraminimetaG_FD_130317 | JGI IMG/M metagenome (GOLD analysis project Ga0189292, IMG submission 130317) | Marine microbial communities from the Costa Rica Dome - UW179A-orange mini metaG | ecosystem: Environmental > Aquatic > Marine > Oceanic > Photic zone | place: Costa Rica: the Eastern Pacific... | reverse complement strand
TTGGTCATCTTCGCCGCGAGGAAGCCACCGACATAGCGGCCTTCATAGGAACGGGTCAGATAGGTGCCGACGTTTTTCGCCTGCTTGTAGCCGGTGGCGTGCTCGAAGGTGACCTTGGGGAACTGCTTGGCCACCTTCAGCGTGGGGTTCATGTAGCCAAAGGAGGTGGTGAAGATCAGGTCGTAATCGCTCTTGGCCATGTTGCGGATGACCCGCTCGGCATCGGCGCCTTCCGGCACGTTCTCGACGAAGCTGGTCTTCACCTTGTCGCCCAGCTGCTCTTCCATGTATTTGCGACCCTGCTCATGCTGGTAGGTCCAGCCGTGGTCGCCGATCGGGCCGATGTAGACGAAGCCGACCTTCAGCGGATCGGCGGCCGAAGCGGCGGCCGTGGTGAGAGCGGCGCTGAAGCCGATCGCTGCGGCAAAGGCGCGCAGCAGGGTTTTCCGTGAGTTGTTCTGCATGGCGGGTGACGCTCCTGTTTGTCTAGCTACAGAGCCTGTGTTGGCTGATAGCTGGTTAGCAAAAAGCTGACCAACTGGACAGATACCTTAGTTGCGCCGGATTGCGGCCGCTTCGACTCGACGCCGAGGTCCGATCGAGGCTTGCGCTGGTGCGCCAGTAATCCACGCTGCCCAGCTTTGGTGCAAGCCTCGATCATCGCTGATCAGCCGTTTACCAGCTGTCGGGCCGCCTGCTGGTGATCGGCGATCAGCCCCTGCACGTCGAGGCCTTCGACCTGCCCGTCGACGACGCGCCATTTGCCGTCGACCATCACCCGGTCGGCGCGGTCGGCGGCGCAAAGCAGCAGCGCGGCGACGGGGTCATGGCTACCGGAGAAGCGCAGTTCGTCGAGCTTGAACAGGGCGAGGTCGGCCTGTTTGCCGACCGCCAACTCGCCGATGTCGCTGCGCCCGAGCAGGCGTGCGGAGCCGCGGGTCGCCCAGCCGAGCACCTTCTGCGGGGTGATCTTCTCGGCGCCGTAGCGCAGGCGCTGGATGAACAGCGCCTGACGCGCTTCGAGCATCATGTTGGAGGCGTCGTTGGAGGCCGAACCGTCGACGCCCAGGCCGATGATGGCGCCCTTGTCCTCGAGCTCGAGCGTGTGGCAGATGCCGGAGGCCAGGCGCATGTTGGAGCTCGGGCAATGACAGATGCCGACGCCGGCCGCGCCCAGGCGGTGAATTTCCACCTGGTTGAAATGGATGCCATGGGCCAGCCAGGTTCGCGGGCCGAGCCAGCCGACGCTCTGCAGGTAGTCCACGGTGCGCATGCCGAAGCGCTTCGCGCAGAACTCCTGTTCGTCCAGTGTTTCGGCAAGATGCGTATGCAGGCGCACGTCGCGTGCTTCGGCTATCTCGGCACAGGCACGCATGATGTCGGTGGTGACCGAGAACGGCGAGCAGGGCGCCAGGGCGATCTGGATCTGCGCGCCGTCGCCGCGCTCGTGGTAGCGGTCGATCAGCCGTTCGCTGTCGGCGAGGATGGTCTCGGCGTCTTGCACCACGCTCTTGCATGGCAGGCCGCCGTTTTCCTTGGACAGGTTCATCGAGCCGCGGGTGAGCATGGCGCGCATGCCCAGCTCGCGGACGGCCTCGACCTGAATGTCGATGGCGTCTTCGAGCCCGCCCGGGAACAGGTAGTGGTGATCCGCCGCCGTGGTGCAGCCGGACAGCAGCAGCTCGGCCAGCGCCACCTTGCTCGCCAGCTGCAGCGCCTGCGGCGTGAGCCGCGCCCAGACCGGGTAGAGGGTCAGCAGCCAGTTGAACAGCGGCTCGTTGACCACCGGCCCCCAGGCGCGGGTGAGGGTCTGGTAGAAGTGGTGGTGGGTGTTGATCAGCCCCGGCAATACCACGTGTTCACGGGCGTCGAAGGTTTCATCCACCGGCAGCGTGGGCGTGGCGCCGGCGGCAAGCAGTTCGGTGATGACACCGTCTTCGATCACCAGTCCGCCTTGGGCTTTCTGGTCGTTGGCAGTGAAGAGGGCGAGGGGGTTCTTGATCCAGATTCGATGAGCAGCCATGGCCGGCTTTCTCCTGAATGGTTGAGTTCAGAGTAGCCAGCTCAGTTATGCCCTGTCTGCTGATCCAGGAGGCGGAGCGGTGGATGCCTCGCCGGGAGAGGAAGATAAAGGGTTTGGGGTGGGTTTGTCACAGGGCTGCCAAGGGTTGGGTAGTGGGAGCGGCCAATCCGACTCCCGAGATAACCCTTGTTGCCGTCATTACCAGGGCAGCGGATTGCCCTGGTAATCCAGGTACCGATGCCCACCCTGTCCAATGGCCTGGGTAACCTGCTCGAGCATACCGCGCGTGCTGGTCTCGACATCCAGTGGCGCCTGGTCGCCGCCCATGTCGGTCTTGACCCAGCCGGGATGCATCGACAACACGGTCAGCCGAGTCTCGCCCAGTCCGGCGACGAAGGTACGGGTCATGTGATTCAGCGCGGCCTTGCTCGCGCCGTACAGGTCCATGCCCATGCCCGGACCGGTTTCGACGCTGCCGAGGATGGAACTCATAAAGACGATCACGCCCTGCGCAGGATCGACCAGCGGCAGCAACCGCTCGGCCAGGCGCACCGGTGCGACGGCATTGGTGAAGAACAGCTGGCCGACTTCCGTTTGAGTGGCTTGCGTGGCCGGTTTGCCCTGCGGGCCGGCCACGCCGGCGTTGACGAATAGCACGTCGAGTCTGGTACCGGCCAGGCGGGCGGCCAGCTGGTCTACGCTGCCTGCATCGTCCATATCCAGCGTTTCGACGCGCACCTGCGGCATCTGGCTGAGGGCTTCGGCGTGCTGCGGGTTGCGCACCGTGGCGATCACCTGCCAGCCTGCAGCGCAGAACTGTTTCGCCAGGCCGAGACCCAGACCGCGGGAAGCGCCGATGATGAGTGCTGTTTTTTGCATGCTGCGTCCTCGGTAGGTCATGACTGACCGGCAAGAATAGCGCGGCTGTGACGCGCGCGTGCAGCAATGCTGGGGTGCGACACATGGTCGTCGTGCGAGTGTTGCAAGCGGTTTCGCGACGGTGGTCATAGGGGCGCTGTTTCGGCTCTGATGGGCCAGCGTTGCCGGTTTTTCCGGCATCATCGAATCAAAATCAGGGGGATCCAATGCCCGACCCGCAAACACAGTCGAACCGCTGGCATGCTCGGCAGAGCGATGAGGCGTTGCTCGAACTGAAGTCCTCGAGCGCCGGCCTCAGCCACGAACAGGCCCGGCAGCGCCTGCTGCAATACGGTCCCAATCGGCTCGATGAGGCCAAGCCAGCGAGTGTCTGGCAGCGCCTGCTGCGTCATCTCAATAATCTTCTGCTTTATGTGCTGATCGCCGCGGCGCTGGTAACCGGCCTGATGGGGCATTTGGTCGACACCTTCGTGATCCTGGCGGTGGTGGTGGTCAACGTGGTGATCGGCTTCGTTCAGGAGGGCAAGGCGGAAAAAGCGCTGCAGGCGATTCGGCATCTGCTGGCGCCGCACGCGGTGGTGTTGCGCGATGGCCGCCAGCAGGACCTCGATGCCGCCGAGCTGGTGCCCGGGGATGTGGTACTGCTGGCTTCCGGCGACAGCCTGCCGGCGGACGTGCGGCTGCTGCAGGCGCGCAACCTGCGTATCGACGAGGCGGCGTTGACCGGCGAGTCGGTGCCAGTCGACAAGCAGGTCGAGGCGGTGGCCGCCGATGCTTCCATCGGTGATCGGCTTTGCATGGGCTATGCCGGCACGCTGGTGACCCAGGGCCAGGCGCGTGCGGTGGTGGTCGCCACGGGCGCGGCGACCGAGATCGGGCGTATCGGGACGATGCTGGAATCGGTCGAACAGGGCACCACGCCGCTGCTGCGCAAGATGTCCGATGTCGGCCGGGCGCTGACAGCCGTGATCCTGGCCGCGAGCGCACTGCTGTTCCTGTTCGGCACGCTGGTGCGGGGCATGGGCGCCGGTGAGATGTTCATGGCGGCGGTGGGGCTTTCGGTCGCGGCGATCCCCGAGGGGCTGCCGGCGATCATGACCATCACCCTGGCCATCGGCGTGCAGCGTATGGCCAGTCGCAATGCAGTGATCCGGCGCCTGCCGGCGGTGGAGACGCTGGGCTCGGTGACGGTGATCTGCTCGGACAAGACCGGAACCCTGACGCGCAACGAGATGACGGTGCAGGAAGTGATCTGCGCCGGGCAGGCACTGGAGGTCGAAGGCGCGGGCTATGCACCGCAAGGTGCGTTGCTGTTCGAGGGCGTGCCAGTCGAACCGGCGGCGCTGGCAGAGCGCACGCTGGCAGCCAGCGCGCTTGCCGAAGCCGCGGCGCTGTGCAACGACGCCAGCCTGCACGAGAAGGACGGACTGTGGGCCCTTGCCGGCGACCCCACCGAGGGCGCGTTGCTGACCCTGGCGATGAAGGCAGGACTGCCGCCGGCCAACCTCCACGTCGACCGTCCGCGGCTGGACGTGATTCCCTTCGAGTCGGAACACCGCTTCATGGCGACTCTGCACGCCTGCGAAGGCGGCAGCGAAGTGCTGGTCAAGGGCGCGCCGGAACGGGTCCTGGCCATGTGCGCGCGGCAGCTTGAGGCCGACGGCCAGGAGCGGCTGCTGGATCAGTCGCACTGGCATGAACAGGTCGAGGCGCAGGCGCGGGCCGGTCGTCGCGTGCTGGCCCTGGCGCGGCGCAGGCTGCCGGCCGGCAAGGAGGCGATCGAGCATGCCGACGTTGCCAGCGAGCTGACACTGCTCGGGCTGGTCGGCATTATCGATCCGCCGCGTGACGAGGCGATCCGTGCGGTGGCGCAGTGCCGTGCAGCTGGCATTCGCGTGGTGATGATCACCGGCGACCACGGCGTGACCGCCAGTGCCATTGCCAGGCAGCTGGGCATGGCGGATGACATCAAGGCGATCACCGGGCCGGAGCTGGAGCTGATGGATGAAGCGGCCATGCGCCAGGCCGTCGCCGAGGCCCGGGTGTTCGCCCGCGCCAGCCCGGAACACAAGCTGCGCCTGGTGCGTGCGCTGCAGGCCAATGGCGAGGTGGTCGCCATGACCGGCGATGGCGTCAACGATGCGCCAGCGCTGAAGCAGGCAGATGTCGGCGTGGCCATGGGCATGAAGGGCACCGAGGCGGCCAAGCAGGCCGGCGCCATCGTACTGGCGGACGACAACTTCGCTTCCATCGCCCATGCGGTGGAAGAGGGGCGCACCGTCTACGACAACCTGCGCAAGACTGTGACCTTCCTGCTGCCGATCAACGGCGGCGAGTCGCTGTCGCTGCTGCTGGCGGTGCTGCTCGGTATCGCGCTGCCGATCACGCCGGTGCAGGTGTTGTGGGTCAACATGGTCAGCTCGGTGGCGTTGGCCATGGTACTGGCGTTCGAACCGACCGAGGCGGATGTAATGCAGAGGCCGCCGCGGCGGCCGGACGAGCCGATGCTGTCGCGCTTCGTCATCTGGCGGATCTTCTTCGTTTCCGCGCTGTTTCTCGCCGGCATCTTCGGCATGTACCAGTGGATGCTGACGCAGGGCGCGACGATCGAGGCGGCGCGCACCGTCGCAGTCAACACGCTGGTGTGCATGGAGGTGTTCTATCTGTTCAGTGTGCGTTATCTGAAGGCGCCTTCCTTCACAGTGCAGGGCGTCAAGGGTACGCCGCGGGTGCTGGTGGCGGTGTTCGGTGTGTTCGCCCTGCAGCTGATGTTCACCTACGCGCCGTTCATGCAGTCGCTGTTCGCGTCCGAAGCGTTGCCGCTGGCGACCGGTGTGCTGGTGGTGCTGGCCGGGGTGGCCGTGCTGGTGATTCTGGAGATCGAGAAGGCGCTGTTGCGTCGGATGGGCGTTGGCCCGGCGTGAGCCGGGCTTGCGCAAAGGTCAGAGCGGCGGCAGCTCTTCCATCAGGTCGGTCGTGTACACGCCGGGGATATGCAGCTCGCTCTTGGCCAGCTGCTGGCCTTCCATCTGCGGCTGGGTCACCCAGGTGAGGATGTCGTAGTAGCGGCGGATGTTGGCCACGAAGTGCACCGGCTCGCCGCCGCGGGCATAGCCGTAGCGGGTCTTGCTGTACCACTGCTTCTGCGCCAGGCGCGGCAGCATCTGCTTCACGTCCAGCCACTTGTTGGGGTCCAGCCCCTCGGCTTCGGCGAGTTTGCGGGCGTCTTCGAGATGCCCTCCGCCGACGTTGTAAGCGGCGAGGGCGAACCAGGTGCGATCGGGTTCCTGCACGCTTTCGGGCAGGCTGGCGTGCACCTTGACCAGGTATTTGCCGCCGCCCTGGATGCTCTGCACCGGGTCCAGGCGGTTGGTCACGCCCATGGCGTTGGCGGTGCGCAAGGTCAGCATCATCAGCCCGCGCACGCCGGTCTTGGAGGTGGCCTCGGGCTGCCAGTGGGATTCCTGATAACCGATCGCGGCCAGCAGGCGCCAGTCGATGCCGTGTTTCCTGGCGGTCTCGCGGAAGGCTTTCTCGTAACGCGGCAGACGCTGCTGCAGATGCTTGGCGAAGGCGTAGGCGCCGACGTAGCCGAGCACGTCCACATGACCGTAGTAGCGTTCGCGCAGGCGCTGCAGCGTGCCGTTCTGCTGGGCCTGCTCGAGGAAGGAGTTGGCGGCCTCGAGCAGGCTGTCGTCCTCGCCCTTGGCCACGACCCAGACCAGGCTGTTCTGCTCGCCGACATCGAAGCCGGCGCGGATGTTGGTGAAGTACACCTGGTTCATGGACATCTCGTTGGATTCCACCAGGGTCAGGTCGATCTGCCCCTCGTCGACCATGCGCAGCAGGTCGACCACTTCCACGGCGTCGGATTCTTCGTAGCGCAGGTCGGGATATTCGGCCTGCAGCGTGGCGAGCTTCTCAGCCTGGCTACTGCCTTTGAGCACGAGGATGCGCTTGCCGATCAGGTCCTTGGGGCTGGTCGGACGGCGCTGGCCGCTGCGGTAGACGACCTGGGTGGTGACGTCCAGATAAGAGCGGGTGAAGCGTGCCAGTTCCTGCCGGCCTTCGCTGGCGACCAGGCCTGCGGCGGCGAGCGCCGGGCCGCCGGGCCGGTTGAGACGGTTGAAAATGTCTTCGATGTTGTCGGCGGTTTCGATCTGCAGCTCGACGCCGAGATTGCTGGCGAAGCGCTTGGCCAGCTCGTACTCGAAGCCGGCTTCGCCGTTGCGGTCCTGGAAATAGGTGGAAGGGCTGTTGCGGGTGATCACGCGCAGTACGCCTTCCTCCTGTATACGCTCAAGCTCGCTGGGCTTCTCGGCGCAGCTACTGAGCATCAGGAAGAGTCCGGTCGCCAACAGCCAGATGGCGCAGCGCTTGCGGAACACGGTTTGGGCAAACATCGGCGCAGTATACGCAAAGGCGAACCGCCACCATATCTGGACAGCGGTCTGGCTCTCTGCTAGGCGAGCACCTTCCTCCGACAGGGTGATGCTGCCAAACGCCTGTGGCGCGCAAGTCCGGCATAATGCCGGCCCGTACCGCCACCGACTCCGAGAGTTTTGCGAAACATGACCGAGGTTCAGCCCAAGCCCTGGTTCGTCTATCTGGTGCGCGCCGCCAACGGTGCGCTGTACTGCGGTATCAGCGACGATGCGCAGCGGCGTTTCGCCGAGCACCAGCGCGGGCGTGGCGCGCGCTTTTTCCATTCCAGCCCGGCGCAGGCGCTGGTCTATGTCGAGACTTGCGCCAGCAAAGGCGATGCGTTGCGTCGCGAAATCGCCATCAAGCGACTGGACAAGCGTGCCAAGGAACGCCTGGTGAGCCTGGCCAGCCCCGTTGCGTGAATGACGTACCAATCAGCCGGTAGGCCCGGTGGAGCGGAGCGTCTAAGCTGGTGCTCTTCCAACGGGGCCAAGCCCCGATCTCGACACCATCTGGCGGAGCCTGTCATGCACGAGCTGATTCTGCACCACTATCCCACCTCGCCCTTTGCCGAAAAGGCGCGCCTGATGTTGGGGTTCAAGCAGCTTTCCTGGCGTTCGGTGATGATTCCCCCGGTCATGCCAAAGCCCGATCTGACGGCCCTGACCGGCGGCTATCGGCGCACGCCGGTACTACAGGTCGGCGCCGACATCTATTGCGACACTGCCTTGATCGCGCGTCGCCTGGACGCGGAGAAGGCCACGCCGGCACTGTTCCCCGAAGGCCAGGAGTTCAATGCAGCGACACTTGCCCAATGGGCTGATTCGGTGCTCTTCCTGAATGCCGTAAGCCTGGTGTTCCAGCCTGAATCCATGGCGTTGCGCTTCGCTCAGGTGCCCAAGGAATTCGTCCAGGCCTTCAGCAAGGATCGCGCTCAGCTATTTGCCAATGGCTCGGTGAGCCGCATATCGCTGGAGCAGGCGAAGAACGAGTGGCCGGCCCTGATGGCGCGACTGCAACAGCAGCTAGCGCGTGAGGACGGCGAATTCCTGTTTGGCGCAGCACCCTCGGTGGCCGATTTTGCCGTTGCGCATTGCCTGTGGTTTCTGCGTGCGACGCCGGTTACCGCGCCGCTGGTGGACGACTATCCCGAGGTCCATGTCTGGCTGGGCAAGGTGCTCGGCGTTGGGCATGGCTCGAGCAGCGAGCTCTCCTCGGAAGACGCGCTGCGCATTGCGCGTGAGGCTGAGCCAGCCCCTGTGCCGGACGAGATTTTTACCGACCCCAACGGTTTTCAGGAAGGACAGCAGGTGGCTATCGCCGCAGTGGACTACGGCGCTGATCCGGTCGAGGGTGAGCTGGTATTTGCCGGCGCCGAAGAACTGATCCTGCGCCGCACCGATGATCGTGCTGGCGTCGTGCAGGTGCATTTTCCGCGCATCGGCTATCGCATCGAGTCGCGCTAGGTACCGCTGTCAGTGCGGCGCCGGTAACGCTGGGCTGCGTAGCTTGGGTTGCTCTGCGGCAAGGTCGCGAAAATAGGCGATGCGCTCATAGCATAAGGTGAGTTCACCGCTGACTCGATTGAACCAGGCATCGGGGGCGCCGCAGGTACTCATGCGCAAAACCAGGTCGCGGGGTAGGTCGAAGGCGGCACTGGCCTTGGCCGCGACTGCTTCGAGCTCACCGCTGGCGCGGATCTTTTCGAGCAGCTCGGCGCCACCAGGGAGGTGGCCGGGCGGCGTATCGTAGATGACTTGAATGCGGTGTTGCACAGGCTGTTCGCTCGTGCGCCCGAAGTGCTCGCGAAACCATTGCACGGCGTGGGCTACCTGTTCGTACTCCTCGGGACAGTACAACGCCCGCTCTACCGGCAGGCCACTGACCTCCAGCACCCAGTCCAACCGGTCCGGATCGCTACCGTAGGCCAGGCAGGCAATGTTGTAGAAGCGCTGGGCATCCAGCGCGTGGCTGTCCCAGACAGGCACTTGTGCACCACTGCGTTCCGCGTTTTGCCATTCCAGGCGCCAGTAATCAGCGACGTCCATCAGCTTGGCGTAGAAATCGTCGCGGTGTTGTTCCTCTTGCAGTAGAAACAGGCCCATGAAACCGAGGTGGTCGGCGGCATCCTCTTCGCGCCCGAGCACCGGCAGCTGCAACTCGCTGATCAGCAGATGCCCCATCTCGTGCATCAGGGTGAATTCGGCGTTGGCGACCGTGAAGCGGACCTCGTCCACTGACAGTTCCGGCGCTGTTTCGCCTTGCTGCGCTTGCGCCAGCAGCGGCAGAAGCAGCAGCGGCAACAGAGCGAAGCGCTTCATGGCGTGCTGTCCAGATCGGCATGGGTGAATGGCGCCGGCCGCGTCGGCCAGTCGAGTGCCAGACGCTCGAACTCCCGGGCGAGCAGGCTGGCCACGAGCAGGTCGCGCAGCCAGCGACGGTCGGCCGGTATCACGTGCCAGGGCGCTTCGCGGCTGTGACTTTTACTCAGAACATCAGCCCACAGCGCCTGTTGCTGAGCGAAATTGCGGTGGTCCCGCAGATCACCAAGGGTCAGCTTCCAGCGTTTTTCGGGCTGCTCCAGGCGACGGTGCAGGCGCTGTTTTTGCTCACCGGCGGAGAGCTGCAGATAACACTTGAGCGGGTGGATGCCAGCGACCGGCAGCCCGCGTTCAAAAGCCTGGATTGCTGCCTGGCGCTGCGGAATGTCGGCAGGCGAGCACAGACCGTCGCGCAGATCGCTAACCAGCGCTTCGTAGTAGCTGCGATTGAATACGCCGAGCATGCCGGGCGCCGGCAGCCGCTCCCGGTAGCGCCAGAGGAAGTCGTGGCGGTGTTCATTCTCGCTGGGCGCCTGGAAGCTGTGCGGCGACAGCCCCAGCGGGTCCAGGCCGCCCAGCACGCGGCGGATCACGCCGTTCTTGCCGGAGCAGTCCGGCCCCTGCAGCACGAGCAACAAGGCGTCGTGGCGGTTGGCCCAGAACATGGTCTGCTGCACCCGCAGCCATTCCTTCAGGCTTGCCAGCTGCGCTTGGGCCTGTGCTTTTTCCAGGCCGTAGCAGCGTGCCGGATCGCGCGCCAGCGGCGCCGCCGGGTCGCACAGGCAGTCATCGAGAATGGCGTCTGCCAGGCGCATGGCGCGGTCAGTCCTTGCGCCGCTTGAGCTGGTCCTTCAGTTGGGTCGGCAGCTGGCGGATGATCAGCATGTCACGCGCCTCGTCGTACTCGACCTTCGAGCCCAGCAGATGTGACTCGAAGCTGATCGACAGCCCTTCGGCGCGTCCGGTGAAGCGCTGAAACTGGTTGAGCGTGCGCTTGTCGGCAGGAATTTCCGGCGACAGGCCGTAATCCTTGTTGCGGATATGCTCGTAGAAGGCGCGCGGACGTTCTTCGTCGATGACTCCGGAGAGCTCCTCCAGCGACATCGGTTCGCCGATCTTCGCCTGGCTGCTGGCGTAGCCGACCAGCGCGCTGGTCTTCTCCCGCGCTTTTTCTTCGGGCAGGTCCTCGCTTTCGACGTAGTCGCTGAAGGCCTTGAGCAGCGTGCGCGTCTCGCCCGGGCCATCGACGCCTTCCTGGCAGCCGATGAAGTC
>Ga0189292_10525_pt1 | contig 10948 bp, 10 predicted proteins | sample UW1oraminimetaG_FD_130317 | JGI IMG/M metagenome (GOLD analysis project Ga0189292, IMG submission 130317) | Marine microbial communities from the Costa Rica Dome - UW179A-orange mini metaG | ecosystem: Environmental > Aquatic > Marine > Oceanic > Photic zone | place: Costa Rica: the Eastern... | reverse complement strand
GCTTGGCCAATATGGCTTCGCGGCGCTCGGGTGAATACTTCATGGAAACCTTCTCTCTGCCCCAGGTTGGAGATTCAAACTCTAACATCTGTAGAGGTTCCAACTATTCTGACAGCGGGGGGCGCGGATGCGTCTGTTTCCGCAGCTGGACTGGAAAAGGGTGGCCGCGATGGCATTGCTAGATGCGCGGCAAGATCTTGGCGTGCGTCGCGTGCTCTCGCCAGGAGTTCATGCAAAACGGTCAGTGGGGTCGGTGAGCGAAGGTCCAACTGCAAGGCAGTCACACCCACTGCGGTGCCTGCCAACCTTGCCTGTACGTCCAAGGCGAGCAGTTCTGGCCCAATCGCATCTAACAGCACATAGTTGCGCTGACGGTTATGAAGAGCGCCAGCGCTTACGCCAACGACCGGGTGTCGTAGTGGCACGCCGGCGTTTTGCAATGCCAGGCTCGCCGCGCACACGCTATGCATCGGAATCGGGTCGGACGATTCGCGCACCTCAACCGCAAGCCGGCATGTCCTTGGATATACACTCTTCGTCGGCAGAACGGCCGCCAGCGCATTCTTGATAAATGCCGCCAGTTGCCAGTCGCGATGTTCAAGCATGCGATCACGTTCAACTTCGCGCGCGTCGAGTGTGGGCATTTGGACGTGAACGAGGAATCGCTCTCTTGATCGATTCAAGGGGGAGCTTAGCTGCGGGGGGACGCTGGCATTTCCGAGGGTGACTGAGCACAGCGTCTGGTTTTGGTTTTGCGAGACAAGGGCGGAACCGTTCGCCTCGGGAAGCAAGCCACAACGCGTCGATGACGGGCGCAGATGAAGCGCATGCCTGCCGCCTGTACGCAATTGGCCGCCCAGTAGCCGGGTACGAACCAGTTGAGCGTCGAACGCCTTCGCTGCCGCCATTCGCGCATATGCCGCATCTTGGGAGCGCGCCGTCGTGCGCATAGCTTCCACAGCGCGCCACAGCGGGTAGCGATCGAACGAAGCAAGCGCTTGTTTGGCCGTAGCGACCGGCAGCGCCTGCTCGGCGAAGGCCTCTATCTCCTTGATGCAGGCTTGCATTTGCAGGTGTGCAAAAGCGATCGCATCGATGACGACATCTTCTGGCATTTCTGCCGCCTGGGCGTTGACCATCGTGAGCGTCTGCGCCGTCCCACTCGCCAGAACCGTCAAGTCCGCCTGCGCACGGATATCGGAGGAAGGGTTTAGCGTAAAGCGTCCTTTCGATAGTGCAACCCGAGCTGCGCCTAGCGTCGCAATTACAGGCAGATCCGATAAGCGCAGCACGGCGGATGTCACCAACAAGGCGCCAAGTTCAACATCGCAACCGGGGTCCAAGGACACCATGTTTACGACTATCTGAATCTCGTCCCGGCAGTGAGGATCGCAGCAGTGTTGGATAGCACGATAGACAGTGTGTGCTATGCCGCTTTCGCGCGGCGTCATCCCGCTCTCTCGACGCGTGTTGACGGGGGCCAGGCCGCTCGCCGCAGCATTGCATTCGTAGTACTCCACCGTCAACGCTAGGCCGTCGGGCTTGAGCCAGTCCGGCGCGCGGCGTGTCGCCGTTGCCGACAACAGCATATTGCCGATTTTGAGCCGAACTGCCTTGTCGGCAAGCTCGTCGAAATCGGCCTGCTGCAGCACACACGGCAACTGGCCGTAATGGAACACTTGGTCAAAGGGCGTGCGCATGCACGTTCTCCTTAGTCAACGAACAAGCGCTGAGGTGCGTACCAAGCGGCTACTAGAGGGAGAAGGGGAGCGACACAGTGCTCACGCAATGTGCATATCACTTCAGAAGCAAGCATGGCACTGAATGCGTGATTCAGCGCTTAAGGAAATCTCCAGAGATGGAGTCTTGCCTGAGTGAATTTGAATTTACATGGGATGAGAAAGGGAGTTTTGTTTATTCTACCTAGCACATTGACATCGGTGCAAACGTTGCCCGAGGTGCTTATCGTCCCCCATTCCTTGGCGCAGGCGCTCTTCAACCTTACCAAGGCGGTATACAGGAGCCATGACGTATGAGCCGTATAGGCGAACCGGAGATTGTATTTGTCGTCTCTACAGTCGCTCATGAACAACCTCTGGTCCTCACTATGGGTTCTTCGGAGTCGCTGCCGTGGGAAAAAGTCTCGGCGCAGTTTCCCTCTTTATCCGCGCAAGTCCGCGCTTGGCTTGAACACCGATTGAACATGTCTAGCAGCGTGGAGCAGTTGTATACCCATGCCGAACGGTATCTCCTAGGAGAGCCGGAAGCCCCTGTCTTGTCAGTGAGCTATCTATCAAATATCCATCTATCGAAGACGCCTGGACGCGACTGGAAATCTTGGTATGACTACTTGCCCTGGGAGGATCGTCGTGAGAGCGCTACTAGGACGCCCTTCGACATCAGCTCGTTGGTGTCCTCCCTAGATCGGTGGTGTGCTACCCCGCGCTCTCCTCTACACCAAGCACGATTGCGCAATCGAATAGCGATCTTGTTTGGTTTGCCGCCCCATACGTGGCGAGAAGACCGGGCCCTCTCACGCTTGCAACTACTCCACGCGGCAGGCTTGATACCTGACATGGAAGGCGGCGCACTGTTTGACCACACCGTCGCGGGGCGAGCAATGGAGCACGATCATCGCCGAATACTGGCGACTGCGGTCTCCCGTGTACGGGCCAATTTATTCAGTCACGTCGTGCTCTTTAGCTTTGCTCCAACCCAGTTCACATTGCTGGAGTTGCAGCTAATTGCCGAGGCGGTTTTGGGTAGGCGTGTTCACAAACAGAACTTTCGCCGATGGGCTGAGCCTTATGTGGTTCCTGTGATTCCCAATGTGTCGCGCGGTTCACATGGCAGGCCTGCGCGCATGTTCTCTACTCGCGCTTCGGCTTATCGGGACGAGCCGGCAACCGGTCCGGAGCGCCCACGATCTGATAGAATTGTCTTCACTTAATTCAAATCCGTCTCGCGCTTACACCGATGTAAACACTACTCCGCATCCTTCCTGGGTCTCGTCTTTCGGAAGTTCGTCAGTTCCAGGTTGCCCGCCAGGGCGCCATCTGACTCGATGTGGAACGCAACGCGGTTTTCTCGGCAGGTATTCCTCCCACCTCGCTTTTTCTTTCGTCGTGCACGCGCACGTCGAGGGCCGTCCGCTTTCCCCTTTCCTCTTCCTGATCAGACTTCCGCGGGTTGCAGTCCGGCTGCCGTTCTCGACGCGCAGAACGAGGCTTCGAGATCCAGGTTCGTGGCATTCCGATGATTACGTAATCCGAGCGCGGTTGTGCTCGGCTCGCTTCTGGCTGGATGCCGTGTATCTAACTCCTAATGCGGAGAACACGATGTCAGAAAAAGAGATCGTTGTTGGTATCGATGCATTGATGCGCATCGCTCGCGGTGCGGAACGGATGGCCAGCTTGGCAGCGGTAACCCTTGGCCCGCGTGGCAGGCCGGTCATTCTGGAACGGGCTCACGGAGCCCCCATGATTTCCCGAGATGGCTACGAGGCAGCATGTTCTGTCGAATTTGAGGATCCTGTCGAGAACCAAGGTGCGCAGGCCATGCTGCAGGCGGGTGCTCGATCAAGGGACCTCACCGGAGATGGCGCGACGACCGCGATGCTGCTGGCCAGCGCGACGCTGCATGAATGCGTCAAGGCTATCGTGACCGGCGCAAATCCGGCGCAGGTGAAAAAAGGCCTTGATCGCGCAACCGGGGCTGTTTTGGAGCATCTTCGCGATGCTGCTCAACCGTGCCGACAATTGCCAGCGCTTGAGCGCCTGGCATGGGCTGTTTCGTATGGTGATCAAGGGGTCGCTAGCCTGTCTGCCCAAGCTATTCTTGAATGCCCGGACCCGGGGGCTATCACGATTGAAACCGCGGAGCGAGGCCTGGACACCTTGCTTCGCCCGACAGGATTGCGCTGGAACGCCGGCCCATTGTCCTCCCGCTTCGCGTCGGACGCGATGCGAGGCATGGTCGTTCTGAACAATCCCTACATTGTCGTGTCGCAAGACCCTTTGGATAGTACGGAAGACATGGCGCTGATGCTGGAACGTGCAGCGCCGCTGACGCAGCCATTGGCGTTCATCGCCCCTGCGATCTCGGCGCCTGTTTTGGCGATGTTGTTGTCGAGTCGGGCGTCTGGCTTGGTGAACTGTTGCGCCATTGGCGTTCCAGAGAACGCGCAATCCGAATGGCTGCAAGACATCGCCACGGTGTCAGGTGCAACGCTGGTCCAGCGCCTCACAGGACAGGGCCTTGGAGACTTGCGCATCGATCAATGGGGAATGGCCGAGCGCCTTGAATCCGGGCGGGGCACAACGCAAGCCGTTGGCATGTTGCCGCCCGAGGAGGACATGGTTAGAAGCCATATTCAAGTCATGCGTGCAAACCTGGAAGCAACACCCGACGCTACGCAACGCGAGCTGATCGGAGCGCGAATTGCACGCTTGTCTCGCCAGGCTTGCACCCTGGCGCTGGCCGACATGGGCGATGAACACGGCCGCATGCGTGTGCATCTGGCTCAGAGAACCCTGCAGGTTTTGCGCGCCGCAATGCGGGAGGGCGTTGTGCCGGGAGCGGGCGTGGGTCTGGTCCGAGCGCGATCGTCGCTGAACGAATTGCAGCACGCCTCTCCGGACGAGTCGGCGGGAGCGGAGGCCCTCCGTGTCGCACTTGCCCAGCCGTTGCTACGAATTGCCCGTAACGCAGGTGAGGCGCCGCACGTCGTCATGGAAGCGGTGGAACAGGGTGAGGGCGCCTTCGGCTTCGACGCGGAGCGCGGGGACTTTGGCGATCTGGCTGCGCGCAATGTGATAGACAGCGTGGATGTTGTTGTGAACGCGGTGCGCGTCGCCACGCGCACCGCCGGTGTCTTGCTTGGGACCCTTTGCGCGGTCGTAGACGCGCCACAGCACGAGTTCGTAAGAACAAGGGAGGTACATGACTGAATTCAATCGAACCGTGTTCTGGGACCGTCTCGAGCACGAGTTGAGAGCGTTGAACGCTCAGCTCGACGACGCCAAGGAGGCCGCCTCGGTGGTGCATCTGGACCAATCCAGCGTTGGCCGCTTGACGCGAATGGATGCCATGCAACAGCAAGCGATGGCGCTTGATTTTCGGGAGCGTCTTGCCACACGGCGACGCAGGGTTGCCGCGGCGCTGCAGCGCGTGGAAAACGGCACCTTTGGGTTGTGCTGCCGGTGTGGCGAAGACATTGACCCGGCCCGTCTCAATGCGGATGCCGCCACCGTCTTCTGCCAAGAATGCACGGAATCATAAGGCGCGTGAAGACCGAGGACTCGCCACGCGCAGCCATCACCTCGAGATAACAGATGCGTGAGCTAATTTGTAGCGGTCCCGTCGACGACGCGCTTGGGCCCAGCGACCTGCACCGCAAGCGGATTGAATACGTCAGGGGCTACATCGAACTTGTCGGCGCCCGCCGCGTGCTGGACCTTGGATGCGGCGAAGGAGATCTCTTGTTGGCGCTTGCGCCAATGGAGCAGTTGGAACGATTGATCGGCATGGACGTGAGCCAGCAGCGGCTCGGAATCTGCCGAGCCGCGCTCGCGTCGATTACACCAGTTCCGGCAACTGCCGTGGAGCTTGTCGCCGGGTCATACGCAGATGCTCGCGTGGCCTTTCCGGACATTGATGTCGCGATCATGCTGGAATCCCTGGAGCATTATTGCCCGCGCAGACTCTCGCGCATTGAGAAGACGATTCTCGCTGGTTATCGCCCGAAGCGCCTTCTGATCTCTACGCCGAACAAGGGTTACGACATCGAAAAAGGTCTATCCATTCATCATCGACGCCATGCTGAGCACCACTTCGAGTGGTGTCAGGCGCGCTTCAGGAAATGGGCGCAGGGCGTTGCGCGCCGGACCGGGTACAAGGTGCGCCTTGATGGTATCTGGCAGCCAGACTCAACGTGGGAACCCACAACTCAAATAGCAATTTTTGAAGCTATCACGGAGTAGCATGAAGAATAATCAAGTCTCCAAGACCGTAGCGTCGCTTCCTTCGCACGCCGGTACGCCGCCGATACGACGAGCGCGCGACACCTTGACCGCATTCTTGTCCGAGGCCGGGATAACGGTGAATGGACCCAACCCTTGGGATATCCAGGTGCACGATGACAGCGTGTTTGATCGTGTTTTGGCGAAGGGTAATCTTGGCTTGGGCGAGGCCTATATGGACGGGGCCTGGGATGCCGAGCAACTTGATGCTTTCTTTCATCGCGTTCTGCGCGCCCGGCTGGACCAGCGCGTAGTTCCCGGGCGTCTACTGATCCACGCGCTTACGGTGCGGCTGCTAAATCGGCAAAGCATGCGGCGTGCGTGGCAGGTAGGAAAGACGCATTACGACCTGGGAAATGACTTCTACACCGCGATGCTCGACCCGCGCATGACGTATACCTGCGCCTACTGGGATGGTGCAAACGATCTTGCCACCGCGCAGGAACAAAAGCTGGACTTGATCTGCAAAAAGCTGGATCTTCGTCCCGGGATGCGTTTGTTGGATATCGGTTGCGGCTGGGGCAGCTTGATGGGTTTTGCCGCAGAGCACTACGGCGTACAGTGCGTCGGCGTGACAGTATCCAAAGAGCAGGCCCAATGGGCGCGGCATGCTTACGCAGGCCTGCCGCTGGAGTTTCGCTTGCAGGATTACCGTACGATAAATGAGCGATTCGATCGTATCGCCAGCGTGGGCATGTTCGAACATGTTGGACGAAAAAACCTGCGGACCTTTATGGAAGTGGCACACCGTTGCCTGCACGTCGATGGTCTGTTCCTGTTGCACACGATAGGCAAGAACCAGACGGATACCACGCCTGACCCTTGGATCGACAAGTACATTTTTCCTAACGGCGACCTTCCCTCTATTGCTCAGGTCGGTTCTGCTTCAGAGGGCCTGTTCGTCACAGAAGATCTGCACAACTTCGGAGCGGATTATGACAAGACATTGATGGCTTGGTACCGAAATTTCGAACATGCCTGGCCCCGCTTCCAGGCTGAGTTGGGGCCACGGTTCTACCGAATGTGGAGTTATTACCTGCTGTCGTGTGCTGGCGCATTCCGAGCGCGAGATATTCAGTTGTGGCAATGGGTGCTCACGCGCGATGGCTTAGAGGGAGGATATTGCCGGCCAACGCTTTCCGTCGTGTAAAAAGTCGGAGCGCCCTATCGGGGTAACAGCCGTGCTCCCGATGACTCGCTGAAGATGGTCTGTATAGCGCACTAATGCAAAGACGATATTTCGCATACGTACTGCGTGAATCACGTGTGAGTTGTTCGAACTACACATTGAATCCAAGCATCTTCCAAGCGACGCATGGCGTCATGCACCTGGTTCGGCGCCAAGTGCGCGTATCGCTCCGTCATTTCGATGGACGAATGCCCTAAAAGATCGCGCACGACCAACAATGGAACCCCTGCCATTACTAGCCAAGATGCGCAAGTATGACGTAAGTCATGAATTCGAAAATCTTCAATCTTTGCCTTGCTGCAGAGAGTACGGAAGCTCTTCTGGATGGTGCTTAAAGGTTTGGTGTGGTCTCGGGGGGACGGGAAGACCCAAGGAGATGCGGGGCAGTGCTCTGCGCGCCATGCGGCCATTGTGCCGAGGGCCTGAAGGGCCGGGGCGTTGAGTGGAATGACGCGGTGCTTCTTGGTTTTGGTGTCTTTACTTTCGAGGGTTATAAGTTGCTCCTTGATGCGGACGCCCTGCAGACGAAGCCTCAGTAGTTCGTTTCGCCGGCAGCCGGTGTGCAGTGCCAACTGGATAAACGAGGAGAGGTGCGGTCTTACCGCTATTGCCTGGGCTACAGATATCATGTGCTGTGCCTCGCCCCGTGTGATCCACCTCGTCCTGCCTTCAGGTACCGGCAATGCCATACCGACGAGGGCATTCGGTAAGTTCAGTTCATGCAGAAAGTTGTACCAATTGATTGCGGCACTCATGTCGTCCAGCTCGCGGTTGATCGTCGCCGGGCTGACGCCAGCCGTTTGCCGGAGGGTGATATATCGATGGATTGTGGACCGCCTCAGACTGCGGACTGTGCGCCCTTTGAAGAATCGATCGAGCTGCAGTTGGCTGTACCGAAATCGCTCGGTATCCTTGCCGGAGGCTCCGTAGGCCTGCATTACGGTGTCGTAAGTAGGATTGTCGTCGACGGTGCCGTCGTCTGCGTGGTTGTGCGCGGCATCGCTCACGGGATGGATCGACGGACGCGCGGGGACCAAAATACGGGAAACGTGGGGAGCTGATGCGAGAGAATCGTCCATGTTAGTGGCCGGCCGTTACGCGCAGGAAGCGCTCGGGGAGTGGACACGAACGACCGGTATTCGCAAATATTTAGAAAATGATGATAACATATTGACATGAATCGATATTTTCGCATAACCGCGACATCCTTTGCCCGTAAGCGCTCAGAGTGCTTGCGGGATTTCGTCCTGGAATCGGGCCAGGGCGGAACCAAAGACGTATCGATTCAAAAGCTCGGCGATTTTGCTCGGGCCTCGAAGACCACTGCGTTCGGGACGCAGGAGTCGGAGGTTCGAATCCTCTCGCCCCGACCACTTATCTGTGGTCGAATTCTTGGTGGTGTTCCCGACACCATCAGCAATAGCCGGATCCGCGAAAGCGGCGCCGGCTTTTTTGCGTCTGGGGTCCGTGATTGGCGGAAGCGGCGCGGGATCTTGCGCGGCAGGGGCGTGCGGTCGGCATGGCCGGCCAATACGTTGCCGGCCAATACGTCGCCGGCCTGTACACGCCGCCGGGTCAGCGGATCACCGCGTAGCCGGCCGTCTCGGCCGCCTGTGCCATGCCGTCCAGCACCGTGTACGCGGCCGGGTCGGGCCGGGTGAAACGCGCCACGTGGGCGGTGCGCAGCAGCGGCTTGTGCGCCGGATCCTCATGCATGGCCAGTAGTGCGTCCGAGAGGGCCTGCGCGGCGGCCGGATCCACGTCGGGGCCCGCCACCAGCAAGGGGTTCGGGGTCCAGGGCGTGTACGCCAGCGTGCGCAGCCCGGCCAGCGCGGCCGGATCATGCTCGCGCAGCAGATCCAGATACCAGGCGTCCGCGGCGGTCAGGTCGATCTCGCCGTCGGCCAGGGCGCGCAGCAGGCCGCGCGGGTTGCCGTAAGGCCCCTTGGAGGCCGCGAACAGGGCGCCGCCGGGCGGTGCAACCTTGGCGAGCGCCGCGCGCGGCGCGTTCCAGCCGGATTGCGAGTCCTGCACCATCCAGCCATAGCGGCTGCCGGCCGCGTCGGCCAGCGACGACCACGTGCAGTCGGCGCGAACCAGGAATTCGCTGCGATAGCGTGGCAGGCCCTCGTAGGCCGGCCAGTCGGGCACTACCGCGGCCATGGCGCCGAATGCCCTGCCGGCCTTCAGCGCCCTCACGTAGGGCCAGCCGCACATGAAGACGCCGCACAGGCCGGGCCGTTCCCAAAGCTCGCCGATCGGCGCCGGCCAGCCATGTTCGACGAATCGCACGCGCAGCCCGGCGCGATCATGCGCGGCCCGCAGCAGCGCATGCCAGGCGGCCCGCGCCGCGGGCGCGACGTCGTACATGCGCGTCGAAGTCATGAATTCCATGGCCGGCTTCCTACGCGAACTTGAGGGTCTGGCCGAGGCCCATCTTGCGGGCTTTCTCCAGCATGGCGTGGCCGAGCGCGATGTCGGTGGTGGACAGGCCGCGGTGCCAGAACAGGATGGTCTCGTCATCGCGCTCGCGGCCCGGCTTCAGGCCGGCGACGATCTGGCCCAGTTCGGCGTGCAGGTTTTCCTCGGTAATGCGGTCGCTGTCGACGTGGGCGCGCAATGCGCCGTAGGGCAGACCCTTGCGGCATTGGCCCCAGTCATCGACCACCACTTTGCTCATGATGTCGGTCAGGCTCAGTTCCACCGCGCTCATGGTGCCATAGGGCATGACCAGGGCGCCGGGCTTGATCCATTCGGTCTTGAGCAGCGGCGTGGGCTGGGGCAGGCGCGAGGCCTCCACCACGATGTCGGCGCCGCGCACGCAGGATTCCCAGTCGTTGACGACCTTCACGGGCTTGCCCAGGTCGCGCGACAGGCGTTCGCCGAAGGCCTGCTGGCTTTCGGGGCGGCGCGAATGCACGCGGATCTCGTCGAAGTCGTAGAGGCTGTCGAGCAGGCGCACATTCCAGTACGAGGTGCCGCGCGAGCCGATATGGCCCAGGACCTTGCTGTCCTTGCGGGCCAGGTACTTGGCGCCCAGCGCGGTGACCGCGCCGGTGCGCATGTCGGTAATGGCGGTCGCGTCCACCACCGCCAGCGGCTTGCCGTTGACCGGATCGAACAGGTTTAGCAAGGCCATCTCGGAAGGCAGGTCGACCTTGTAGTTGTCGACGAAGTCGCTGACGACCTTCACGCCGGCCACATGCAGCGGCGCGATATAGCCGCGCAGCACGTTGAAATGCCCCTTGTCGGAGGATTCCGGCACCAGATGCATGCGCGGCTCGATGACGGTCTGGCCGCGTCCCTGGGCGTCCAGCGCGCTTTGCACGGCGGCCAGGATTTCGGCGTCGGTCAGGCCCAGCGCGCGCACGTCAGGGCCGTTCAGATAGGTGATGTCGATGGATTGCATGTTGTCTCCCTTGTTTATTGAATTGGCTGGATGCCGGCCTGCTTGACGATGGCCGCCCATTTGTCGGTTTCCTGCTTGATCGCCTGGCCGAAGTCGGCGCGGTTGGATCCGGCCGGATCCACGCCCAGGCCGGCGAACTTCTGGCGCACGGATTCCTTCTGCAGCACGGCGGCGATATCGGCCTGCAACTGATCGAGGATGTCGGGCGGCACCTTGGCCGGCGCGACGATGCCGTACCAGGAGGTCACGTCAAAGCCCGGGTAGCCGCTCTCGGCCACGGTGGGCACGTCCTTCAGTTGCGGCAGGCGCTGCGGGCCAGCCACGGCCAGC
>Ga0189292_10524_pt1 | contig 10996 bp, 9 predicted proteins | sample UW1oraminimetaG_FD_130317 | JGI IMG/M metagenome (GOLD analysis project Ga0189292, IMG submission 130317) | Marine microbial communities from the Costa Rica Dome - UW179A-orange mini metaG | ecosystem: Environmental > Aquatic > Marine > Oceanic > Photic zone | place: Costa Rica: the Eastern Pacific... | reverse complement strand
CCGGGCATGCAGGAAATGCTCTACCCGACCTCGTACCTCAAGTCCAAAGGACTGGGAAAGGATTGCGCCCTCCTCACCGACGGCCGCTTCTCTGGCGGCACGTCGGGCCTGTCCATCGGCCATGCTTCGCCGGAAGCGGCCGCAGGCGGCGCCATCGGTCTGGTGCAGGACGGCGACAAGGTGCTGATCGACATTCCCAACCGCAGCATCCAGCTGCAGGTGTCGGATGAAGAGCTGGCCCACCGCCGCATCGAGCAGGACAAGAAGGGCTGGAAGCCGGCGCAGCCGCGCGCGCGCAAGGTCTCGACCGCGCTCAAGGCCTACGCCCTGCTGGCCACCAGCGCCGACAAGGGCGCGGTGCGCGACAAGGCGATGCTGGACGGCTGATCAGCTGCCGCAGCCGCAACAAAAAAGCCCGACCTTGTGTCGGGCTTTTTCATGCGCGCTATTCGGTAATCGCCGGCTCCAGCCGTATGCCCTCGATCTCCAACGCATTGAAACGCGGCGCCACCACCCGCCAGGCACCGCGCTCGACCTGCTCCTTGAGCGTCTCGCCGTCGAGGGTCTGCTCGTCGGCGCTGCGCAGGTGGCCGATCCAGCGCCAGCTGCCGTTCGCCTCACGCCCCAGCACCGTCACGATCCGCGGCCGCGCACCGCGCAGCAGCAGCACCTCGGGCTGGCTGTCGTCATCCAGATCGACGGCAAACAGGGCGCAGTCGCCGTCACAGCCCTGGGTCGCGATGGCCTGGGCCAAGACGCCGTCGGCATCTTCGAGAGGCGCGCCGATCCATGGCACGGGAGCGGTGTTGGCCATGTCGTGCGCGTGTCGCCAGTTCCAGTAGTTGTCCGCGCCGTCCAGTCGTTGCAGGTCCGCCTGCAGTTGCTCCCGACGCGCGTCGGCGACGCCCGGTTGGCTCAGGCGCTGGCGCAGTTTTTCGAGATGGTCGCGACCGGGTTGCCCCAGCTGAAAGCGCAGTGCGCCGAGATCGGTGCGTTCTGCTGGCACCTGCTCGTCGAGCAGGCGCTGGTACTGGTTGGCTGCGCTGAGCTGCAGCGGGCTCAACGGTGGCAGATGCATGAGCAGCAACAGCGCCACTGAAACCAGCGCCAGCAGCGGGTTGCTCCGGCGCAAGCCCGCCAGCCAGCCATCCCGCCGTTGCAGCACCGCCGCCATCAGCGCCAGCGCATGCAGCAGGGCCACCAGGGTCGCTCCAACCGCCACCACCCGATCAGGCGTGAGTCCGTACTGACCGATCCGCAGCCACAGTGCGTAAACCGCAAGACCAGCCAGAAGCGGCAGGCACAGGGAGCTGGCGTCGACCAGCACGCGCAGCGCACGCGGGTAATGCACCGCCTGCCGGCCATCCTGAATGACGCCGTTGAGCAGGGCGACATGGGCGAACACCATGGCCAGCAGGATCGGCGTCGCGTGGCGCGTTTCCCACAACGGCTGCAGACCGGTGAACGGCAGGCAGACCACGAAAATCAGCAGGATCAGCACCGTCAGCGGCAGCAGGAAGCGACACATCGCCTGCAGCACGTTGCGCAGCGCATCGACCACCTGGCCACGCTCGAGACCGATCCACAGCCCGATGGCGACGACCGTCGCGCTGGCCACCCAGATAAAGCCGGACGACTCGAACAGCGTTGCGAAAATCCTGATGCCGACCAGCTTGAACAGGCCGGCCCAGAGCCAGATCAGCAGCCAGAACGCCGCCAGCATAAGCAGCGCCATGAACAGCAGCAGGCCGTTGTTGATGGCATGCCGGTATAACGCGGCGTAGTCGACACGCCAGCGATGACCGATATCCCGCGCCTGGATGAAGGGTGTCAGCACATAGGCCAGGATCAGGTTGCTCCAGAGCAGCAGGGTGCCGACGGTTTCACCCAGGTAATACCAGCGCGGCTGCTCGAACTGCAACGCGAGACCGCCCGCCAGCACGGCCGGCAACGCAGCAGCGGCAAGCACCAGGCGCCAGCGTCCGGCCTCGCGCAGCCCGCCCCAGAGCAGCTGCACCTGCCAGCCGCAAATCACCGTGAAGGCCAGCAGTGCCGAGCACACAACCCGCCAGCCAGCAGCGTGCGGCCACGCCTCGCTGGCCGCCCAGAGCGCCAAACCCTGCAGCAATCCGACCGCCAGATAGACTTTCAGCGGGCGAGCGCCTGTCTGTTCCATGCACATTCCTTTTTGCCGGTGAGTGAGCCGTCCGATCGCGGCGGGTTGCAGTGTGCTACCCGCCTGGACGGGCCGCAACGTGGGGGGCGACAGCCCGTGATCAGGTTGCCAATGCCGTGGGCTCGAGCAGCCCAAGGACGTGTTCGGCAATCGCCAGGCAGGCAGTCAGGCCCGGCGATTCGATGCCGAACAGGTTCACCAGCCCGGCGACGCCGTGCTGCGCCGGGCCATCGATGCGAAAGTCCGCGGCCGCCTCGGCGGGGCCGCTGATCTTCGGGCGGATGCCGGTGTAGGCCGGTTGCAACGAAGCGTCCGGCAACGCCGGCCAATAACGGCGAATCGCGGCGTAGAAGCCCTCGGCCCGTTCAGGCTCGATGCGATAGTCGAGCGCATCGAGCCACTGCACGTCCGGGCCGAAACGCGCCTGCCCTGCCAGATCCAGGGTCAGGTGCACGCCGAGGCCGCCGGGCTCGGGCAGCGGATAGACCAGATGGCGAAACGGCGTGCGCCCGCTCAGGCTGAAGTAGCTGCCCTTGGCGAAGAACTGCCGCGGCCGTGCGGCCGGGTCCAACCCGGCGGTGTGCGCGGCGAGGATGGGCGCACCATGCCCGGCGCAATTCACCACGGTACGGGCCAGCAGCTGCAACGGATCGGCGCCGCCCACCTCGACCTGCAAGCCTTCGCTGCCAACCGTGATCGCCGTTACCGGCGCGTTCAGTGCCAGCACCGCGCCGTGGCGCTCGGCATCGCCCAGCAGTGCCAGCATCAGCGCGTGGCTGTCGATGATGCCGGTGCTTGGCGAAAGTAGCCCAGCCACCGCATGTAGCTGCGGTTCCAGCGCTAGCACCTCGTGGCCATCCAGACGCTGCAGATCGTCGACCCCATTGGCCTGCGCGTGCCGCTGCAATTGCTCCAGCGCAGCGAGCTGGGCCTCGTCGGTGGCGACGATCAGCTTGCCACAGCGGCGATAGGCCACGCTGTGGCTGTCGCAGAAATCGTAGAGCTGACGGCGCCCGGCCACGCACAGCCGGCCTTTGAGCGAGCCCTGCGGGTAGTAGATGCCGGCGTGGATGACTTCGCTGTTGCGCGCGCTGGTGGCGGTGCCGAAGGCCGCCTCGGCTTCCAGTATCAGCACCTCGCGGCCGGCCAGCGCCAGCGCACGTGCCACCGCCAGCCCGACCACTCCCGCACCCACCACCACGCAATCCACTCGATCCATGCCAGACTCCTCGACCCGAGGGTCCCAAGCCTGCCGCAACCACAGCGGTCGGCCAAGGGTCGGATGACCTGACGAAGCAGTTAAAGGGAACACCGGCATGCGCATCGGCCTGATCTCCGACACCCACGGCCTGCTCCGCCCCGAGGCGTTGGCGGCACTGCAGGGCTGCGCGCAGATCATTCACGCCGGCGATATCGGCAAACCGCAGGTGCTCGACGGGCTGCGCGCCATCGCGCCGCTGGAGGCGATTCGCGGCAATATCGATACGGCCGACTGGGCACGGGCGCTGCCCGAGCGCCTCGACCTGCGCATCGGGGGTCTCACCCTGCACGTGCTGCACGACCTCAAGCAGCTGGATATCGACCCGCTCGCCGCCGGCGTCGACGTGGTGATCGCCGGCCACTCGCACAAACCGAAGGTCGAGCGGCGCGATGGCGTGCTCTACGTGAACCCGGGCAGCGCCGGTCCGCGACGCTTCAGCCTGCCGATCAGCCTGGCACTGCTGGAGCTGAACGACGGCCAGGCGCAGGTGGAGCTGATCAGCCTCAGCTGACGCCCATGTAGCGATCGGCGCGGTGATTGATCGCCAGCACCAGATTCAGCGCCACGGCGCCGAGCACCGACAGCAGCACCTTGTCCACCGGAACCACGAATACCGCGGCCATGACGATCAGCGCGTCGATGCCCATCTGGAAGGTGCCGGCGCGCAGGCCGAAACGCTCCTGCAGGAACAGCGCGAGGATGTTCACCCCACCAAGACTGGCGCGATGGCGGAACAGGATCAGCAGGCCGATGCCGATGGCGAACCCGCCGAACACAGCGGCGTAGACCACATTCAGCTCGACGAAGCGCACCCACTGCGGGGTCAGTTCGGCGAACAGCGAGACCAGCCCCACCGCGCAGACGGTGCGCAGGGTGAACTGCCACCCCATGCGCCAGATCGCCAGCGCGTAGAACGGCAGGTTGAGCAGGAAGAACACTGGGCCGAACGACCAGCCGGCCAGGTACTTCAGCAGGAACGCCAGGCCCACGGTGCCGCCGGTCAGCAGCCCGGCATGGCTGTAGAAGGCAATGCCAAGGGCGACCAGCGCGGTGCCCGTGAGCAGGGCCAGGCCGTCCTCCCACAACGGGTGGCGGACGAAGATCGCGGCAACGCGCTCGGCTTCCGGGGCGTCGGATTTGTCAGGTTGCATGAGATTTCTCGTTACGACAGCGACGGGCCAGCATAGAAGCTGCGGCCCGCGAAAGATTTGGCGCCGATCAAGCGAAGAGGGTGCCGGTCAGCTCTGTTTTTGCCAGGTTTCGAAACGGTAGGCTGGTGCCTCGCCCTCAGCCGGATGTGGCTGACTTTCGACGCACTGCCACTCAGCTTCGTCGAATTCTGGAAAGAACGCATCGCCTTCGGGAGCGGCATCGATTCGCGTGAGGTACAGCCGCTGCGCCTGCCCCAGCGCCTGGGAGTACAGCTGCGCACCGCCGATCAGCATCAGCTCGTCGACGCCCTGCTCACGCGCCCACTGCTCGGCACGCACCAGCGCGGCATCTAGGTCGGTGAAGGTTTCCGCGCCGTCGAGCTGCAGATCCGCCTGGCGACTGACCACCAGGTTGAGCCGCCCCGGCAGCGGACGGCCGAGCGAATCCCAGGTCTTGCGGCCCATGATGATCGGTTTGCCGAGGGTCATGGCCTTGAAATGCTTGAGATCGGCGGGCAGGTGCCAGGGCATGATGTTGTCGAGGCCGATCACGCGGTTCTGCGCGAGGGCGGCGATCATAGCGAGGGGAAGGCGGGTCTGATTCATGGCGGCGAGAATAGCAGAGCGATGCAGTTTGCCGAAGCTGCCAGCCGTTCGTCGGCTTCATCGCTTTGCAATACAAGCCGCACCGCAGCGTCAAAGTCCGGTCATGCAAGTACCTCAGGCTGTGACATCCAAACCGAGGAGATGCCGAAATGGCCCGCAAGACCACCGCTCCCCTTCGCCGCTGGCTCACCGCCTGCACCCTGCTGCTTCCACTGGCCGGCTTCGCTGCGGCGGATGAACACGCCGCGAAACACCAGGCCGCGCGCGGTGAGCCGACCCCGCTGGTGATCGCCCACCGCGGCGCCAGCGGCTACCTGCCGGAGCACACCCTGGCCGCCTATGCGCTGGCCGTTTTCCAGGGCGCCGACTATATCGAGCCGGACCTGGTGATGACCCGCGACGGCCAGATCGTCGCCCGACACGACAACGAACTGGGCCTGACCACCGACGTCTCGCAGCGCCCCGAGTTTGCCGATCGCAAGCGCACCCAGCAGGTCGATGGCGTCACCCTCACCGGCTGGTTCAGCGAAGATTTCACCCTCGCCGAACTGAAGACTCTGCGCGCCATCGAGCGCATCCCGGATATCCGCCCAGGCAACGCGCGCCTCGACGGCAGCCTGGAGATTCCGACCCTGCAGGAGATCATCGATCTGGTGAAAACCCTGCAGCTCAGCCAGGGCCGGCGCATCGGTCTGTATCCGGAAACCAAGCACCCGACCCACTTCCAGCAGCTCGGCCTGGCCATGGAGAAGCCGCTGGTGCGCATCCTCACCCGCAACGGCTACGTCGGGCGGCAGGCGCCGGTGTATATCCAGTCGTTCGAGGTGGACAACCTCAAGACCCTCAGCCGCCTGACCCAGCTGCGCCTGGTGCAGCTGTTCAGCTCAGGTCAGCCGTATGACCAGCAGGTGCGCGGCAGCAAGCTGACCTACGCGCAGATGGCGACGCCCGCCGGGCTCAAGGCCATCTCCCGCTACGCCGCCGGCGTCGGTCCGGAGAAGAGCTACATCATCCCGCGTGATGCCAACGGCAACCTCGGAGCGCCGACCGGCTTCGTCGCCGCCGCCCACGCCGTGGGCCTCAAGGTCCACCCCTACACCTTCCGAGCGGAAAACGCCTTCCTGCCGGCCAACCTGCGCAGCAGCGACCAGCGCCATGAGCGCGGCGACAGTGAAACGGAGATTCGCGCCTTCCTCGACGCCGGTATCGATGGGCTGTTCATCGACCAGCCGGACATCGCCGTGCGCCTGCGCAACGCAGACTGACAACCGCAAACAAAACGGGCGGCCCTGAGGGCCGCCCGTTGGATTACGCCTTGTTGGCGAGCTTCTGCAGATTTTCGTGGATTTTGAATAGCACGATCAGCAGTTCGCACCACACGCGCGTACCGATGGAGCCGAAAATCAGGATGCCCAGCGCCTGCCAGATTGCACCGGAAAACAGCGCGACGACAAATCCGACGACCACCGAAACCAGGCCGAGCCAGTAGATCAGCGTGATGATTTTCGGCGTGAGCATGGCGTCGAAGAAAAACAGGTCTTTCATGGGAATTCCTTTTCGGGATGAGGATTGGCCGAGGCAACCTTGCCTCTTGCCAGTCCATGGCAGATAAAACGGCTCTAGGCCGCCCGATGATCATCGGGGCGCGGATTCTAGCCGCCTCGGCTGCGACATCCAACCCAACGATGGCCAGACCGAGCAGCAGCGCAATTCCCCCGCGCCTACCGCGGCGGTATGCTCGGGTCTTCGCCTTGCCACGAGACGCCGCGTGACCGATCTCCCGTTGCCTGCCCTCAATCCACTCGACCGCCTCTGGCTGACCGAAGCCGTACGCCTGCGCGAGGAACACGCCGGGCCACTGGAGGATGACGAAGCCAATCGCCAGGCCCGCGCCCAGGGCGGCGACCTGCCAGTGCTCATCGAGCGGCGTGCGCTCTGGCTGGCGCGCCGTGACGGGCTGATCGAAGCGTTGCAGCACTGGCGTCAGGGCGCACGCCTGGGTGCGTTCGTGCTGGCGCTGCTGGCGGTCTTCACCGGTGCCGGCCTGGCCTTTGCCGCCCTCGGCGACGGGCAGCGACCGGTCAACGTGTTTTGGGCGCTTGGCAGCCTTCTTGGGCTGAATCTGCTGACCCTGCTCGGCTGGCTGCTCGGCCTGCTTTTCGCGCGCGACAGTGGCGGCGCGCTGGGACGATTGTGGCTTTGGCTCAGCGAAAAACTCGCTCGCGATGCCCGCGCCGCACAACTGGCGCCGGCCTTGCTGACCATCCTGCATCGACATTGGCTGGGCCGCTGGCTGTTGGGCCTCGGCGTACACGGCCTCTGGCTGCTGGCGATGGCCAGCGCCCTGCTTACCTTGCTCGCCCTGCTGGCAACGCGGCGCTACGGCTTCGTCTGGGAAACCACCATCCTTGGCGAGAGTGCCTTTGTCGGCCTGACCCAGGCCCTCGGCGCGCTGCCGGCACTGCTCGGCTTCAGTGTGCCGGACACCGAGCAGATCCGCGCCAGTGGCGCACTCGGCGGCGATCTGGAGGGCGCGCGGCAACGCTGGGCGGGTTGGCTGGTCGGCGTGCTGCTGGTCTACGGCCTGCTGCCGCGGCTACTGCTGGCCGGCTTCAGCCTGTGGCGCTGGCGCCGCGGCCGTGCGGCACTGAGGCTCGACCTCGGCCAACCGGCCTATCGACTACTGCGCGAACGCCTGCAGCCACCCAGCGAGCGACTCGGCATCAGTGATGCAGCACCCGCCCAACTGCACGCCCCGACCGCAGGTGCTCAGCTCGATGGCAGCGCCGGCGCCGTACTGGTGGCCATCGAACTGGATGGCAGTCGTCCATGGCCGCCGACTCTGCCCAAGAACATCGCCGATGCCGGCATCCTCGATGCTCGCGAAGGGCGCCGACGGCTGCTCGATCAGCTCACCCGCTTTCCTCCGGCACGCCTGGCCATCGCCTGTGATCCTCGACGCTCACCCGACCGCGGCACCCTGGCGCTGATCGGCGAGCTGTCGCGCTGCGCCGCTGCGACCCGCGTCTGGCTGCTGCAGGCACCTCCCGGTGAGGCGCTGGACAGCGCGCGCCTGGAAGACTGGCATCAGGCGCTGGATGCCCTGGGCCTGCCCCACTCCAACACGACGCCGTTTGGCTGGCTGGAGAGCGGACATGACTGAAGCCCTGAAGCTCGCCGTGGTCGGCCACACCAATGTCGGCAAGACCTCGCTGCTGCGCACCCTGACCCGTGATGCAGGCTTCGGCGAGGTTTCGCACCGTCCCAGCACCACCCGCCATGTCGAAGGCGCTCGGCTGTCGGTGGACGGCGAAGCACTGCTGGAGCTGTACGACACACCCGGCCTGGAAGATGCCATCGCCCTGCTCGACTACCTCGAGCGCGTCGAGCGCCCTGGCGAACGCCTCGACGGCCCGGCACGCACCGCGCGCTTTCTCGACGGCAGCGAGGCGCGCCAGCGCTTCGAGCAGGAAGCCAAGGTGCTGCGCCAGCTGCTCGCCAGCGACGCCGGGCTCTACGTGATCGATGCCCGTGAGCCGGTGCTGGCCAAGTATAAGGACGAGCTGGCGGTGCTCGCCGGCTGCGGCAAGCCCCTCTTGCCCGTGCTCAATTTCGTCGCGCAGCCCGGGCATCGCGAGGAGGAATGGCGGCAGGCGCTGGCCCGCCTCGGCCTGCATGCGCTGGTGCGCTTCGACAGCGTGGCGCCACCGGTGGATGGTGAGCGGCGCCTGTACGAAAGCCTGGCGCTGCTGCTGGAACAGGCGCGGCCCAAACTGCAGCGGCTGATCGAGGACCATGAAGCCCAGGCAGCGGCGCGCCTGGTCAGCGGCCAGCGGTTGATCGCCGAGCTGCTGGTGGATGTCGCCGCCTGCCGACGCAGCGTAGCCGCACAGCCGGAACTGGAACGTGGCGCCATTCGTGAATTACACGACGCCGTGCGCAGCCGCGAGCAGCGCTGCGTCGAGGCGCTGCTGCGCCTGTATGCCTTTCGCAAGGAGCAGGCGGCAGCCAGCGACCTGCCGCTGCTCGACGGGCGTTGGGGCGACGACCTGTTCAATCCGGAAACCCTCAAGCAGCTGGGCGTGAAGATCGGTAGTGGCATGGCGGCAGGCGCGGCCGCCGGTGCCGGGGTCGACCTTATGGTCGGTGGCATCACCCTCGGCGCCGCGGCGCTCCTCGGCGCCATCGCCGGCGGCGGCGCGCAGACCGCACGGCACTATGGCAATCGCCTGCTCGGCAAACTCAAGGGTCAGCGCGAGCTGAGCGTCGACGACGCCGTGCTGCGCCTGCTCGCCCTGCGCCAACGCCAACTGCTCGCCGTGCTTACCACCCGAGGGCACGCCGCTACCGAGGCCATCCGCCTGGCCACGCCGCAGGATCAGGGCTGGCGCGAAGGCAAGCTGCCCGAAGCGCTGCAGCGCTGCCGCGCGCATCCCGAGTGGTCTTCACTCAACCCCGGCGCCCGCCTGCAGGACGGGGAGCGGCAGGCCGCGCTGGATGAGCTGGAGGCTGAGTTGCAGCAAAACTGAGCCGGTTGGGCTGGCGCTTATGGTGGGCTGAAGCCCACCCTACGAGGGTGACGGACACCCAAGCGCAATTCTTCGAACACCGTCCAAAGACAGCCAAAGGTGAACGGTCAGCGACTAGCCCAGATCCCGATGCGGGGCCTAATTCGTAGAGTGGGCTTCAGCCCACCAGAGTGGTACGTAGACAAGCGGTGAAGCCCGCCTACGACCGGCTGCTCAGCGCTCGTTCGAGCCTTCCACTTCCTCGGCCATGCGCGCCAGGCCCAGGTGACGGACGTCGGTGCCGCGTACCAGGTAGATCACCAGTTCGGCGATGTTGCGTGCGTGGTCGCCGATACGTTCCAGCGAGCGCAGCGCCCAGATCACGCTGAGCACGCGGGAGATCGAGCGCGGGTCTTCCATCATGTAGGTGACCAGTTCGCGCAGAGCGGTCTTGTATTCGCGGTCGACGGTCTTGTCGTACTGCGCCACCGAAAGCGCCAGGTCGGCATCGAAGCGGGCAAAGGCGTCCAGCGCTTCCTGCACCATCTTGCGTACCTGGTCGCCGATGTGGCGCACCTCGACATAGCCCTTGGGCGACTCGCCTTCCTCGCACAACTGGATGGCGCGGCGGGCGATCTTGGTCGCCTCGTCACCAATACGCTCGAGGTCAATCACCGACTTGGAAATGCTGATGATCAAACGCAGGTCGGAGGCCGCCGGCTGACGGCGGGCGAGAATGCGCACGCACTCCTCGTCGATGTTTCGCTCCATCTGGTTGATCTGGTCGTCCACCTCGCGCACCTGCTGGGCAAGGCCCGAATCGGCCTGAATCAGCGCGGTGACCGCGTCGTTGACCTGCTTCTCCACCAGCCCGCCCATGGCCAGCAGGTGGCTGCGCACCTCCTCGAGCTCGGCGTTGAACTGCTGGGAGATGTGTTGGGTGTGGCTATCTTTGCTGATCATTGTTCTCGCTCCGAGGAGACTGCCGCTAGGCGGATCTGGTGCGCAGCGCACCCAGGTAGATTGAATACCACGCCAGCCCGTCTGGGCTTTGGCAGAGTGTGTCAGGCAAGGAGGCGGAACGCAGGCAGTACGATTTGTACGGCAAGTTCCGCCGACGCCGCCTGGCGCGCTCTGACATGGCCAGACTAGCCGTAGCGGCCCGTGATGTAGTCTTCCGTCTGCTTCTTGGCCGGGTTGGTGAACAGCGTATCGGTGTCGCCGTACTCGATCAGTTTGCCCATGTACATGAACGCGGTGTAGTCGGACACCCGAGCGGCCTGCTGCATGTTGT
>Ga0189292_10523_pt1 | contig 11002 bp, 11 predicted proteins | sample UW1oraminimetaG_FD_130317 | JGI IMG/M metagenome (GOLD analysis project Ga0189292, IMG submission 130317) | Marine microbial communities from the Costa Rica Dome - UW179A-orange mini metaG | ecosystem: Environmental > Aquatic > Marine > Oceanic > Photic zone | place: Costa Rica: the Eastern... | reverse complement strand
TTTAAGGGATCAACACCATCGGGCCGCACAGCGTCTATTGCTGTTCTTATCGATGGAAACAAAGAGGTCATGTTAGACCTCAACAAGGGGCTCGCGACAGACGTTCCGAACCTGACAAAACCCATGCGCTCGTACCTGAGCGGGTTATCACAAGTCGGGCAAGTGCTTAAAACCCGTAAGATCGAAGATGAAGACGGTGTCACCGAAGATGATATTGAACGCGCGGCTTTGACCCTGGCCTTTCCGCGCGCGGCACAAAACGCAAAAGCATTGAGCGTCCTGAAATCTCATTTGGATGCATTGCAGGAAAATAGCGTTCTCCCCAAAGCCAAGCCCGGATCCGCGACAGTACGCCCTGCAGAGGCACCTGAAATCAACAAATCCGAAACAAAAGAGACTTTGGCAAAACCTGAGCCAGTGAAAGCTGCCAAGGATGAGGCGCCAAAGGTGGTGGCATCCCCGTTGCCGCCTGCAAGCGCAGCAAGTGCTTCAGACGCAGCGGCCAAGAGCGAGGCCCCAAAGGAGGCGCCGAAAGCCACGACGCCGGAAATCGCGAGTACGCCAAAACCCGCGGCGGATATTCCTTTGGCGTCTGCTTCTGAAAAAGTCGATCTGCTTGCCGATCCATCCGACGATGATGACGCAACCGACGCCCCCAAGCCGCCCAGTGCAGAAGATTTCAAGCGTGCGCGCGAGCTTTCAAATGGTGCTCGAAAATCAAACTTCTTCAATCGATAATTCATCGAAAGAGCGGTGCAACCGCATCATTATGACACAAAGGTAACAACGCCCCCGTGACAGGGGGCGTTCGATTTCGTAAGCGGGGCTCGAGACAACGGGAATCGGAGCCCGCCCATGCGTCAGCTGCCCCCTGCCCACCCCTTCGACGACGATAAACTGCGCGAAGAATGCGGCGTATTTGGTGCGATTGGCGTTGCTGATGCGGCAAGCTTTGTGGCCCTTGGCCTGCATGCCCTGCAACACCGGGGTCAGGAAGCTGGCGGCATCGTATCCTACGACCCAGACCAAGGCTTCAACAATGCACGCCGTTTTGGCTACGTGCGAGACAACTTCACCAGCCAGAAGCTGATGGAAACACTGCCCGGTTCTGTTGCAATTGGGCATGTGCGTTATTCCACCTCGGGATCCAAGGGCAATACCGCAATCCGTGACGTGCAACCGTTTTTCGGAGAGTTTGCGATGGGTGGTGCAGCGGTTGCACATAATGGCAACTTCACCAATGCGCTGGAAATCCGTCGGGATCTGATTGAGCGCGGATCGATTTTCCAAAGCTCATCCGACACTGAATGCGTGATCCACCTAATGGCTCGTAGCTATCAGAAAAACATCCCCGAGCGCATGAAGGATGCCCTGCGCCGAGTGGAAGGTGCGTTTTCGATCGTGGCTATGACCCGTACGAAACTTATTGGTGTGCGCGACAGTCTGGGTGTGCGCCCGTTGGTGCTGGGACAGATTGGTGACGAGGGTTACGTGCTGGCCTCAGAAACCTGCGCCCTCGATATCATCGGGGCAGATTTCGTACGCGAGATCGAGCCCGGCGAGATGGTCGTGATCACGCAGGGCAAAGGTCTGGAAAGCTCGCGACCCTTTGAGGAAACAAAGGCACGTCCCTGCATTTTCGAGCATGTGTATTTCTCACGCCCGGATTCGATCCTCGGTGGCCGCTCGGTCTATGAAACCCGGAGGCAGATCGGGGTAGAACTGGCCAAGGAAGCTGCTGTGGACGCTGATCTTGTGTGTCCTGTTCCTGACAGCGGGACCCCTGCTGCGATCGGCTATTCGCAACAATCGGGGATCCCCTATGCGATGGGCATCATCCGTAATCAGTACATGGGGCGAACCTTCATTGAACCGACCGAGCAGATCCGCAACATGGGTGTGCGTCTGAAGCTGAATGTAAACCGGGCACTGATCCGGGGTAAGCGTGTGATACTTGTGGACGATAGCGTGGTGCGCGGCACAACGAGCCGGAAAATCAAGGACATGATCCTTGATGCGGGGGCCGCAGAGGTGCATTTTCGGATCGCATCGCCCCCCACGGCCTGGCCCTGTTTTTATGGTGTCGACACGCCTGAGCAGTCCAAATTGCTTGCAGCCACCATGTCGGAAGACGAAATGCGCGAACATCTTGGCGTGGACAGCCTGCGGTTCATCTCGCTCGATGGGCTCTACCGCGCGGTGGGCAATTCCAAAGGCCGGGATCCGAAGTCCCCGAGTTATTGTGATGCATGTTTTTCTGGGGAATATCCCGTGGCGCCATCCGATATGGTGAACAAGGGTTTCACGCTTAAGACGGCGGCGGAGTAACGCGCCCCAAAACTCCACCCTTGACCTTCGCGCCCTTTGCCCGCACATCGCGCGCCATGACAGACAAGATTGCGCTTATCACTGGGGCTTCTCGCGGACTGAGCCATGCACTGGCAGAAGCTCTCGCCCCGGATCATCACATCGTTGCCATTGCCAAGACCTCAGGTGCGCTTGAGGAGCTTGATGACCGTATTCAAGCCAAAGGTGGCAGCGCAACTTTGGCACCGATCGACGTGACCAATCGCGATGCAGTGGCCGGAATCTGTCATGCCATCTATGACCGCTGGGGCAGGATCGATCTGTTTGCCCATTGCGCCATTCACGGCGCCCCATTGTCGCCCTTGCCGCATTCCGCTGAAAAAGATTTGAAGAAAAGCATCGAAACCAATGTCGTTGCGACCTCAACCCTGATCACGATGGTCGCGCCTCTACTTGGTGATGCAGGCACTGCGATCTTTTTTGATGATCCGCGCGCTGGCCAGCCGTTCTTCGGGCAATATGGCGCGACCAAAGCTGCCCAGATCGCCCTTGCCAAAAGCTGGCAAGCCGAGAGCCACAAAATCGGCCCGCGCGTCCTGATCCACCAGCCTGACGAGATGCCGACAGGTACGCGCGCTCGGTTCTTCCCCGGTCAGGCCGCACATGATCTAAGCACACCGCAAGCTGAGGCCGAAAAGGTACGCGCTCTGCTTTAAATTGCCGATGTCTTGCCCGGGCAGGACCCATCCCCTAACAGAAGGGGGTTGGCTTAATCTGGGGCAAAAGATGCGAATTCTGATCACCAATGACGATGGCATCAACGCGCCAGGCCTCGAAGTCCTGACCGACATTGCCACCGAGATCGCGGGACCCGGGGGTGAGGTCTGGACGGTTGCTCCTGCGTTCGAGCAATCTGGTGTCGGGCATTGCATAAGTTACACGCACCCCACAATGATCGCAAAGATGGGTCCGCGTCGCTACGCAGCCGAAGGGTCACCCGCGGATTGCGTTCTGGCCGGCATTTACGACGTGATGACGGATGCGCGACCTGATCTTGTTCTTTCAGGGGTCAATCGTGGCAATAACTCTGCTGAGAATACCCTTTATTCTGGCACCATCGGTGGAGCGATGGAAGCCGCCTTGCAAGGGATAAACGCCATCGCGTTGTCGCAGTTCTATGGCCCCCGCATGGCAGATCAGAGTGACAAGTTCGAAGCCTCACGCGTTCACGGTGTGTCTGTCGTCCGTGCAATCCTTAAGCACGCGACCTGGGAAGGCGCAGACTATCGGACATTCTTCAACGTCAATTTCCCGCCCGTGGGGGCAGCGGACGTGCTCGGAACCAAAGTCGTGCGGCAGGGCAGACGTCCGAACACACGCTTCAAAGTCGAACCGCACACCGCTCCTTCAGGTCGCCGCTTTTTGTGGATTACCGGCGGAGCGCAGGATGACCCGACGGGACCCGATACAGACAGTCAGTCAAATGTCGAAGGGTATATTTCGGTCACGCCCATGCGGGCCGATCTTACCGCATATGATCAGCTACCGGCGCTTAAAGCCGCCTTGGAGAGCTAGAGCGTGGTGCATACCCCAGAACAATTGATGGAATTCTTGTTCCATCTGCGCGCCAAGGGCATCACCGATACCCGCGTTCTGACTGCGATGGAGCGCATCGATCGTGGTGCGTTCGTCGACGGTCTCTTTGCGGACCGTGCGTATGAAGATGTCCCGCTTCCCATTGCAAGCGGGCAAACCATCAGCCAGCCTTCAGTTGTCGGGCTGATGACGCAGTCGCTGAATGTGCAGCCGCGCGACAAGGTGCTCGAGGTTGGCACCGGGTCCGGATATCAAGCGGCGATCCTGAGCCAGCTTGCCCGCCGGGTTTATACGATTGATCGACACAGGACATTGACGCGCACCGCACAGGCCAGAATTGAAGCTCAAGGCATCACAAACGTGACTGTGATGACTGGAGATGGCAGCTTTGGTCTGCCAGATCAGGCCCCTTTTGATCGTATCCTTGTCACCGCAGCTGCCGAAGACCCGCCAGGTCCTTTGCTGGAACAATTACGTCCCGGCGGCATCATGGTGTTGCCCGTTGGCCAGTCCGACACGGTTCAAAGTCTGATCAAGGTGACATCTGGCCCGGAAGGGTTTGATTATGAGGAATTACGCTCCGTCAGGTTCGTCCCGCTTGTCGAAGGACGCGCGGCTGATTAAATCCTGCTGAACGCCATTTTGGCCCAAATCGGTACTGGAACGAAATGCTACAGAGATTTGCTTATCCCAAACGCTCGACATTGATCGCAGTTTCCATGCTGATGGTGCTGTCTGCTTGCGAACAGCCGCTCGATTTTGACCTTCGCGGCGGCTTTGGTGGTGGCCTGAATACGTCGCAGACAGGCGGCGTGGCCACGGCCCCCAGACCGGAACCCGATGGGCGTGGTGTGATTTCCTATCCCGGCTATCAGGTTGCCGTTGCGCGGCGCGGCGATACGGTTGCAACCTTGTCCGAACGCGTGGGCCTTCCTGCCAGCGAAGTTGCCCGCTTCAACGGTTTGCCTGCGGACACGGCCCTGCGCGCAGATGAGCTGGTTGCCCTGCCCCGCCGTGTTCCCGATGCCCCCAGCGGGACGGGACTGGACATCGCCTCGATCGCAGGGAGCGCGATTGATCGCGCTGGCGATCAGAACGCAACCCAGTCAGAGCCTCGCATAACCAACCAGCCGGGCATTGAACCTATCCGGCACAAGGTGGAACCCGGTGAAACGGCCTTCTCGATCGCGAGGCTTTATAATGTATCGCCGCGTGCGCTGGCGGACTGGAACGGACTTGGCCCGGACCTTGCAATACGTGACGGTCAGTTCCTCTTGATCCCAATCCCCGCCCCCAGCACAGCGTCTTCAGCCGAGACGCAAACCGCAGCCCCCGGACAAGGCAGCGTGACGCCCGTTCCGCCAAGCGCATCAACCGCTTTGCCATCGGATAATACGCCTGCTGTGGTCCCACCCGCTTCGCCCAATCTTGGCAACACAACAACAGCCGCAACAGCCGCTGCCCCGCTTGGGATGCCTGTACAAGGCAGCATCACGCGCGCCTTTGGCCGTAACGGAAGCGACGGCATCGGGTTTGATACACCCGCAGGCGAAGCCGTTTCAGCCTCGGAAGCCGGTGAGGTTCTTGCGATTACCGAGACCACAGACCAGATTCAGGTGTTGGTCTTGCGCCATCCGAACGGTTTGCTGACGGTTTATGGCAATATCGACGATCTCACCGTTTCGCGTGGAGATCGGGTGCGTCGAGGACAGAAGATTGCCGAAGTGGCCTCGGGCGGGGCCGGGTTCTTCTATTACGAAGTGCGTGATGGCGCGCGGGCCGTAGATCCGGTGCCCTATCTGCAATAGCGCGCTAGAGGCTGATGCCTTCGCGACCTGCAAGATCGCAGAAAAACTGCCAGGCAACGCGGCCCGACCGGGCGCCGCGTGTCTGTTGCCATTCAATCGCTTCAGCACGCAATCGGTCATCGGATACGTTTAGCCCGTAGGCATCGCAATACCCACGGATCATTTTCAGGAAGTCGTCCTGATCGCAGGGATGGAACCCGAGCCAAAGACCGAAACGGTCCGACAGCGACACCTTCTCTTCAACCGCTTCAGAGGGATTGATGGCCGAACTGCGTTCGTTCTCGATCATGTCGCGTGGCATCAGGTGGCGACGGTTCGACGTGGCATAAAACAGCACGTTTTCAGGTCTCCCTTCGATCCCGCCATCAAGCACGGCCTTGAGGGATTTGTAATGCTGATCGTCATGACTGAAGCTCAAGTCATCGCAGAACAACAAAAAGCGCGTGTCTGTGCCGCGGAGTAGGCCCAGAAGACGTCCGATGGATGGCAGGTCTTCACGCTGGACTTCCACGATTTTGAGATCGAGGCCCTGACGCAGAACTTCGGCATGTACGGCTTTGACGAGGCTCGATTTACCCATCCCGCGCGCGCCCCACAGGAGGGCGTTGTTTGCGCCAAGCCCACGCGCAAACTGAAGCGTGTTTTCCAAAAGCGTATCGCGGGCCCGGTTGATCCCGATCAAAAGCTCTAACCCAACGCGGGCGACCTTGCCGACAGGACGCAAATGGTCCGGATCTGTTTCCCACAAAAACGCATCAGCCTCCGAAAAAGCAGGGGCTGCAACCGGTGCAGGCGACATGCGCTCCAGCGCCTGTGCGATGCGCTCAACGGGATCGACGGCAGCTTCAGCGGTCAGGACGGTGCGAAAGGCGGTTTCCATTTCACCGCCAACATCACCCGGAAGCATCTCTTCAATCTGGGCAATGATCGCGCGGACATCATCAAGACGACCAGCTTCGAGATCCTTCAACAGCTCTTCTGCCATCGTGCGCGTGAACGCCTTGGCGCCTGAGCTCATTTGGCAGCATCCTGTGTATCAGCGTCGTCGTCTTCGAAATCGCCATAAAGGTCTTCGTCTTCATCAAGCACGCCTTCGCGGCGCAGCTCTTCGACACGCTTCTTTTCCACGCGTGCCACGAGGAAGATCGAAACTTCGTAAAGACCATAGACAACAGTGAATAGGATCAATTGGGTGACAACATCAGGAGGTGTCACCAACGCTGCGAGCACGAGAATGCCGACCATCGCGTATTTGCGTACCGATCCAAGCCCGCGGGCCGAGACCAGTCCTGCCTTGCCCAGCAGCGTCAGCAAGACTGGCAATTGGAAGCACAGGCCAAAGGCCATGATGAAGGCCAGAGATATGCCGAGGCTCTCATTGACCTTACCAAAGAAGGTGATGCGCAGACCATCTTCGGTTTCCGGCACGACGGCTGCGGTGTCGGGTACATCAACGCCCTGCCCCAGCAAGTTTGCAAAGATCGATGAAACATCGGCAAACCCAAGGAAGAATGACATCGCCAGCGGTGTAACCACGAAATGCGCAAAAGACGCGCCCAGAAGAAACATCACAGGGGAGGCGATCAGAAAGGGTGCAAACGCGCTTTTTTCGCTGCGATAGAGGCCTGGCGCCACAAATCGCCAAAGTTGGTAGCCAATAACCGGGAAAGCCAACGCAAAGCCAAACACCATCGAAACCCGGAACAGTGTGAACAGGTATTCCTGCGGCGACGTATATTGCAGCGTCGGAGACGGATCCCCCAGCGCCCTGAGGGTATTTTCGATCGGAGCCAGTAAGAACTCCAGAACGTGCACGGCGATGAAATCACCCTGCACGGGTATAAAAAACACACAGATCGCGACGAACAACGCCAGCACCGAGCGGATCAGGCGAGTGCGTAACTCTGCCAGATGCTCGATCAGCGGGGCCGCGCTGTCCTCGAGGTCGTCAGGTTTGCTCATTCGGGGCAGCTTTCTTGGATGCGGGGGCTGGAGCCGCTTCAGGCTCGGGCGCGGATGTTGGGGCTGGCTCAGATGCGGGCGGCGGGGAGGACTCACCAGATGCAGCACCCGCCTCACGTTCTTGGCGCTCTTTCTGCTTCTGAGCGGTCAGTTCCTGAATTTTTTCGGCCTGAGCGCGGCGCTCTTCGGTCATCTTGGCGGTATTCGGACCTTTCTTGGCATCAGAATCCGGGTCCGGCGCCCAGTCTTCGAACTTGGTTGTGACCTTATTCAGACCATCAAGTCCCATGTTCTTGGCAGAGGTGGCCGATCTCAGGTCGTCGCCCATCTTCTTGAGGTCCCCGACGCCGGCATCATCGGCTGCCGCATTCATGGCGCTGGAGAATTCGCGCGCCATCGCACGCGCCTTTCCCATGAACTGTCCAAGCGTGCGGAACAGTTTCGGCAGGTCTTTCGGCCCGACGATAATCAATGCCACCACGCCAATGACGAGCAGCTCGGCCCAGCCCAGATCAAACATGGAGCTGGATCAGGCCTTGTCTTTGTCGGATTCGGGCGTCACGTCGCGCGCAACGTCCGACGCCTCTTGTTCGATCTCTTCGGTGCTTTCTTTCACACCCTTTTTGAAGGCGGTGATGCCTTTGCCGACCTCGCCCATCAGCGAGCTAATCTTGCCGCGGCCGAAAAGGACCAGAACAACGACTGCGATAAGCAGGATACCGGGAAGACCGATGTTACCAATTCCCATGATGAAGCACTCCATTTGCTGTGCGGGGGCGCTGCCCCGTGTGCGTTTTCTTTGATCTAGCGATGGTTTTGGTGGCTTTCAAAGGCTCATTGGCCTTGTTTGAATGACTACTGACAGTATTTTGTCAGTAAGTTCCGACTTATCCGGGTAAGAAAAGCCGATGAAACGCGACCGCCGCCTCTACGACCTCGTGCAGATCATGTGTGATGGGCAACTTCACACCGCATCTGAGCTTGCAGAAGTTCTCGACGTCTCAGAGCGCACAATCTGGCGCGATATGGCTGTCATGGCCAAAAGCGGCATTCCCATCGAAGGCGAGCGCGGCCTGGGGTATATCTTGCGCTCTGCGCTGGTTTTGCCACCGACAATGCTGACAGCTGCTGAGTTGGAAGCAACCGTTTCGGGACTGCGCCGCGAAAGCCTTCATGAAGACGAAATACGCTCCCGGGCGGCACGTTCAATGCTGGAGAAACTGGCGACGTTGCTGCCACAAGCAGGTATCGAATCGCCTTAATTGTTTGGAACGGGCGTGTTGATCTGTGCATGCTCCGAGGCAGGCCATCGAAACGCCCAAACGCGGCTCGGGTCTATATTGCGGGAAACACGTAGCAGCGATCACGCCGGATCGAGAGCCAGAGCGCCATGCCCTTCTTCGGCAGGAACACGGCTGGAACAGTGGCTTTCAGGATCGAGCCATCCGCATCCATTTTGAATTCAACGAGGCTTTCGCGGCCCATGAAACGTGCGCGCTGTACGACGCCGCGTGCGGGTGTGCCGTCCACCGGTGTCGGACGTGGGCCTTCCCCCTTGCGATCGAAGTCGATCCGAATGTGCTGGGGACGGATGAGAATCTCGACCTCTTGCCCTTCTGGCACGCCGGGTGTCAGGAACTGACCAAAAGGCGTCTCGGTCAGTGCACCTTGAACTTTACCGCGTACGACGTTGATCTCACTGAAAAACGCAGCTGCTGCCTTATCGATTGGTGCGTTGTAGACGTTGTAAGGTGCACCTTTCTGTACAATCCGACCGCCGCGCATTAACGCGATCTGATCTGCCATCCGCATGGCTTCATCCGGTTCGTGCGTCACAAGTAGAACCGCCGTGCCCTCGTCCTTCAGGATAGAGAGCGTTTCGTCCCGGATGCCATCGCGCAGACGGTTGTCGAGACCGGAGAACGGCTCATCCATCAGCATGACACGAGGACGGGGCGCCACCGCGCGGGCCAGGGCGACGCGTTGCTGTTCACCACCTGATAGCTGGTGCGGGTACATCTTTTCGTAGCCGTGCAGACCAACACGGTCGAGCAACTCACTGACTCGCCTTGCGTTTTCAACCTTGGTCCCACTCAGGCCAAATCCGACATTGGCAGAAACATTCAGATGCGGGAACAAAGCAAAGTCCTGGAACATCAAGCCGACAGATCGCGCTTCAGGTGGCAAATACACGCCATCACCAGAAACACGCTCGCCATCGACTGCTACAATGCCCGAGGTCTCTTGTTCCACACCCGCGATGATGCGCAGCGTCGTGGACTTTCCACAGCCCGATGGCCCGAGAAGGCAGGTCACCTCACCTGGCCGTATCTCAAGCGAGACATTATTAACGACGCTACGACCATCGTAGTCACGACACAGGTCGGTGACTTTCAGTCGCGGTTGTAAGCTTGGTGTTTCGGTCTGCACGCGGCCAAATATCCGATCAAATCCATCGGGTTTCGACTGTGCTACCAGCGGCCTATGACACGTGCAAGTCTAGCAACAGCTTCCTGTCGTTGATGCCGCGCTTTTGATAAGCTGGTCTTAAAACAAACGCGCGCGGTTCACCAAACAACCGCGCGCGTTTTGAAGTTTGCCAATCAGGTCACATCGTGGTGTTGACGCCACCACCATCCAGAAGAATATTTTGTCCGACAATGTAGCCTGCGTATTGCGAGCACAGGAATGCGCACATGGCTCCGAACTCTTCCTTGGTGCCGTACCGCCCTACAGGAATTGTTGCGTATTTTGCAGCGCGGACTTCTTCCATCGTTTTACCCGAGCTTGCTGCAGCATTGTTGTCGAGCATATCGATCCGGTCAGTATAGTGCGCACCGGGCAGTATGTTGTTAATGGTCACGCCCTTATTTGCGACCTGCCGCGCTGTGCCGGCAACGTAGCCAGTCAAACCTGCGCGTGCAGAATTTGACAAACCCAGCGCCGCAATCGGAGCCTTCACGGATTGTGAGGTGATGTTCACGACGCGACCCCAGCCCCGATCCATCATCCCGGGCAGTTGCGATTTCATCAAAGCGATGGGCGTGAGCATGTTTGCATCAAGCGCATTGATGAAGTTATCGCGATCCCAGTCGCTCCAAGACCCTGGAGGCGGACCGCCTGCGTTTGTGACAAGGATGTCTACCTGACCTGCGGCTTCCAAAACCTGAGCACGCCCAACGTCTGAAGTGATATCGGCAGCGACGGCTTTAACATCGACGCCGTGTGCTGCCCGGATTTCGTCCGCGGTGGCCTCCAACGCCTCTGCGCCACGTCCGTTCAGAATCAGATGTACACCTGCTTCTGCCAGCGCTTCTGCGCATCCACGG
>Ga0189292_10522_pt1 | contig 11035 bp, 8 predicted proteins | sample UW1oraminimetaG_FD_130317 | JGI IMG/M metagenome (GOLD analysis project Ga0189292, IMG submission 130317) | Marine microbial communities from the Costa Rica Dome - UW179A-orange mini metaG | ecosystem: Environmental > Aquatic > Marine > Oceanic > Photic zone | place: Costa Rica: the Eastern Pacific... | reverse complement strand
GCTGATGGGTCTTGGCGGTCTGTTCGAAGCCGGTCTGGTCGAGTGGATGAGCGCGATGACCTATCAGGCCGCTTCCGGTGCCGGCGCGCAGAATATGCGCGAGTTGATCAAGCAGATGGGCGCTATCAATGCCGCTGTCTCCGACGACCTTGCCAATCCCGCCAGCGCCATCCTCGATATCGATCGCAAGGTTGCTGAGACCCAGCGTAGCGAGGCTTTTCCGGTCGACAATTTCGGTGTGCCGCTGGCCGGCAGCCTGATCCCCTACATCGACAAGGAACTGCCGAACGGGCAGAGCCGCGAAGAGTGGAAGGCGCAGGCTGAGACCAACAAGATCCTTGGTCGCTTCAAGAATCCGATTCCGGTTGATGGTATCTGCGTGCGCGTCGGCGCCATGCGCTGTCACAGCCAGGCGCTGACCATCAAGCTGAACAAGGATGTGCCGATCTCCGATATCGAAGGGCTGATCAGTCAGCACAATCCCTGGGTCAAGCTGGTGCCGAACCACCGCGATGCCAGCATGCAGGAGCTGAGCCCGGCCGCTGTCACTGGAACGCTGAGCGTGCCGGTCGGCCGTCTGCGCAAGCTCAACATGGGCTCGCACTACTTGGGCGCGTTCACCGTAGGTGATCAGCTGCTGTGGGGGGCCGCGGAGCCGCTGCGTCGTATGCTGCGTATTCTGTTGGAGCGTTGATACGCTCTCGATGAAGTACCGAGCGCCGCGACTTGTTCGCGGCGTTTTCATTTATTCGGTACGCCGCTCGGCGGCGCTGGTTGCAGTGATCTGCTATTTCGCTACAGTGCCGGTCCTTAATGCATGGAGGTGGCGATGCCTACAGGTGTCGGTGTTGCGGTTGTAGGTGCAGTCAGCCTAGTAGGCGAGGCGCTGGTTGAGGTGCTCGAAGAGCGTGGGTTTCCGCTTACCGAGCTGCACTTACTTGACCATGAGGAAGGCGTTGGGCAATCCGTTCCGTTCAAGGGGCGTAACCTGCGGGTTAGCGATGCGCAGCGCTTTGATTTCAGTCGCACCCAGTTAGTCTTCCTCGTGGGCGATGCGACGTTGGCTGCTGAATGCCACGTCAAGGCCATGGCTGCAGGTTGCAGGGTCGTTGATCTGTCCGGTTCTATTCCTGTGACTCAACAACCATGCCTAGTGCCAGAGGTGAACGCGGCCCTGTTAGATGGCTCGGCTGGTGTGCGCTCCGTTGCCAGCCCGTTGCCGGAGTCGGTCGCATTGGCAATCGCTCTAGCCCCAATTCGGCAACAGCTTGGCTTGCGGCGCGTTACCGTGACGGCCTGTTTGCCGGTATCTAGCCGCGGCAAGGCAGGCGTTAAAGAACTTGCCCGGCAAACAGCCGAGTTGTTGAACGCCAGACCGCTGGAGCCCCGCGTATTTGGTCGGCAAATAGCATTCAACATGCTCGCGCAAACCGACAACGTCGATGCGCAAGGGCATGGCGAACAGGAAAGAAGGCTGGTTGAGGAGCTTCGTCAGCTCTTGGACCTTCCTGAACTCACGATCAGCGCGACCTTTATTCAGGCGCCGACTTTCTTTGGCGAAAGTCTCGTCGTTTCATTGGAGGGTAGCTGCGAGGCGGACGCCCAAGCTCTGTCATCGGCTCTGGACGCAGCTCCGGGAGTCGAAGTTGTGGAGTCTGACGACTATCCGACGGCCGTCGGTGACGCGGCTGGGCAGGATGTCATCTACGTTGGGAGAGTCCGCTGCGGTATCTGCGATCCACGCGAAGTCAATTTGTGGATTGTGTCTGATAACGTGCGAAAAGGCGCGGCACTAAACGCTGTGCGGTCCGGTGAGTTGTTGATAAAAGAGTATCTGTAAAAGATACTTACTGGTAATTCAAAGAATATTTCTAGCCGATGCGCTGAACGGCTTATCGCTGATGGGGAGCCACCGCTAGGTGGCGCGGGCAGTGACATAAGAGCCTCTCGTAGTTCGAGAAAAAAGATAAACAAGGGATTAAATAATGGTTCGGGTTCGCAATCTGGTGCTGGCAATCGCGGCTGCTACCGCGCTGACTACAGAAATGGCCCATGCGCTTGGGTTGGGTGAGGTCACGCTTCAGTCGTCATTGAATCAACCGCTGATCGCGGAAATCGAGCTGCTCGATGCAAATAGTCTTGCGCCGGGTGAGGTCATTCCAGTGCTCGCCTCGCTCGAGGAGTTCAATCGGGCAGGTATTGACCGCCAATACTTTCTGACTGATCTGAAGTTCACGCCCGTATTGCGGCCGAACGGGAAAAGCGTCATCCAGGTTTCTTCCAACAAGCCGGTGCGCGAGCCCTATCTCAACTTCCTCGTAGAGGTGCTCTGGCCCAATGGGCGCTTGCTGCGCGAGTACACCCTGTTGTTGGATCCGCCGCTTTATTCGCCGGAAACTGCAGCGGCCGCCGCACCTCAATTGCCGATTTCTGCTCCGGCTCGCGCCGCTCAGCCTGCGCGTTCCGCCCCGACTCGTCCGGCTACCGCTCCTGCAACGACAGTTCAGTCCGCAACCGCTCCGCAGAGTGGTAGCAGCGAGTACAAGACTTCCGCGCGTGACACCCTTTGGGAAATTGCCGAACGCAATCGTCGTAGTGGAACGGTTCATCAGACGATGCTGGCAATCCAGGATCTCAATCCGGACGCGTTCATCGGCGGTAACATCAACCGCATGAAAAGTGGACAGGTGCTTCGCCTGCCAGATGCCGAACAGATATCTGCCCGTTCTCAAGCCCAAGCGATCACTCAGGTCGCAGAGCAGAATGCGGCCTGGCGTCAGGGCGGCGCGGCAGCCGCAGGTGCTCGTCAGCTGGATGCGACTCGCCGCAGTGAAGCAGGCGCCGCTCCCACACGTAGTGAATCTGGTGACAATCTACGCCTGGTTGCAGGCGATGCCGGCAAATCGACCGAAGGCTCGGATACCGGCTCTGCAGGAGACGGAAAAGCCCTGCGCGACAAGCTTGCTGTAACTCAGGAAAGCCTGGATTCCAGTCGTCGTGAAAATGACGAACTTAAAGATCGTTTGAATGACCTGCAGGGGCAGTTGGAGAAGCTGCAGCGGCTGATGCAGCTGAAGGATGATCAGCTGGCCAAGCTTCAGGCCCAGGTCGGTGCCGAGGGACAAGCGCCAACAGCTAATGATATAGCCAGCCAGCCGGATGCGGCAGCGGAGCCTCAAGCTTCTGGCGGCATGACGGAAGAGACCGGCGTTGATCCTGATGCTGCGGTCGAGCCCCAAACTGATGTGACCGCAAGCGACCAGCCGGAATCCGCGGCAGTTGTTGCTCCGGTACCTGCCGCCAAGCCGGCTGCGCAGCCTGCCGCACCTGCCAAGCCAGCAGCTCCTGTCGTCGAGCCCGAGCCCAAAGGCCTGATTGATGATCTGCTGTCCAATACACTGTTGCTGGGTGTGGTCGGCGGCAGCGCTCTGCTGCTGCTGTTGGTGGGCCTGATGGCGCTATCACGGCGTAACGCAATGAAAGAGGCCGAACTGGAAGAGAGTTTGCTGGCAGGCAACAGCGTTGACGATCTGCAAGTTGGATCGCCCGCTTTCGTCGATATCGGACAGGAGCAGCCTCAGCAAACCCAGTTCTCCAGTGCTGCTGCGCAAGCATCAAGTTCCGATGAGCTGACTGCTTCTACGGGAGATGCGTGGGCCGAAGCGGACATCTATATTGCATATGGTCGCTTCAATCAGGCTGCCGAGCTGCTACAAAACGCGCTCAATGATGAGCCGCAGCGCAGTGATTTGCGGTTGAAGCTGATGGAAGTGTACGCAGAGCTCGGCAATCGTGATGGTTTCGCACGTGAAGAAGCCGAGTTGCGCGAAATTGGTGGTGCTACCCATGAAGTCGAGAAGCTGAAGTACAAATATCCAGCAATGGCGGCCGTCGGTGGGGTGGCAGCAGCTGCGGCAGCTACGCAAATGGACGTGGATACCTTCAATCTCGACGATCTCGAGCTGGACGCGCCGGGTTCACCAGCGGCAGGTCAAGGTATTGATGATTCGTTCGATCTGAGCCTGGATGATCTGGATATTGGTTTGAATGATGAGCGTCCGGCGACTGCACCAGTGGATGATTCGCTGAATTTCGACGACCTGAGCTTGGATGAAGTCGAGGGGATTACGCCTGAGGCGCAGCCAGCATCGACCGATTTCTCTTTCGATCTCGAAGAGGAAAAGAGCCCGCAGGAAGTCCAGCAGGATCTCTCGGACTTTTCCTTCGATCTGGAGTCCGCTACTGACAGCAATACGGGTGATGACGAGTTCTCGCTGAACCTCGATGAGCAGCCGGTGGACGCTCCTGCCGCGTTTGAAAGCGACGAGCTCGATTTCGAACTCGCTGAGCCTTCTTCCAGTCCTGCGGACCTGCCTGACGACTTCGACATTTCCTTTGACGAGCCTAAAGCCCAGCCGGAAAGCTTCGCCGAAAAACTGAACGAAGTTGAAGCTGAACTCGAAGACTTGTCCCGTGACCTGGACGAACCTGCACCTGCTGTCGCCACCAACTTGGCTGCCACGGATGCCGGTGGTATGGATGAGGACTTCGACTTCTTCTCCGATACCGACGAAACCACTACCAAGCTTGATCTCGCCAGAGCCTATATTGATATGGGTGATGCTGAAGGAGCGCGTGACATTCTCGACGAGGTGATCTCGGAGGGTAGCGATGTCCAACAGCAAGAGGCGCGAGAGATGCTCGCCAAACTAGCCTGATCATGACCCAAGCAGTACCCGAAACGGCAGCCGAAATGGCTGCCGTCGGCGTTTCCAGAATTGCCCTCGGCGTTGAGTACAAGGGGTCCCGTTATCGTGGGTTCCAGCGTCAGCGAGCTGGCGTGCCGTCCATCCAGGAGTCGCTCGAAACTGCCCTGACAAAGGTTGCGGGAGGTCATTCCGTGACGCTCAGTTGCGCCGGGCGGACCGATGCGCTGGTTCATGCCAGCGCTCAAGTGGTTCATTTCGATACGGTTGTCTCGCGCAGCATGCATGCGTGGGTAATGGGCGCGAACATGAATCTGCCCTCGGATATCAGCGTTACCTGGGCGAAAGAAATGCCACGCCATTTCGATGCTCGTTTCAGTGCAATGGCCCGTCGATACCGCTATGTGATCTACAACGATCAGATCCGCCCGGCGCACATGGCCGAAGAGGTGACCTGGAACCACCGTCCGCTGGATATTGACCGCATGCGTGCCGCGGCTACGGCGTTTGTTGGGACGCATGACTTCAGTGCGTTTCGAGCAAGACAATGTCAGGCCAAATCACCGATCAAAACCATCCATCATCTTGAGCTGCTCGAGCACGGCCGACTGATCATCATAGACGTGCGAGCCAACGCCTTTCTGCATCACATGGTGCGCAACTTCGCAGGCGTTCTGATGACGATAGGCGCTGGTGAGCGCCCGGTCGAGTGGGCGGCTGAAGTACTCGAATCGCGGGTGCGTCGAACTGGAGGCGTTACGGCGCATCCGTATGGACTCTATCTGATCGAGGTTGACTATCCCGAGGAGTTCGAGCTGCCGAAACGGTTTCTTGGTCCACATTTCCTGTCGGGTCTGCCAGACGTGCGTCGCTGATGCGTGGAACTGGTGACTGTTGCGGCTATTAGCTTGCAGGCGACAGCTCTTTTGTTACCATCCGGACTCTCTTTCTTCAGGTAAGCATCCGTTGCCAGTCGTTCGCAGCAAGATTTGCGGGATCACTCGAGTCGAGGACGCATTGACGGTCGCCGAAGCGGGTGCCGATGCCATCGGCTTGGTGTTTTACTCCAAGAGCCCTCGCGCCGTCAGCGTGCAGCAGGCCCGCGAAATCGTCGCGGCCCTGCCGCCGTTCGTTACGTCGGTAGGCTTGTTTGTTAACGCCAGTCGTTGTGAGATCAACGAAATTCTCGACGCTGTTGCGCTGGATATGCTGCAGTTTCACGGTGATGAGACACCGGCCGACTGCGAAGGCTTCCACCGGCCCTGGTTTAAGGCGCTGCGAGTTGGCGGCGGTGAGGATATAGCTGCTCAAATTTCCCGTTATCGGAACGCCAGTGGCATTCTTCTGGATACATTCGTTGCGGGCGTGCCGGGAGGGACGGGCGAGCGCTTCGATTGGTCGTTGATTCCGGCTGCGTTGACCAAGCCCTTGATTCTCGCGGGAGGGCTAACCGTAGAGAACGTCCAGCAAGCCATCGCCGAGGTTCGGCCCTATGCGGTGGATGTCAGTGGTGGCGTGGAATCGAGTAAGGGCATCAAGGATGCTTCCAAGGTAATGGCTTTTGTCGAACGCGTGCGTTCGGCCATGTGACGCCTGGGCAGCCGTCGCCGTCCAGTAACGAGTCGCTGGTGATACCAGCACCGTGTTTGGTGATTTCCTCCGCTAGGTGGAAATCGGAGTTTCGCGGCTGCGCCTGTAGGCGCATCGCTCACGCGACCAAGAGTGCCGGCATACCTCCGGTCGCAACGATGAATGTGCCTGCAGCGCGAGCGCGCTCGGGAATGAAGCTTTGGAGAACAAGAGCATGAGCAACTGGCTGGTAGACAAACTGATCCCTTCGATCATGCGCTCAGAGACGCAGAAGAGTTCGGTCCCCGAAGGCCTCTGGCACAAGTGTCCGTCCTGCGAAGCGGTTCTGTACCGTCCTGAACTGGAAAAGACGCTCGACGTCTGCCCTAAGTGCCAGCATCACATGCGTATCGACGCCCGTACTCGCCTCGATATCTTCCTTGACGCCGACGGTCGTGAGGAGATTGCGGCGGAGTTGGAGCCGGTTGACCGCCTCAAATTCCGCGATAGCAAGAAGTATAAGGATCGCCTGACGGCGGCGCAGAAGCAGACTGGTGAGAAAGATGCGCTGGTTGCCATGAGTGGCAAGTTGGTCAATATTCCCGTGGTCGCCTGCGCCTTCGAGTTTTCCTTCATGGGAGGCTCCATGGGAGCGATTGTCGGTGAGCGTTTCGTTCGCGCCGCCAACGTTGCTCTGGAAAAGCGATGCCCGCTGGTGTGTTTCTCGGCATCGGGCGGTGCTCGGATGCAGGAAGCGCTGATTTCCTTGATGCAAATGGCGAAGACCTCCGCTGTACTGGCGCGTATGCGCGAAGAGGGCCTTCCGTTCATCTCCGTGCTGACCGATCCGGTATACGGTGGGGTCTCCGCGAGCTTGGCAATGCTAGGCGACGTGATCGTCGCGGAGCCGAAGGCCTTGATTGGTTTCGCCGGCCCTCGAGTAATCGAGCAAACCGTGCGGGAGAAGCTGCCGGAGGGCTTCCAGCGTAGTGAGTTCCTGCTGGATCACGGCGCTATCGATCTGATCATTCCGCGCTCGGAATTGCGCTCGCGCCTGTCTCGTTTGCTCGCCCAGATGCAGAAATTGCCAAGCCCGGTGGAACCTGCTCAGGTAACGGCTACTGCATGACCGGTCGTAGTCTTGCTGACTGGCTTGCCTACCTGGAGCAACTGCATCCCACTGCCATCGATATGGGCCTGGAAAGGGTTCAAGCGGTGGCAGCGCGGCTTGGTCTGACGCGTCCGGCTCCGCTGGTGGTTACTGTCACCGGCACCAACGGGAAGGGTTCGACTTGTGCCTTCATTGCAGCGTTGTTGAGCGACCAAGGTTTTAAGGTCGGCAGCTATAGTTCACCCCACCTGCAGCGCTATAACGAGCGTGTTCAGCTGGATGGTCTGCAGGCGAGCGATGCTCAGCTTTGCGCAGCGTTCGCTGCGGTAGAGGCTGCTCGCGGGGAAGTTTCTCTTACTTACTTCGAGATGGGCACGCTCGCGGCCTTTTGGTTGTTCGAGCGCAGCGGGCTTGATGCCGTGGTGCTAGAGGTTGGACTCGGTGGCCGCCTGGACGCTGTCAACATCGTTGATGCGGATCTGGCGGTTATCACCAATATCGGCCTCGATCACGCCGATTGGCTGGGCGACACGCGCGAGAGCGTCGCGTATGAAAAAGCCGGCATTCTGCGACGGAGCAAGCCAGCTCTTTGCGGGGATCTGAATGTACCAGCGCCGTTGCTGGAGCGGGCCGAAACGCTGAAAGCGCCGCTGTATATGCGTGGACGAGATTTCGATCTGGCGATGGGTCCCAATAGCTGGCATTGGCGAGGTGTCGGGCGTGCTGGAGAGGTATTGGAGCTGCATGGCTTGCCGCTGCTGTCGTTGCCCATGGAGAACGCGGCACTCGCACTGCAGGCATATGCATTGCTGGGGCTGCCTTGGGATGCCGTTCGTTTGGCTGCGGCGCTGCGGCAGACTCACGTGATCGGGCGGCTCGACAGCCGAAAGATCCTCTGGCGAGGACGCGAGATATCTCTGCTACTGGACGTTGGTCACAACCCGCACGCCGCCGGCTACCTCGCCCAGTGGCTTGAGCAGCGGCCGATAGCAGGTCGCAGGCTGGCGGTATTCGGCCTTCTTGGCGACAAGGACTTGAGTGGAGTGCTCGATGAGTTGCGCTCAAGTGTCGCCGACTGGGCCGTTGCTCCTTTACCTACCCCACGGACACAATCGGCGGCACAGTTGGCTTCGGCTCTGCTTGAGCGCGGCGCCTCAGTCAGCCAGTATGCGAGCATCGAACAGGCGCTTGACGCCCAGTGCGCCAAGGCCGAATCCACCGACGAAGTACTGGTCTTCGGATCGTTCTATTGCGTGGCGGCGGCGCTTGAGTGGCTTGAACAACAGGCTGAGGAGAATGGGGATGGCTTTGCTGGATAAGGGACTGCTGCAACGCATGGTAGGCGCACTGGTACTGATTGCGCTGGCGGTCATATTCGTACCAATGCTGTTCAATCGACAGGACGATTTGGGGCATGTCACGGTCGACGCACCCACCATTCCCGCGGCACCCGTAGTCGCTAAGATCGAGATGCAGCCGGTCGAAGTGCCGGAGCCCGAGTCTGTCCCCGAGGGCTTCGAGATCATCGAAGAAGATGCTGAGTCAGATGCAGCTCCAGCCGCCGCAGAGCAGCCGCCGGCGCCGGCACCCATCGAGCCAGTGGCGCCTGTCCCGGCTGTGCAAGCGCCTGCAGCGCAATCGCAGCCCCCGGTTGCTGAGCCGCGGCTGGATAACAACAATTTGCCGGTCAGTTGGTCGATTCAGCTCGCCAGCCTGTCCAATCGAGCCAGTGCTGAGAGCCTGCAGAAGACCCTGCGTTCGCAAGGCTATAACGCCTACATCCGCACCGCAGAAGGCATGAATCGAGTATTCGTCGGGCCCTTGGTGGAGCGTAGCGAGGCGAATCGCCTTCGCGACGTGCTGCAGCGCCAGCAGAAGCTCGATGGCTTTGTCGTTCGCTTCAAGCCTGAAGGGAGCTGAGTTGTTGAAGCGCTGGCCGAGTTCCTTTGCGTAGGATCGCCCAGCACTTCGTCGGTGGGTAGCAGGCGCGTATTCCTGGCGCTCGCGCTCTGCTAAAATCCGCCGCCTTTCTCCATTGCAGAAGTCATCGTGGCATTCACCTGGGTCGATTGGACCATTATTGCCGTCATAATTGTCTCCAGCCTGATCAGCTTGAAGCGTGGCTTCGTGAAAGAAGCGCTTTCGCTGGTTACCTGGATCATTGCCGGTGTGGTTGCATGGATGTTCGGTGGTGCGTTGTCCCACCATCTAGCGGAATACATCAGCACGCCCTCAGCGCAGGTCATTGCTGCTTGCGCATTGCTTTTCGTGGCCACTTTGCTGGTAGGCGCGCTGGTGAATTTTCTGATCGGTGAGCTGATCAGGGTGACCGGCCTGTCCGGAACGGATCGATTCCTCGGCATGGTATTCGGCGCCGCTCGGGGTGGTCTGTTGATCGTAGTGCTTGCCGGGCTATTGAGTCTTGCTCCGGTCGAGCAGGACCTCTGGTGGCGTGAATCGGCATTGCTGCCGCACTTTCTACTGATTGCCGATTGGTCGAAGAACCTCATTCTCGGGTTTAGCGGCCAGTGGTTCGCCGGTTCGCTAAACCCGCCCGGTTAAGTTTTTATCTACGGATGCTCGGCCTGCCGTCGTATCCGGTCTGCCTGTAATAACTGAGAGGTTCCTTGCATGTGTGGCATTGTCGGCATCGTCGGTAAGTCGAACGTCAATCAGGCGCTGTATGACGCGCTTACCGTACTGCAGCACCGCGGCCAGGATGCAGCCGGTATCGTGACCAGCCACGACGGTCGTCTGTTCTTGCGCAAGGACAATGGACTGGTTCGCGACGTCTTCCAGCAGCGCCACATGCAGCGGCTGGTCGGCAATATGGGCATCGGCCATATCCGTTACCCCACCGCGGGTAGCTCGAGTTCCGCTGAGGCTCAGCCGTTTTACGTCAACTCGCCATACGGCATTACCCTCGCGCATAACGGCAATCTGACCAACGTCGATCAGATGACCAAGGAGATCTACGAGTCGGATCTGCGTCATGTGAACACTAATTCCGATTCTGAAGTGCTGCTCAACGTGTTCGCTCATGAGCTAGCAGTGCGTGGCAAGCTGCAGCCAACTGAGGAAGACGTTTTTGCTGCGGTGAGCAAAGTCCATGATCGGTGCCGCGGTGGCTATGCGGTGGTCGCGATGGTGACCGGCTATGGCATCGTCGGCTTCCGCGACCCCAATGCGATACGGCCGATCGTCTTCGGTCAGCGTCACACCGACGAGGGCGTCGAGTACATGATCGCCTCGGAAAGTGTGTCGCTCGATGTGCTCGGCTTTACCCTGATTCGCGATCTGGCACCAGGCGAGGCGGTGTATATCACCGCCGACGGTAAGCTGTTCACGCGCCAGTGTGCGGAAGCACCGAAGCTTGCCCCTTGCATCTTCGAATACGTCTATCTGGCTCGCTCGGATTCACTCATGGACGGCGTTTCGGTGTACAAGGCCCGTCTGCGTATGGGCGAGAAACTGGCCGACAAGATTCTGCGCGAACGTGCCGAGCACGACATCGACGTGGTGATCCCGATTCCCGACACCAGTCGTACAGCTGCGCTGGAGCTGGCTAATCGCCTGGGCGTCAAGTTCCGCGAGGGCTTCGTCAAGAATCGCTATATCGGTCGCACCTTCATCATGCCCGGCCAGGCCG
>Ga0189292_10520_pt1 | contig 11060 bp, 9 predicted proteins | sample UW1oraminimetaG_FD_130317 | JGI IMG/M metagenome (GOLD analysis project Ga0189292, IMG submission 130317) | Marine microbial communities from the Costa Rica Dome - UW179A-orange mini metaG | ecosystem: Environmental > Aquatic > Marine > Oceanic > Photic zone | place: Costa Rica: the Eastern Pacific... | reverse complement strand
GGTATATTCGAGTTCGGAGAAGGTCTTCTGCACGCGCGTAACAAAGCTCATGGAGGGGGCTGGTTGAGGGGGCTCAGTGTGCCAAGGGTGGGGGCGGCTGGCTATTTATGCAGTGTCTCCCTAGGTTCTGTACGAAAAGTCTGAGGAGATAGAATCGGTGCCATGACAGGCTGGAGATCCGCATGGCAAAGCGTTACGAGCTCCCTGATGCGGCTTGGGAGCTGATCAAGGATCTGGTTTCCCCCGAACAGAAGATGGGACGACCTCGCAGTGATGACCGATTGATGCTCAATGGCATCCTCTGGGTCTTGTGCTCAGGTGCAGCCTGGCGTGACATGCCGGAGCGCTTCGGCCCGTGGTCGACGGTCTACCAGCGTTTTCGCGACTGGCGCGACGATGGCACATTCGATCAAGTGCTTGAGCGTTTGCACATCCGGCTGAACCAGGAAGGCCTGATTGATCTGGATACCTGGATGATCGACTCAACAGCGGTGCGAGCAACCCGAGCTTCTTCTGGAGCCGGGAAAAAGGGGGGCCAGAAGAGCCGGTAGACCATGCGTTGGGACGTAGCCGAGGCGGCCTGACCACCAAGATCCACATGGTCTGCGACGCCAACGGCATACCTCTACGCTTTTTGCTGACACCGGGTCAGGCCAGCGACATATCGAATGCCCAGGTACTTCTCGATCAGGTACGCATCCCCGGCAAGCAAGGTCGGCCCCGCAAGCGCTGCCGCTGGTTGCTGGCAGACAAGGGTTACGATGCCGAGCAGCTGCGTCAGTACTGCGACCGTTACCGAATGCAGCCTGTGATTCCACTGCGAACCATGAAACGTAAGCCCAAGCCAGGATTACCAAGGCTGTTCGATCGCCCGAAATACCGGCAGCGCAACATCATCGAGCGCATGTTCGGCTGGCTAAAGGAGAGCCGCAGGATCGGCACTCGTTACGACAAGCTGGCAAGAAGTTTTGCCGCGATGGTCACGCTGGCTTGCACGCTGCGGTGTTTGCGTCAGTACTTTTCGTACAGAACCTAGCAATGGATGATTTTGGAGTTGGCTTTTCCTCTCTAGATCGCTTAAAAAAACTCCGGTTCGACAAACTAAAAATTGATCGATCATTTGTTTCTGGCCTTCCCGAAAGCACTAGCGACCAAGCCATTGTAAAAGCGATCCTAGGCATGGCCGAAGGACTCGGGATGATTACAATTGCGGAAGGCATTGAATCAAGTGAACAAATATCCTTTCTTCAAGAAGCTGGCTGTGCTCGGGGACAAGGTTTCATATTCGCAAAGCCGATGCCATTAAAGGATTTGATAGAGTGGCTAAGAGCACGCAAGTAAACTCAATAACGACAGATGCGTCATCTTATTGGCAAGAACGTCTTTTGCTGCTCAACCATGAAACACCGAAGCATCGGTAACTACGACTGCCGCCCTGCAGGCGACCGTACGCCACGGATCAAGCGCCTGCCGTTCATCGACAATCAGACAGGCGCCCGAACACTCGATGAAGTCCCCGGCTCACTGAATGTCCTGTGCGACCAAACGGCTGCGCCACGATATCCAACCAGCCTGGGTTTCCGAAGGGCACGATGGTAGGTAAAGGAGCTAACGGTTACTTCATCATCGAATCGGGTTGGTATCTGGGCTATGACAGCAATGGTCACACCACTGCATACCGTGGAGATGTGGGACCGGACAGAGGCGACGCACCTTACGAGCCTTTGGTAAACATCGCCAAATACGGCACCGATGCCTGCCACGACGACGCCGTCAATGCCATTGAGAGCAAAACAGGCGCACCGCTGGAGGATTACTACATCCGCCAGATCCTTGAGGAGTGCGGCCTGCCGATCCAGTGACTGACTTTTGTGCAAACACATGCCTCGTACCTCCGGGTACGAGGCATGCTTTTTTTTGCTCCGATGATGAGTCTCGGTTTGTAGCTGTCCAGAGTAATAGCGCAAGGTGCCGCTCGCATCGGCGGGTCGCCAGCTGATATCGCCGAACAGGGCTTGGTTCTCGATCAGCCACAAGGGCGCAGCCGTGTGCCAATCATCGCCGCACTCCATAAAGGCTCAGCTACTAGGCCCGCGCCTCAGCGTCAAACCAGCCCAAAATAACGCTCGAAGAAAGTTGCCAGCTTGCCCAGCACTGTCTGTTTCTTGGCTGCATGACCATTGCCCTGGGAGAAGCGCGAAACAGGCGGCAGAATCTTTGTGATAGCCGTGCCGGCCGTAGGGATAGAGCCATCACGGAACGCCTGTTCAACGAACTCGCGTGCAGCATCGGCATTGAGGTTTTCCTCCGTGATGATGCGCTCCAGCTCCTCGGTCTTCTTGGCCGCCATAAAGCTCTGCCACTGAGCGTCCACCTTGGCCCTGGTGTTCACCGACTCCACAAACTGAACGATAAGATCCTTCTTGTTGCGCAGGCTGGGGCTGGCGTTGATGGCGCGCTCGATAGAGGCGCGGATTTCCTTGTCTTCGCCCGAGCCCTTTTTCTTCAGGTACTGTTCGACCAGCAGCAGGATGTAGTCGACGTTGATTTCCACCTGCTTGATCAGCTCGATCTCGAAGACCACGTCGTCGTTGATCGACTCCTTCTCCGCCTCGGACGTGGTGCGGAACTCGGCATACAGGTCCAGATAGACGCTCTGGTAATCCTGGAACTGACGCTCAGTGAGAATCTCGTTCCCAGCAAAATCGTCGAAGGCCGTCAGGATATTTTTCAGCCGCAGGATCGAGCCAAACAGCTTGATGAAGGCTTTCTGCGCCGCTTCGCCGACGATGGCCTGCCCCAGTGGGAATTTATCGAGCAGCTCGCCGACTCGGGCCTGGTATTCAGCGTAATACTCGGCGTAAGGCTTCAGCAGCACGATGCCCTTGGCGTCCTTGTTGCCGAACAGGGCGAGCGCATCGTTGGTTTCCTGCTCCAGGTTGCGGAAGGAGACGATGTTGCCGTAGGTCTTCACCGAGTTGAGGATGCGGTTCGTGCGCGAATACGCCTGGATCAGGCCGTGCGCCTTGAGGTTCTTGTCCACCCACAGCGTGTTCAGCGTGGTGGCGTCGAAGCCGGTCAGGAACATGTTGACCACAATCACCAGGTCCAACTCACGCTTCTTCAGGCGCTGCGACAGATCCTTGTAGTAGTTCTGGAACTTGTCTGCCGAGGTGTCGAAGCTGGTACTGAACAGCGCGTTGTAATCCTTGATCGCGGCGTCCAGAAAATCCCGCGAGCTTTGATCCAGCCCCTCGGCCTCGAACTCTTCCTCGCCAAGCAGGCCGTCTTCGTCGTCCTCGTTGGCGGCAAAGCTGTAGATCAACCCAACCTTGAGGCGCTGGGCCTCGGGCAGCGCCTGCTGCTGCGCGGCAAATTCCGCGTAGTAACGCCTGGCCGCATCAATCGAAGCACAGGCAAACAGCGAGTTGAAACCAGCCACCCGCTTGCCGTCATGGCGATAGGTGCTGGCGCGCTTGGTCTTCTGATCGAAATGCTCGCGGATATAACCGACGATCTGACTGATGCGTTCCGGCGCCAGCAAGGCGCGCTCGGTATCGATGGCCGATACCTGCTTGTCCTTGATCCGCGCCTGCATCTTGAGGGTGTTGATGTAGTCGATGCGAAACGGCAGGACGTTCTTGTCGTTGATCGCATCGACGATGGTGTAGGTGTGCAGCTTGTCGCCAAAAGCCTGCTCGGTGGTGCGGCGCAACGGGTTGCCGCCGGTTCCCGAGTTCTTCGCAAAGATCGGCGTGCCGGTGAAGCCGAACAGGTGGTAGCGCTTGAACACACGGGTGATTTCGCTGTGCATGTCGCCGAACTGGCTGCGGTGGCACTCGTCGAAGATCACCACCACATGCGCGTCGTACACCGGGTGCTTCTTGTTCTTGGCCACGAAGCGCGAGAGCTTCTGAATGGTGGTGATGATGATCCGCGCGTTCGGGTCTTCCAGCTGCTTTTGCAGCACCGAGGTCGAGGTGTTGGAGTTGGCCGCGCCTTTCTCGAAGCGCTCGTATTCGCGCATGGTCTGGTAGTCCAGATCCTTGCGATCCACCACGAACAGCACCTTGTCGATGTCCGGCAGGCCACGGGCGAGCTGGGCAGCCTTGAAGCTGGTCAGCGTCTTGCCCGAGCCCGTGGTGTGCCAGATGTAGCCACCTGCCGCCACAGTGCCCAGTTGGCGGTGATTGGTTGAGGTGGCAATGCGCTGCAGGATGCGCTCGGCGGCCACGATCTGGTAGGGGCGCATCACCAGCAGTTTGCGATCCACATCGAACACGCAGTACTTGGTCAGCACGTTCAGCAGCGAATGCTTGGCAAAGAAGGTCTTGGTAAAGCCCACCAACTCGGTGATGGGCTGGTTGCGCGCGTCGGCCCACCAACTGGTGAAGGAAAAGCTGTTGGAGGTTTTACTCTTGCTGCGCTTACCGGACTGCTCCTTCAAGTGCCCGTCGCGCACGGTGTTGCTGTAGTACTTGGTCAGCGTGCCATTGCTGATCACGAACAGCTGCACGTACTCGAACAGGCCGCAGCCCGCCCAGAAGCTGTCGCGCTGGTAGCGGTTGATCTGGTTGAAGGCTTCGCGGATGTCCACACCACGGCGCTTGAGCTCGATGTGCACCATCGGCAGGCCGTTGACCAGTACCGTCACATCGAAGCGCGTGGCGTGCTTGCCGCCCTGCTCGCCGGTTGGCGTTTCGTACTGGTTGATCACCTGCAAGACGTTGTTGTGGATATTGGCCTTGTCGATCAGGTAGATGTTCTTGCTGCTGCCGTCGTCGCGCTTCAAGACCTGGACGTGGTCCTCCTGCAGGCGCGCAGTTTTTTCCAGAATGCCGTCGTTGGTGCCCGCAATGCAGGTGGTGAAGAAGCCCTGCCACTCCGTGTCGGAAAACTCGATCTTGTTGAGCTGCTCCAGCCGGGCCCGCAGGTTGGCGACCAGCTCGGCCTCCGAACTGATCGGCAGGTACTCGTAGGCCTGCCGCTGCAGTTGTTCGATAAAAGCACTCTCCAGCGCCGCCTCGCTCTGGTAGCCGGTCTCGCGCACACCCAGCGCATCCGGCAGAAATTCGGCCACCACGGTGCTCTCGTTGGAGAGTGCAATGGCCTCGTAGCGATAGGGCTGGTTCTCAATGCTCATGCGGCTTCCTTGAATGTGAGCAAACGGTCGCGGTAGTAGGCGTACTGCCGACGGCGAGCGGCGATCTCGGCAGGCAGACCGATGGAGATGTCATTTACCAGCGCATCGAATTTGTCGAGGATGGCGACGATGCGTGCTTGCTCCTCAGGCGAGGGAACGGGGATGGCCAACTTGGCCAGGCTTTCTGCGGACAAGCGTTTCACCTTGGCTCGGGCGACAAACTTGTTCTTCTCCGCGTGAAACGCCGTGCTCTGGAAGTAATAGGAAACGAACCGAGGATTTAGCGAATGCCGGAAGGCAAAGCAGTCGTCATGAATCGCCACTTCGTCATGGCCGAGCCATGCCACAGCCTTGCCCACATCCTCGACCGTCTCGCCCACGCCAGCGATTATCAAATCGCCTGGCTGCGCAAAGCGGAGCGACGAAGCCATATCAGCGCGCACATGTGAGACCGTCTTTTCGGTAGCAGTGCCGTACTGCGTGTAGATGTCGCCATAGTGGATACAGGGCACCCCGTCTTCGACGTAGTCAGCCTTGGTAAAACGCCGACCTCGGAAGAACTCGCCGACCTCGGCCATCGCGGCCCAGCGAATATCTTGATCGCTGAAAGCGAGCAAGGCGTCGCGGTAGTACGTGTACTGCCTGCGACGCGCCTCAAGCTCCGCCTCAAGCTCCGCCTCAAGCTCCGCCTCAAGCTCCGTAAACGCGTCAAGAATTTTCACAATTTCCTGCTGAATTTCTTTAGGCGGAATTGGAATACGCACCTTCAAAAATCGCTTCTTAGAAATATTGAAGCGCGTCACACCACTCGCGCTCATGACAATCTGCTGGCGAACGACATCGCTCCGAAAAATGTATTTCGAAAAACCTGGCAAAAGCAGTGCATCGTCATTGAACCGGTAGCCGAAGCAGAAGCTATTGAGAAAAGTGGCTTCCGATGGCTTCGCCAAGACTACCGCTGACATTCCTACTTCATCAGGTGTCTCCGATGAGCCCGTGAAAAGCACATCACCAATCGCCAGAGAATTCTGGCTCTCGTCAGGACCGACTTTGACAAAGTCATCGAGGTCGAGATTGACCGCTAGGTTATTGAAGATGTTCTTGTAGGAAACAAATCGGGCATTACCGTCGCTGAAGTCAGCCTTAGTTTTTCCGGTGAGCCCGCCGTAGGTTACACCCAACTCTTCGAGGGCCTTGAACTCCACCCCATCCGGGCAAAGCTCAGCGATCAGCGTATCGATCCGGCTCATGGCTTTTTCTTCCCGGTGATTTTCTTCTGCACCGTCTTTACGGTTTCCAGATAGGCCGCCTCCACCTCACTCGGCTGCTCGGCCAAGTGTGCACGGAACTTGGCGTACTCCGTTTCGGCGTGAGCAATGGCCTGCTGATGACTGACTTTGCCGGCACCTTCCAGGGCCTTGCCGCCCATGGCCAGGATCAGTTGCTCTAAGTGCGCGAGCCAATCCTTCATATAGGTCGGCTCGTGGTTCATGGCACGGAACTCGGCGGCGTCGAAATAGGCCGAGACCAGCGTATTCAGGCGTTTTAGCTCATCGGCGTTGAGGTAATTCTTGGCGTTGGTGACTTCGGCCTTGGTGGGCTGCTTGCCGCTGAAGGACAGCAGGCCCATAAAGGGCTTACCAGCATCGGCACGCTGTCTGACCACTTCCGCCGCCGTCTGGCCATGGGCCGCGTAATGCAGCTTGTTCTGCACGGCCTTGAAGAACACCACGCTGGCTTCGGCCTTGGGGTCGTAATCCACGCTGGTGGCGTACAGGTCGAGCACCTGACGGTAGAGCACCTTCTCGCTGGAGCGAATGTCCCGGATGCGATCCAGCAGCTCTTTCCAATAGCTGCCGCCGCCCAGGTTCTTCAGGCGCGCGTCATCCATGGTGAAGCCCTTGACCAGGTATTCGCGTAGGCGCTCGGTGGCCCAGATGCGGAAGCGCGTGCCCTGCTGCGACTTGACCCGGTAGCCGACCGAGATGATGACGTCGAGGTTATAGAAGTTGGTCGGCTTGGTAGAAAATTCGGAAATTCCGATTTTTCTCATCACCTGCTCCGGCACCAACTCGCCTTCCTCGAAGACGTTCTTGATGTGCTCGTTGATGGTCGACTTGGCCTTGCCGAACAGTTCCGCCATCTGCTCCTGGGTCAGCCAGACCGTATCGCCGTCTAGCCGCACATCGATGGCGGTTGCATCGCCACGTTGGTAAAGAATGATCTCCCCTGCTGGCTGCTCGCTCATGCCTGGGCTCCTTCCAGATCCGCAACGATGGCATCGATCTGCTTTCGCAGCTCCGTTTGCCGGGCAACGATGCCGCTGATTTTCTCGTTGAGCTCACGAATGTCTACCGCATCGCGGGTGTCGGCCTGCTCGACATAGCTGGAGACTGCGATGTTGTAGCCGTTGGCGGCGATGTCGCCGTTCTCCACCATGCGGGCGAAATGGTCGATGCTCTGGCGAGCGGTGAATGCGTCGAGGATTTTCTCTTGGTGCTCGCGCAACAGCTTGTTCTTGTTGCCGCCGCGCACGAACAGGCTGGAGGCGTCGATGAACAGCGTGGCGTTGTCGCGCTTGGACTTCTTCAGCACGACGATGCAGGTCGCGATGGTGGTGCCGAAGAACAGATCCGGCGGCAACTGAATAACGGCATCGACGTAGTTGTTGTCGATCAGGTACTTGCGAATCTTGGCTTCGGCACCGCCTCGATAGAGCACGCCGGGGAATTCGACAATGGCAGCCGTGCCGTTGACCGCCAGCCAGCTGAGAATGTGCAAGGTGAAGGCTAGGTCGGCCTTGCTCTTGGGCGCGAGCACGCCGGCCGGAGCGAAGCGCGGGTCGTTGATCAGCAGCGGGTTGGCATCGCCCTCCCATTTAATCGAGTACGGCGGATTGGAAACGATAGCCTCGAACGGCTCGTCATCCCAGTGCGCCGGGTCGGTTAGCGTGTCGCCGTGGGCGATGTTGAACTTCTCGTAGTTCACGTTGTGCAGGAACATGTTGATCCGGCACAAGTTGTAGGTGGTGAGGTTGATTTCCTGGCCGTAGAAGCCCTGACGCACCTTGTTGTGCCCCAGCACCTTGGAGAAGCTGAGCAACAGCGAGCCGGAGCCGCAAGCTGGGTCATAAACCTTGTTGACCTCTTTCTTGCCCACCACGGTGATGCGGGCCAGCAGTTCGGAGACTTCCTGCGGGGTGTAGAACTCGCCACCGGACTTGCCGGCAGTGGAGGCATACATCTGCATCAGGTATTCGTAGGCGTCGCCGAACAGGTCGATGCTGTTGTCGGCAAAATTGCCCGAGCTGTTGCCCAGCGGCAGATCGCCGATAGCGTCGAGCAGCTTGACCAATTTTTCGTTGCGCTTGGCCACGGTGGGGCCGAGCTTGCTGCTGTTGACGTCCAGGTCATCGAACAGCCCCTTGAAGTCGTCCTCGCTACCAGCGCCCAACGCCGAGGCCTCGATGTCCTTGAACACTTTCGACAGGGTTTCGTTGAGGTTTGGGTCATGGCGGGCGCGCTTGCGCACATTGGCGAACAGTTGCGACGGCAGGATGTAGAAGCCCTTTTCCTGAACCGTTTCGTAACGGCCCACGATAGCGTGGGCGTCTGCCAAATCGCTGTAGTCAAAATCCGCACTCCCCGCGCGGCGCTCCTGTTCGTTGAGGTAGTTGGTCAGGTTCTCTGAGATGAAGCGGTAGAACAGCATGCCCAGCACGTAGGTCTTGAAGTCCCAGCCATCAACGCTGCCACGCAGGTCGTTGGCGATGCGCCAGATAGTTTTGTGCAGTTCGGCGCGTTCAAGATCTCTGGTGTTGCTCATGGTCAGGTAGTCACTCTAGATTTTCGTGTTGCCGGATGCGTAAGCGCATCCGACTTGTAGTCGTTCGCTTAGCCTGCTCGGTAACCGGGCGCCAGCACTGCTGTTTCCACGCCGTAGAGCAGTAGGGGATCTTTCAGCCAGAGGCGGTACTCCGGATCACGCAACCGATGATCTGGCGAACAGTCGACGCTCCATTTGCGCAGTACGTAACCCGCCGTGGCCCCGCGCAGCCTCAGGCGCAGCACACCGTCTTGCATGGCGTAATCCATGGCGGTGATGTCCGGATGTGGCTGGTCGGGGTGTGGCACCAATTCGACCTCCACTATCCGGCTCCACTGGACATCCTGCTCCGGTCGTTCGTGCTCGGCGACGGGAGACTCCATCAGCAGCTTCGGCCGCCTGATGCGCGTGACCACAAAGTCCCGAAACGCACCGCGCTTGCGGTCATAGCCGCGCACGTGCCAACGCAAGCCCGTATCGATGAGGGCAAACGGCACGATCTCCCGCTGGGTCTTGCCGCTGCCTAGGGAGTAGTACTCCACACGCAGAGGGCAGCGGTGGTAAATGGCACGCGTCACGATACCCAGCGTGTCCAGATCCGGCTGGGTAAGACGCCCGGACGTTACGCAGGCAATTCCCGGCGCACTGCTCGCCGGCTCACCATCACCAAAACCCTCTGCCAGCCAAGCCAGTACCCGGTCAGCAGAGAAGGTGAAGATCGGCCGGAACTCCTTGGTCGGCGTGTAGATTTTGCTGCTGCGGTCATAGGCCAGGTTGTTGCCGGCGAGCTCACGATAGGTGGCGAGGTCACGGGTGGCGGCCGCCGTTTGAATGCCGAAGCGCTGAATCAGGTCCTGCCGTCCTATCTCCCCCACGAATCGCAGGCGCAACTCCAGGTAGGCCAGGCGATCGCGCTGGGCTTGCGTTAGTTGCGAGAGAGCTGCAGTGGTCATGGTGGACTAGTCGCGGTTAAAACCTGGACAGCATAAATTGCGATCACAACGCCCGCAATTAAAAATCACGAACGCACCATTTACCGATCATTTTGATTCGTAATAGCCTAAAGCAATCGTCGGGCGCCAACTGCCCGACCCAAAAACTCTGGGACGGGCAGGCACATGTGGCTGTTTACCAAATTCGGTTTCTTTTCCGTTGTAAAGAAAGGCACCAACGATGACCTGACCATTCGCAGCCGCACACGCAGCGACCTGGACCGTCTTCGCAATCACTATCTGCCTTCGCTCTCTGCCTCCCGAGCCCATGAGGGCACTGACTACCCCTGGCGAGCCACGGCGTCTGCTTCCGCCCTGGCGGAGGCGATGAGCGCCATTGCGCAGGACATTGACTATGCGAATTTCAAAGACGAAGTAGCGTTTAGCCTTGGGAAAGATCGTGCCAAACGCTACGGCAGAGTCTGGTCGGCGCTCTACGATATGTCGGATGATTTCAGCGAACCCCATCAGGAAGGCTTCGAGGGCCTCCCCTGGCAACAAAGCGCCAGCACCGGTAAAGCCGTGGCCTACGGCGGCGTGGTGATCGATCCCAATGGCTACCCGCTGATGCGCGAGGTGAAAAACCACTTCGATGGCTATGTGTGGACATTTGCCAAGGGCCGCCAGGATAAAGGGGAAAGCCCAAGGCAGACCGCACAGCGCGAAGTCCGCGAAGAGATGGGCATAGACGCCACCATTCTCTCAGCTATACCCGGCGAATTTGCTGGCGGCACCACAATCAACCGTTTCTTCCTAATGCTGACGGACCGTGGAACACCAGACCTCACCTTTGGGAATCGGGAGACTGAGCGCCTGATCTGGGCAACTGCAGAGGAAGCCAAGCGACTGATCGCGCAATCAACCAACACTAAAGGGCGACAGCGTGACCTTGCCATTCTTCAAGCTGCGCTGGCCCTTCTGCCTGCCGAACCTCCACTTAAACGTGCTATGGCTCGCCGCACCGACTGGCAAAGCAAGGCGGCGGCAAAAACTGAGTGCAACACCTGACCTTTCCGGTACGGTGCTGCCCCTATGTCTTATACCGAACTCAGCGTTGAAGAGCGCGCCACCATTCAAATCGGTCGTACCCAAGGCTTCAG
>Ga0189292_10519_pt1 | contig 11060 bp, 8 predicted proteins | sample UW1oraminimetaG_FD_130317 | JGI IMG/M metagenome (GOLD analysis project Ga0189292, IMG submission 130317) | Marine microbial communities from the Costa Rica Dome - UW179A-orange mini metaG | ecosystem: Environmental > Aquatic > Marine > Oceanic > Photic zone | place: Costa Rica: the Eastern Pacific... | reverse complement strand
TCCAGGCGATCATCAGTTGCGAGAACGGGCAGTCCAGTTGCCGGCGCAGCGGCTCCAGTTCGTCGAAGAACGCCGCCAGCCGGGCGCGGTTGGCGGCGCCGAAGCGCGGGTTGCCGGCGCGCTGGTCGTCGCCGGTGAATTGCCGCGCCGGGTCGATCGGGCCGGCCAGCAGGCCCAGCGCCAGCGACGAATAGCCGAGGATGCCGACGCCGTGATCGCGGCACAGCGGCATCAGGGTCGATTCGATCTCGCGGTCGATCAGGCTGTAGCGCTCCTGGATGGCGTCGACCGGGCCGTGGCGCAGGTACTCGGCCAGCGTGGCGGCGTCGACGTTGCTGACGCCGATGGCGCGGATCCTGCCCTGGCGCTTCAGGTCGAGCAGCGCGGCCATGGTCTCGGCCACTGGCGTGGTCTCGTCCTGCCAATGGGTGATGTACAGGTCGATGTAGTCGGTGCGCAGGCGCGCCAGGCTCTGTTCGACCTCGTGGAAGATGGAGTCGCGGCCCAGGTGGCGGTGCACCGCCTGGCCGGCCTCGTCGAAGAAATGGCGGCCCTGGCGGGTGTGCCACACCAGCCCGCATTTGGTGGCGACGATGGCCTGCTCGCGCCGGCCTTCCAGGGCGCGGCCGACCAGTGTCTCGGCATGCCCCAGGCCATAGGCCGGCGCGGTGTCGATCAGTTGCACGCCCGCGTCGAGCGAGGCGCGGATGGCGTCGATGGCGGCCGCGTCGTCGTTGCCGCCCCACATCCAGCCGCCCATGGCCCAGGTGCCCAGGCCGACGGACTGGCAGCGGATGCCGGAGCTGCCCAGCGTGATGGTGTTCATCGGTGTCCCTTCTTGACGTTCATGAGATGGTCGACGGTCACCGCGCCCAGCAGGATCAGGCCCTTGACCACGTCCTGCCAGTACGGCGACACGTCCAGCAGGATCAGCGAGCTGGTCACCACCGACAGCAGCGCCAGCCCCAGCACCGCGCCCAGCACGGTGCCCGAGCCGCCCTTGAGGCTGGCCCCGCCGATCACCACCGCGGCGATCACGTTCAGCTCCATGCCGACGCCGAAGGTCGGGGTGGCGGCGCCGAAGCGCGCGGTGTAGACCACGCCGGCCAGCCCGGCCAGCGCCGAGCACAGCACGGTGACCCAGAACTTGACGCGGCCGGTGCGGATGCCGGCGTAGAGCGCGGCCTTTTCGTTGCTGCCGGTGTAGAACACCTTGCGCAGCAGCGCCGAGCGGCGCAGCGCGAAGTCGCTGGCGATGACGATGGCGCCGAAGATCAGGATCACGGCGGGGATGCCGGCGACGTTGCCCTGGCCGATGAACTTGAACGACGGCGGCAGCGAGAACAGCGATTGCGGCGTGCCCTGGGTGATGGCCAGGCACAGCCCGCGCACGATCACCATGAAGGCCAGCGAGGCGATGAAGTGGCTCAGGCCGATGCGCGTCACGCAGCCGCCGATCAGGGCGCCGATGGCGGCGCTGGCCGCGATCGCCGCGAGACCCGCGGTCCACGGGTCCAGCCCCATCAGGAACAGCTTGCCGGTCACCACCATGGCCAGGCACACCACCGAGCCCACCGACAGGTCGATGCCGCCGACGATCACCAGGAAGGTCATGCCCACGACCACGATGCCCTCGATGGAGAACGACAGCAGCATCGCGCGCACGTTCTCCCAGGTCAGGAAGTGGGGCGAGGCGAAACTCATGATCACGCACAGCGCGGCGATGATCAGCAGCAGGCCGGCTTCGCGCAGGCTGGCCAGCCGGTGGCGCAGGCGCGGCGGCGCGTCGGCCGCGGTCGCGCCGGGCGCCAGCATCGCGTCGGCCGAAGGCGGGGAGGGGGGAAGGGTCATCATGGCGTCTCCTGTGCGCCCAGGCCGGAGGCCAGCCTCAGCAGCTTTTCTTCAGTCATGTCGGCCGCGGCCAGTTCGCCGGCCAGGGCGCCGTTGCGGATCACCAGCGCGCGGTCGCACAGGCCGATGATCTCGGGCAGTTCGGAAGAGATCACCACCACGCCCACGCCCTGGTCGGCCAGTTCGCGCAGCAGGTGGTGGATCTCGGATTTGGCGCCCACGTCCACGCCGCGCGTCGGTTCGTCCATCAGCAGCACGGCGGGGCGGGTCGCCAGCAGCTTGGCGATGGCGACCTTCTGCTGGTTGCCGCCCGACAGGCAGCTGGCGTCCTGCTCGACGCTCGCGGCCTTGAGCTTGAGGCGCGCGCCCAGCTCGGCGGCCAGCCGCCGCTCGGCCGCGCGCCGCAACAGGCCGAAGCGGCCGCTGACGCGGGCCAGCGCCATCGACGACACGTTGCGCTCGATCGGCATGTCCAGGAACAGGCCGGCGGCCTTGCGGTCCTCGCTCAGGTAGGCGATGCCATGGCGCAGGGCGTCGGCATAGCGCCGCAGCCGCAGGGGCTGGCCGCGCAGGCTGACCGAGCCGCGGCGCGCGCGCCGCAGGCCGCAGACGGTTTCGGCCAGCTCGCTGCGGCCGGCGCCCATCAGCCCCGAGATGCCGAGGATCTCGCCACGCCGCAACGTGAACGAAATGCCGTGCACGCGCGCGCCGTCGTCCAGGTCCGTGACTTCCAGTACGGTCTCGGGCGGCTGGCCGCCGTCGGCGGCGCGCGGCGGATAGTAGTTGCCCAGGTCGCGCCCGACCATGCGGCGCACCAGCGCGTCGGGCGTCAGCTCGGACAGGGCGCCGCAGTGCACGTCGCGGCCATCGCGCAGCACGGTGACGCGGTCGCAGTGCGCGAAGATCTCGGCCATGCGGTGGCTGATGTAGATGATGCCGATGCCTTGCGCCTTCAGCCCGTGCAGCACGCGGAACAGCGCGGCCGACTCGACTTCGGTCAGCGCCGCCGTCGGTTCGTCCAGGATCAGCACCTTGCAGTCCAGCGTCAGGGCGCGCGCGATCTCGACCAGTTGCTGGCTGGAGATGCCCAGCTGGTCGACCCGCAGGCCCGGGTCGATGTCCTGGCCCAGCCGCCCCAGCACTTCGCGGGCGCGCCGGTTCAGGCCGGCGTAGTCCATCCAGGCTCCGCGCTGGGTGTTGATGTGGGGCATGAACAGGTTCTCGGCCACCGTGGCGTCGCCGCACAGCGCGATTTCCTGGTGCACCAGGCCGATGCCCAGCCGCATGGCGTGGGCCGGGCCGTCGATCACCACGCGCCGGCCTTCGAGCAGGATGGCGCCGTCGTCGGGCTGGTGGATGCCGTCGATGATCTTCATCAGCGTCGACTTGCCGGCGCCGTTCTCGCCGCACAGGGCGTGGATCTCGCCCCGTTGCAGCGAGAAGCGCACGCCGGCCAGCGCCTGCGAGGCGCCGAAGTGCTTGCTGATGCCCTGCAGCTCCAGCAGGGGCGCGGCCGCCGTCATTCGTTGATGCCCTTGGTGCCGCGCCGCGCCAGGTACTTGTCCCAATAGAAGTCGTCGGCGTTGGCCTTGCTGACGATCGACAGGCCGTTGTCCAGGAACGGCACCGCCATCGGGTTGGTGCCGTTGCGCCTGGCGTCGTTCATCGGGTCGATCAGCTGCTGGTTGCGCGCCAGGAACAGCAGCATCATGCCCATGTAGCCCTGCACGCCCTGGTTCGGGTTGACCGAGCCGTAGACCTCGCCGGACTTGATCATGTCCAGGATCTTGGCGTTGACGTCGCAGCACAGCACCTTGATGTTCTTCTTGGTCTCGATGCTGGCCTGGGCCGCGCCCAGCGCCGAGTTGGCCTCGGGCATGAACAGCGCGCCCAGGCCGGGGTTGCCCTGCGCCAGGCTCAGCGTGGCCTGGTAGGCCTTGTTGGGATCCTGGTTGCTGGCCGCGCGGCCCACCAGTTTCATGCCGGGGTGCTGGGTCTTCATGCGGTTGATGAAGGCCGCGATGCGGCGGTCGTGGTTGTCCTGGCCGGGGTTCTCCAGCACCGCGTATTCGCCCTTGCCGCCCAGCGCGGCGGCGATCGCGTCGGCCGCCTGCGCGCCTTCGCGCTCGTTGTCCGAGGTCACGAACGAGACCCGCTTGGAATTGGGCGAGTCGGCGGCGAAGGTCACCACCGGGATGCCCATGGCGGCGGCGCGGTTGATGGGCTCGATGAACGGATCGGGGTTCATCGGATGCAGCAGGATGCCGGCCGGCTTGCGCGCCAGTTCCTGCTCGAACGAGGCCAGCTGCTTGTTGACGTCGTATTCCGGGGTGCCGGAATAGCGCGTGCGCACGCCGAGCGACTGGCCCAGCTGCTTCATCATTTCGTACACCGGAAACCAGTACTCCACGCCCGACACCATCACGTTCATCACGTAGACGTCATTGGCGTTGCCGCGCAGCCCGGGGGCCTGCGGCGCGGACTGCGCAAAGGCATTGGCGCTGGCCAGGCCCGCGCCCGCCGCCGCCACGGTCTTCAGGAAATCTCGTCTCATGTTCTCCGCTCCTCGTCCTTGCATTGATCCAGTGGGCTTGCGGCCCGGGAACCTGCTGATGATGCGTCTTGGGGCTGATTAGTTGTTATGACATCGTTGCCCTGATCGCTGCACTATATGGCAGCCGAAATTTTTAGATTACTAGGGGAAACACTGCTATTCTCCAAAAAAATTCCGTAGACAATGTTATGACATGAGAACAGACATCTACCTCGGGATCGACATGGGCTCCACGGGCCTGAAGGCGGTTGTCTTCGCGGCCGGGAGCGGGGCCACGCTGGCGGCCGCGGGCGGCGCGCTGCCTTACCGGCAATTGCCGCAGGGCGGCTGCGAGCTGGCCGCCGACGCCATCGTGGCGGCGCTGGCCCGGGCGCTGCAGGGCGTGGCCGATCAGCTCGGCGCGCGGGTGCGCGACATCCGCGCCCTGAGCTGCACCGGCCATGGCGCGGGGCTGTATCTGCTGGACCCGCGCGGCCAGTTGCTGGGCGCGCGCGCCGTGGCCTCGACCGACCAGCGCGCCGCGGCCCGGGCCCGCGCGCTGGGCGAACGCGCGGGCGATGCGCTGTATGACGAGGTCGGTTGCCGGCCATGGTCGGGCCAGTCCTCGCTGATCGCGGCCGAGTTGCTGGGCGCCGATCCCGGGCTGCGCGACCGCGCCCGCCATCTGCTGTTCGCCAAGGACTACCTGACCTTCCTCCTGACCGGCGAGATCGCCACCGACGCCAGCGACGCCAGCACGGCGGGCCTGCTGGCGCTGCGCGATGGCGGCTGGTCGTCGCTGGCGTTCGAGGCTGCCGGCCTGGCCGACCTGGGCGCGCGCGCGCCGGCGCCGATCGTGGCGGCCGGCAGCGTGGTCGGGCGGGTGTCGGCGGCCGCCGCGGCGGCCTTCGGCCTGCCGCCGGGCATCCCCGTGGCGATGGGCGCGATCGACCTGTTGGCCTCGCTGCGGGCCGTGGGCGCGGAACGCCAGGGCCACGCGGTGGCGGTGCTGGGCACCTGGTGCGTCAACGCCGTGGTGGCGCCCACGCGTGAACCCAAGCCCGAGGTCGGCGCCATCGTCAGCTTTGGCGACCCGGCGCGGCGGCTGTACCTGGAGAACAGCCCGTCTTCCATGGCCAACGTCGCCTGGGCGGCGCGCGCGCTGCAGTTCGCCGACGCCGCCGCCGTGGTCGAGTGCGCCATGTCCGTGCCGCTGGGCGCCGAGGGCCTGCGCTTCCTGCCGTTCATCAATGGCGGCAACTGGCCCGCGGGCGCCAGCGCCGGCTTCGTCGGGCTGCAGGCGCAGCACACCCGCGCCCACATGGCGCGCGCCGTGGTCGATGGCGTGGCGGCCTGGCATGCCTGGCACCTGAAGCGGCTGGCGGCCCTGGGCCTGGGCGCGCCGGGCCGGGTGGCGGCGCTGGGCGGCGGCGCGCGCGACCAGCGCATGGCGCGCTTGCTGGCGGGCTTTCTCGGCCACGCGGTCGAACGCTGCGGCGACGACGAGACGGGCGCCCGCGGCGCGGCCGGCTATGCGGCCCTGTCGCAAGGGCTGGATGCCGCCGATTGCCTGCCGGCGCCGTGCGAGCAGGTGGCGCCGGATCCGCATGAGCAGGCGGCCCATACCGATTTCTACGGACAGTTCCACCGCGTGGTGGAGAGCCTGGCGCCGGCCTTCGGCCAACTCTCGGGAGCGGCGCGATGACCCCCGGCGTCTCGGTCTACGCGCGCCCGGCGGCGCTGGCGGGCCGCCATTTCTCGACCGTGATCGTCGGCGCCGGCGTCAATGGCGCCGGCGTGTTCCGCGACCTGTCGCTGCAAGGCGTGGATTGCCTGATCGTCGACAAGGCCGACATCGCCGCCGGCGCCAGCAGCGCGCCGTCGCGCATGATCCATGGCGGCCTGCGCTATCTGGAGAGCGGCGCGTTCTCGCTGGTGGCCGAGGCCACGCGCGAACGCAACCTGTTGCTGCGCAACGCCGCGCACCTGGTGCGGCCGCTGGAAACCGTGGTGCCGCTGTCGAGCCGCTTCGGCGGCCTGGTGGGCAGCGTGCTGCGCTTCGCGGGCTTCAGCGCCTCGCCCGGCGCGCGCGGCCTGTGCGTGGTGGGACTGGGCCTGCGGCTGTACGACCGGCTGGGCCGGCGCCAGCGCGTCATGCCCGAGCACCGCATCGCGCGCGTGCCGGCCGCCGACGGCGCGCTGTTCGGCGCCGCGGTGCGCTGGACCGCGACCTACTACGACGCCTGGATCCGCCATCCCGAATGGCTGGTGCTGGAGCTGATCCACGACGGCCATCGCGACCAGCCGGCCTCGGCCGCCGCCAACTATTGCAGCGTCACCGCCTGCCAGGGGCGCAGCGTGACGCTGCGCGACGAACTCACCGGCGAATCGGTGCGGGTCACGGCCGACACCGTGGTCAACGCCACCGGCGCCTGGCTCGACCGCTCGGCCAGCGCGCTGCAAGGGGCCGGCTCGCGCGTCATGGGCACCAAGGGGTCGCACCTGATCCTGGACCATCCCGCACTGCGCGACGCCCTGCGCGGCCGCATGGCGTATTTCGAGGCTTCGGACGGCCGCGTCTGCATCGTCTATCCGTTCCTGGACCGGGTGCTGGTCGGCTCCACCGACATTCCGGTCGACGATCCCGACCAGGCCGCCACCGAACCGGCCGAGGTCGACTATCTGCTGGACGTGTTGCGCGAGGTCTTTCCGCGCCTGGATTTCGGTCCCGGCGACGTGGTCTACACTTACGTCGGCGTGCGGCCCCTGGCGCAGTCCGGGGCCGACAAGCCCGGCCAGATCTCGCGCGACCACGCGGTGGCGATCGACCCGCCCAATGGCGCGCGCGAGGTGCCGCTGGTGTGCCTGGTGGGCGGCAAGTGGACCACCTTCCGTTCGCTGGCGCAGGCAGCGGCCGACGCGGTGCTGCGGCAACTGGGCCGCCCGCGCGCGCGGTCCACCGAAAGCCTGGCCATCGGCGGCGGCGCGGATATGCCCGCCGACGCGCCGGCCCGGGAACGCTTCGTCGACGGCATCGCGCAGGCCAGCGGATTGGGCCGCGCGCGCGTGGCCGAACTGGTCAACCGCTATGGTTCCCGCGCGCAGGCGCTGGCGGCGCGTTTCGCCGCCGAAGGCGACGCGCCGCTGCGGCACGCGCCGGACCATTCGGCGGCCGAGGTCCGTTTCCTGTGCCGCGAGACGGCCGTGCAGCACCTGGCCGATCTGGTGATCCGCCGCACGCTGCTGGCCATCCGCGGCCGCGTCACCGCCGCGCTGGCGGCCGAGCTGGCCGCCATCGCCGCGGCCGAGCTGGGCTGGAGCGCGGCGCGGCGCGAGCAAGAATTGCAGGCCTGCATCGATACGCTGCGGGACCGGCACCGTGTTCAATTTTCCGCTTCGATTCCAAGTCCCATCACGTTATGAGCAGCCTTACTCCGACCGAAGACACCGTGCTGGACCGCAGCGCCGGCGCCCCGCTATGGACCCAGTTCCGCGACGTGGTGCGCGGCAAGATCCTGCAGGGCGAGCTGGCCGTGGGCGCCAAGCTGCCGACCGAGGCCGAGTTCGGCGAGCAGTACGGCATCTCGCGCATCGTGGTGCGCGAGGCGCTGGCCGACCTGGTGCGCAACGGCCTGATCTACAAGATCCGCGGGCAGGGCGCGTTCGTCTCGGCGCGCGAGCGCGACGAGGACTTCGTTTCGACCGTGCTGGGCTTTTCCGATGAGATGGAGCGCAAGGGCCGCACCGTGCGCACCCAGGTGTTGCTGCAGGAACTGCGCGCGCCAAGCGAACGCGAGATGACGTCGCTCGGCCTGGCCGAGGACGCGCAGGTCGTCGCGCTCAAGCGCCTGCGCAGCGTCGATGGCGAGTTGCAGCTGCTGGTGGAAACCGCGGTGCCCGCCGACCTGGCGCCGGGGCTGAATCGCACCCGCCTGGACAACCGCTCGCTTTACGATGTGCTGCGGCGCCAGTACGGCCTGCGCATCGTGCGCGCCGAACGCTGGATCGACGCGGTGCTGCCGGATGCGGAGACCTGCGCCTTGCTGGGCATGACCGAGCCCGAACCGCTGCTGCGCATCGAGTCGATCGCTTACGGCGCCAACGGCCGGCCGCTGGAGCATTACCGCGCGCTGCACCGCTGCAAGTCCAGCCGCCTGCACGTGCAGACCACGACCTGAAGCCGGCCGGCCCGCGGGGCGCGGCATGCCCATGGCGCCGGTGGACAGTCCCCGATGGCCGATCCTGCGGGGAAGGGACCGCGCTTCAGGCCGCGCCGGTCGCGCGCAGCACCCACCACGCCAGTCCCACCACCACGGCCACCAGCACGATGCGGCGCAGGCCGCTGCCGCCGCGCGGCACCGCGCCCGGCGCGGATGCGTCGACGCCGGATGCCGCCGCCGAGGCGCCGGCGGGCGCCGCGTCGCGCACGTCGGGGATATCCGTTTCCATGATGAATTCGGGCTTGGCCTGGCTGGTCGGCGCGTCCGCGCCCATCAGGCCGCCAATATCCAGGCCGGCCTCGCGCAGCGTGTCCCACAAGCCGTCGTGGGCCAGGCCGTTGCGCAGCGCTTCGATGCGTTCGCGTTCCTCGCGCGGCACCTCGTCCAGGCTGTCGTAGCGGCGGCCATTCACCGTGACCGCGCCATCCTTGATCTCGACATTGAACGGCCCGTCGCCATCGTCGCCGGCGTAACGCCATTGCTCACTGACGCGGGCCCCGTCGCCGAGGCCCGCGCCGCGCAGCGCCTCGATGGCGTCGCGGTGTTCGCTCGACAGGCCGCTGGATATCGTCCAACTGCGGGTGGTGGTCGTGCTGCGCCAGGTATTGTTCTTTTCCGTCATCGAATGGTTTCCGTGAGTAACGTTTGTTATCCGGCGGCAGGCGGGCCAGCGCGGGCCGCGCGCGCACTCGCGCACTATACAGAGCAGGGGCTGTTTTGCATTCTTCTGACAGTGTCCTTAATGCAAAAGTAAATCCCAAGTCAAGAAAATCGATCTGATACGGTCGGGAGAGCAGATCAGTTGGTCTGAAAAGCGCATAATGAGGGCCACCTTTCCTTGCGTCCCTTTTCAAGGATCGGTCTGCTTTTCAGTAACGAAGAAGAGCGTGTTGTCACCAGGGCGCCGCCCGGCAGTTCGTGTTTCCAGAGTTCATGTTCGGCTGCGCGCTAGGACAACTTGGAATTTTCACGGAGATGTCTATGACAGAAGACACAAAGCCGCGCAGGCGGTTTCTGCAGGCGTTGGCCATCGTGCCGGCCTCGACGCTGGCGGCCGGCGTGGTCACCGGCTGTAGCAACGCCGCCGATGGCGGCGCGGCCCGCGCGGCCAAGGCCTACGAGCCCACTTACTTCACCAAGCTCGAATGGAACTTCATCGTGGCCGCGGTCGATCACCTGATCCCCGCGGACCAGTACGGCCCCGGCGCCATCGAGGCCGGCGTGCCGGAGTTCATCGATCGCCAGATGGAAACGCCTTATGGCCACGGCAAGCTCTGGTACATGCAGGGGCCGTTCCATCCCGACGTGGCGCCCGAACTGGGCTACCAGCTCAACCAGAACCCGCGCGAGGTCTACCGCCACGGCATCGAGGCCTGTGACGCGTGGTGCAAGAAGACCCACGGCAAGCTCTATGCCGAACTGGACAAGCCGCTGCAGGAACAGATCCTGAAGGACCTGCAGGCCGGCAAGATCGAGTTCGAGACCGTGCCCGCCAAAACGTTCTTCAGCTTCCTCCTGGGCAACACCAAGGAGGGCTTCTTCGCCGATCCGATGTACGGCGGCAACAAGAACATGGTGGGGTGGAAGATGGTGGGCTTTCCGGGCGCGCGCGGCGACTACATGGACTGGGTCGACCAGCCCAACGCCAAGTACCCCTACGGGCCCGTGTCGATCTCCGGGGATAAGGGGTAAGCCATGGCGATCAAGAAAGACAAAGTGGACGCGGTGCTGGTCGGGTTCGGCTGGACCGGCGCGATCCTGGGCCAGGAACTGACCGAGGCCGGCCTGCACGTGCTGGCGCTGGAACGCGGCGCCATGCAGGACACCCCCAAGGACGCGGAATATCCCAAGGTGCTGGACGAGCTGGCGTACTCCGTGCGCGGCAAGCTGTTCCAGGACCTGTCCAAGGAGACCGTGACGATACGGCATGGCGTCGACGACGTGGCCGTGCCGTATCGCCAGAATGGCTCCTTCCTGCTGGGCACCGGCGTCGGCGGCGCGGGCTTCCACTGGAACGGCATGCACTACCGCACGCTGCCCGAGGAGCTGGAACTGCGCACGCGCTACGAAACGCGCTACGGCAAGAGCTTCATTCCCGAAGGCATGACCATCCAGGACTTCGGCGTCACCTACGACGAACTGGAGCCGTACTTCAGCAAGTTCGAATACGTCTGCGGCACCTCCGGCAAGGCCGGCAACCTCAACGGCCAGATCGTCGAGGGCGGCAACCCGCTGGAAGGCAAGCGCAGCAAGGAATTCCCGCTGCCGCCGCTGGCCAACACCTACGGCGCCCAGCTGTTCGAGAAGGCCGCGCGCGAAGTGGGCTTCCATCCGTATCCGGCGCCCGCGGCCAACGCCTCCGGCCCATACACCAACCCGTACGGCGTGCGCCTGGGCCCCTGTAATTTCTGCGGGTTCTGCGAGAACTACGGCTGCTACATGTATTCGAAGGCCTC
>Ga0189292_10518_pt1 | contig 11076 bp, 10 predicted proteins | sample UW1oraminimetaG_FD_130317 | JGI IMG/M metagenome (GOLD analysis project Ga0189292, IMG submission 130317) | Marine microbial communities from the Costa Rica Dome - UW179A-orange mini metaG | ecosystem: Environmental > Aquatic > Marine > Oceanic > Photic zone | place: Costa Rica: the Eastern... | reverse complement strand
GAGATGTTGTAGGGCAGGTTGCCCACCACCCGCAGCCCGGCGCCGAACTGCGAGAAGTCCACCGTCAGCGCGTCGGCCTCGACCACGGTCAGGCGGCCTTCCTCGAACTGCTTGCGCAGGCGCGCCGCCAGATCGCGGTCGATCTCGACCGCGGTCAGGTGATCGAGCCGCTCGAGCAGCGGCCGCGTCAGCGCCGACAGGCCCGGACCGATCTCGACCACGGTATCGCCGCGGGCGGGGTTGACCGCCCGCACGATCGACTCGACCACGCTCTCGTCGGTCAGGAAGTTCTGGCCAAAGCGCTTGCGCGCCTGGTGTTGAGACATGAAAAGCCCGGGCTGTGATCAGCGGTTGTTCTGGTTGATACGGTCCTGCTTCTCGAGACGGTTATCCACGTACGCCTGGGCGCGCAGCTGGTCCAGCCAATCTTCGAAAGCGGGTTGGGCGCGGCGCTCGAACAGGGTCTGGCGGGCCTTCATGCGGGCCAGGTCGTCGGTGGCGTCGTGCTGGCGGCGCTCTTCGACCTGGATCAGGTGCCAGCCGAACGGCGTCTGGATGGGTTGGCTGATCTCGCCCGGCTTGAGCGCGTTCATCGCGGCCTCGAAGGTCGGCACGGTTTCGCCCGGGTTGAGCCAACCCAGATCGCCGCCCTGCGGCGCGGTCGCGTCCTGCGAGTACTGGCGCGCCATGTCGGCGAACTTGGCGTCGCCGGCCACCAGGCGCTGACGCACCTGTTCGAGGCGTTGGCGGGCCTGCTCATCGCTCATGACCGTCGAGGTCTTGATCAGGATGTGGCGCGCGTGCGTCTGCATCACTTCGACCGGACCCTGCGGCGCCTGGGCCTGGGGTTGCGGACGCGGCTGCGGCGCGGGCGCCGGTGCGGGCGCGCGGGCGGTGCGGCTGGGCGCCGGTTGCGCGGTGCCGCGGTCCATCACCTTGAGGATGTGGAAGCCGTTGCCGCTCTGGAGCAGCGTCGAGACCTGGCCCTTCTGCAGGTTGCCGAGGGCCTTGGCGAACAGGTCGGGCCAGCCGTCCAGCGGACGCACGCCCATGACGCCGCCCTGCAGGGCTTCGGGGCCGTCCGAGTTGGCGGCCGCCAGGCTGGCGAAATCATCGCCGCGCTTGGCGCGCGCCAGCAGGTCCTCGGCCTTCTTGCGCAACGCGGCCAGCTGGTCGGGCGACGAGCCTTCCGGCACGCGCACCAGGATCTGCGCCACGGCGTAAAGCATCGGGCCGGCCGGCGCGGCGGCCTGCTCGGGCGCGGCTTCCGGCTGCGGTTGCGGCTGGGCCTGCTGCGCCGACTGGGGCGCGGCGGCGAACGCCGGATTGCGGCGCTGGTCCTTCAGGAAGGCGTCGACCTCGGCGTCGGAAATGACGATGTTGGAGTCGACCGCACGCTGGCGCAGGCGATCGGAACGGATCTCGTCCTTCAGGGACTTGCGGTAGCTGTCCCAGGTCGTGCCGGACTTCTCGATTTCCTGGCGCAGTTGCGCCGCACTGATCTTGTTGCGCTCGGCGATGGTCTTGATGGCCTGATCGACCTGGGCATCGTCGACGCGGATGCCGAGACGATCGGCCTCGTGACGCTGCACCCGCTCCATGATGAGCCGCTGCAGCACCTGGTGCTGCAGGGTCTTGTCGTCGGGCACCTGGATGCCGCGCGTCTTCAACTCACCGGCAATACGCAGCGATGCGTCGCGCAATTCGCGCAGGGTGATCACGTCCTTGTCGACCACGGCCGCAATGCCGTCGACGAACTGCTCTCCGGCGACGGGCGGCGCGGCTTTCTGCGCGGCCGGCGCATTCTTGGCGCCCTTGCCATTCGGCTCGGCCGCGTGCGCGGCGGAGAAAGCGGCGCAAACGGCCAGCAACAGCGCGTTGCCGGAGAAGCGACGCAAAGAGTGCAACCTACGCATCATTCATACCTTTCAAATGTGGTCCCGGTGGGCGCAGGCGGGGTGATGCGCGAGTAACCGGGGATACTTCTGTTCAGCAGGTTCATCGGATCGGTTCCCAGGGAACCCAGTCCGGTCAGCTCCAGCTGGAAGAACAGCGCCGTGTTGGCGTCGGTGGCGGACACAGCGTAGCGCTGGAACACCATCCGGCCGACCCAGCAGCAATCGCCCTTGTATTCGAGGCCGGCGATGGCCTGCGTGATACGCGGGGAATCGGTGGTGCCGCTGACCGTGCTGGACGGGCCATTGCGCAGCGAGTAATCGACGCGGCCCACGCCATACCAGCGCTTGGTGAACGGCCATTGCACGGCCAGGCTGATCTGGTTCTGGCCTTGCGGCTGGTAGGCCACGCCGGTCTGCGGGTCGCGCTGGTAACGATAGGCCAGCGCCACCGTGGTCAGGCGCTGCGGCGACCAGCGGCCGCTGAGCAACGTGCGCGACCAGCGGTTGTCATAGGGGTTGTACTGCGCCGCCACGTCAGTCGTGAACGTGTCGGTCAGCGCGGCGCTGGCGCCCACCAGGAAATCGGAACGCACGTTCTCGCGCGGCGTCTCGCCCGGCAGCGTCACTTGCTGGTCAGCGAAGTACAGCCGCTGCGCCACCGCCAGTGACGCGCGCTCGAAGCCGGTGGAGGCGTCGAGCCAGCGCGTCGTCAGCGCGGCAGTCAACTGGTTGGCGTTGGAAATACGGTCCCAGCCACCGGTATAGATATTCTCGTCGAACGCCTGCGAGAAGCTGAAGTCGGACAGGGAGGTGTCGTAAACCGGAATTTTTGACTGATCGCGGTACGGCACTCGCAAGTAGTACAACCGCGGCTCCAGGGTCTGCGTCGATGCCTTGCCGAACAGCGTAGTGTCCCGTTCGAAGATCAGCCCGGTATCAAGCGACATAATCGGCACCGTACGCGACTGAGAGCGTGGGTAGCCAAAAGCCGTGCCTGCATTTGCCGTCCCCGAGTTCAGGCCAAGCCAATCACCGCTGTACCAATTGGTTTGATATTGGGTGTAGTTCACCCCGACCTTAGGCACAACAAACCAACCTGGGCGAACGATCGGATACGACACCGAGGGATAGCTCTGCAGACGGTCCCCGTTGGGACCATTGCGCCGGCCTAGCAGCAAAGGCTTGCTAAAGCGCACCGCCGTGGACGTCCAATCCACGTCGAAACCACCCCAGTCGTAGCGCGCGCCGCGCAGATAAATTTCCGGTTCTTTGTCGTAAGGCGGCGTCAGCAGTGCATCCGGATCTTGCAAGGTCTGATATTTGTAGACTTGAGCGTACGCGCTCCAGTAGGTCGACCCCCAGCCCACCCGCGCACGCTGAGGCAGATAGGTTGTGGAGGCCTGATTCAGACCCAATTGGGAAATATCCCGGAAATAGTTGTCGTCCGAGACCTTGGCGACATCCCAATCGGCGTAGAACCCATTCGAGAGTAACTGCTGATGACGCCACCAGTACATCCAGCGGTTCTCACCGGTAATGGTGTCGTTGGGCAGAAAGGCACCGTACAGACTGCCGGTGGAGTTCGGCAGGAGATAGCGGAATTCGCCCCCCATCTGCAGCCCCCGCTTGGAGAAGTAACGCGGCTGGATCGTGGCATCGTAGTTCGGCGCCAGGTTCAGGTAGTACGGCAGCGAGAAGTCGAAACCGCCCTTGCTGGTGGTGCCGTACGTCGGCATCAGGAAACCCGACTTGCGTTCCTTCTTGACCGGGAAGGTCATGTAGGGCGATGCCAGGATCGGCACGTCCTTGAAATACAGCACGCCGTTGCGGGCCACGCCTTCGTTTTCGTCGAAGTCGATGTCGACCGTCTTGGCCTTGATGTACCACGACGGCGTCTCGCACGAGCAGCCGCTGTAGGTGACCGTATGCAGCCGCATCTGCGACTTGCTGAAGATGTCGGCATGTTCGGCCACGGCGAAACCGCCAGTGGCGCCCAGCCAGAAATTCGGTTTCTCGACTTCGCCGGAATACTTGTCGACGTTGAACTTGGCGTTGGGGCCGGTGACCAGGGTGCCGTCGCGCATCATGCGCGCGTTGCCCTGCACGTCCACCTCGCCGGTGTCCTTGCGGTAATTGATCCGGTCGCCCTTGATGACGCCGTCGATGCGGCGCACCTGGGCCGCGCCGGTCAGGGTCAGGTCGGAATCCGGATCCCCCTCGATGGAGTCCGCTTCCATATAGGCGGGAATGTTCCCGTCGGGCAGGCGGTGCACCCGCAGCCCGGGGGATGTGCGCAGCTCAGGGGCCGCGGTGATCGACGTCGACGAGGGAGCCGAACCTTGGCTGCCCTGGGCCTGAACGGCCCCGGCGACGCTGATAGCAGATAGGATCAACCACCGAACCTTGCGCACGAGTGAAAACAGCCCTTTTTGACGATGGGGGAACCAGGCAAGGGCGCCCGGCAAGGGCCCATGCTAACGGAAACGAGCCGGTATTATAGAGAAGCCGCGCCAGACGCCCAGCCTTATGTGCGCGCAACCCAATTTTCCGCAATCTTGCCCTTCTGACACGGATCTTCCTTGAAAAACGATCATGACCCCCGCCTGGAGCAGATCCGCGCCTGGCTGCAAGGCCTGCCCGCCGCCCTGGGACTGGCGGTGGACAGCCTGCGCCCCGCTTCCGCCGACGCCAGTTTCCGCCGCTATTTCCGCCTGGACGCCGCCGGCCGCACCCTGATCGTGATGGACGCGCCGCCCCAGCATGAGGACTGCCGCCCGTTCCTGCACGTGGACCAGTTGCTGCGCGACGCCGGCCTGAACGTGCCCGACGTGATCGCGCAGGACCTCGACCAGGGCCTGCTGCTGCTGTCCGACCTGGGCGAGCAGACCTATTACCAGCGCATCCAGGACGGCGTGGACGACGCCCGCCTGCAATCGATGTACCGCGACGCCCTGGCGGCGCTGGTGCGCCTGCAGCAGGCCCGGACCACCGGCCTGGCCCGGTACGACACCGGGCGGCTGGCCGACGAACTCAAGCTGTTCCCCGAGTGGTACGTGCAGAAGCACCATGGCGCCACGCTCGACGACAAGACCGCGCAGGCCCTGGAAAAAATCTTCGCGCTGCTCTCGGCCAGCAACGGCAACCAGCCCACCGTGCTGGTGCACCGCGATTACCACTCGCCCAACCTGATGGTCTGCGACCAGCCGCAATACGGCCCCAATCCCGGCGTCATCGACTTCCAGGACGCCCTGGCCGGCCCCATCACCTACGACCTGGCGTCGCTGGTGACGGACGCCCGCACCACCTGGGAAGAGCCGCAACAGCTCGACTGGGCCATCCGCTACTGGGAAATGGCGCGCGCCGCCGGCCTGCCGGTCGACGCCGACTTCGCCGAATTCCATCGCGCCTATGAGTGGATGGGCCTGCAGCGCAACCTGCGGATCCTGGGCGTCTTCGCCCGCCTGAACCACCGCGACGGCAAGGCCCACTACCTGGCCCACATGCCCCGCGTGAACGGCTACGTGCGTCAGGTGGCGCAGCGCTATGGCGTCTTCACGCCCCTGCTGCGCCTGCTGGACCAGCTTGACGACCGCCAGGTCAGCGTCGGATACACCTTCTGATGCGGGCCATGATCCTTGCCGCGGGCCGCGGCGAACGCATGCGCCCGCTGACCGACCGCCTGCCCAAGCCGCTGCTGCCAGTGGGCGGCAAGCCCCTGATCGCCTGGCACCTGGAACGGCTGGCCGCGGCCGGCTTCCAGGACGTGGTCATCAACCACGCCTGGCTCGGCCACGAGATCGAGCGCGCGCTGGGCGACGGCGCGGCCTTCGGCCTGCGGATCCGCTACTCGCCCGAGGCCACCGCCCTGGAAACCGCCGGCGGCATCGCCCAGGCGCTGCCGCTGCTGGGGCCTGACCCGTTCCTGGTGATCAACGGCGACATCTGGTGCGACTGGGATCCCGCCGCCGCGCCGGCCCTGGCGGCCGCGCTGCCGCCCGCCGGCGCCTGGCTGCTGATGGCCGACAACCCGCCGCAGCACCCGGATGGCGATTTCACCCTCACGGCCGACGGCCGGGTCGAGGACGGCGGCGAGGCCCGTTTGACCTTTTCCGGCATCGGCGTCTACCATCCCATGCTGTTCGCGGACATTGCCCGCGGCACCGCCGCGCGGCTCGCGCCCCTGCTCCGGCAAGCCATGGAACAGGACCGCGTCCGCGGCGCCCGCCACGCCGGCCGATGGGCCGACATCGGCACCCCCCAGCGGCTGGCCGACCTCGACGCCGAACTCCGTGCCGGCGCGCGGTGAGGCCCGGCCAATGCCCACATATTTCACAATATCAAGGTGCGCAACGAGGCTTGTCCGCGCGCCCATCGCCCCGGGTTAACCGGGTATTCTCTGACGCTTTGGCCAGTGCGCGCTGCGCCCGGCCAGGCAACACACAGGACGTTTTCTAGGAATGGGGATGTTTGGAAGATCGCAACGGGCCGTATTCAAGCCCTCCGTATACCAACCCGGCCAACGCACGCGCCGCATGCCGCGCTGGCTGGTCCTGCTGCTGGTGGGCATCGCCCTGGGCGCGGGCGGCGTGCTCTTCCTGCAGACCAACTACGGCCCGCAACGGCTGACCGTGGAACAATCCGAGCAGCTGCACAGCGAACTGAGCGCCTCCAAGCTCGAGAACCAGCGCCTGCAAAGCCAGCTCGAAGAAGCCACGCAGCAGCGCGACGCCAACAAGTCCGGCCACGAAAAACTCACCACCGACCTGGCCGACACCCGCGCCAAGCTGGAAACCCTGAACAAGGAACTGGTCCTGTTCCAGGACGCCATGCCGCCCGATCCCCGCGGCGGCAACCTGGGCATCCGCTCGGCCACCTTCAAGCGCCAGCCCGGCCTGCTCGACTACCAGGTGCTGGTGATGCGCGAAGAGCGCAATGGCGCGCCGTTCAAGGGCACGCTCACCTTCTCCATCGACGGCAGCTACCCCAACGGCCGCGCCGCCACCATCACCCCGGAAGGCCCGACCCTCAACGTCGACCGCTACGACTACGCGCTGGGCCAGCTGAAGCTGCCCGACGGCTTCACCCCCAAGGTCGTGGTGCTGCGCGTCATGGACGGCGGCCAGAAGCAGCAGGCCATGCGCATCTACTACGTGCGCAACTGAGCTTCACCGCCCCGTCAGAAGAACCCGCCCGCCCCGGCGGGTTTTTTTTGATCCGACGAAATAGTTGCGCACACAACTAACTCGGCGATATAGTTGCGTAAACAACCAATATCCCGGAGACACCATGACGCCACCCGCCCGCGTGCCCGTCCTGATCGTCGGCGGCGGTCCGGTCGGGCTCACCCTGGCCACGCTGCTGGCGCATTACGGCATTGCCTCGCTCACGCTCGAGGCCGACGACGGCTATTGCAGCGGCAGCCGCGCCATCTGCATCTCGCGCCGCTCGCAGGAAATCCTGGGCTGGGCCGGCGCCGACGCGGCGCTGACCGCCACCGGCCTGCCCTGGAGCGGCGGCCGCAGCTACTATCGCGACCGCGAAGTGCTGCACTTCGAAATGCCGCACGACCCGACGCAGCGCTTCGCGCCCATGGTCAACATCCAGCAGTACTTCGTCGAGGAATACGCGCACCAGGCCATGCTGCGTCAGCCCGGCCACGCAACACTGCAATGGTCCGCCCGCGCCATCGCGGTGCGGCCGGGCCCCGACGGCGTGGACGTCGAGGCCGAGATCGACGGCCAGCGCCACGCCGTGCGCGCCGACTGGCTGGTGGCCTGCGATGGCGGCCGCAGCAGCGTGCGCGACGCGCTGGGCCTGAAGCTGGAAGGCATGCAGTACGAAGGCCGCTACGTGATCGTCGATATCGAACAGGCGTCCGACCGCCCCGTCGAACGGCTGGCCTGGTTCGATCCGCCCGCCAATCCCGGCTCCACCCTGCTAATGCACCGCCAGCCCGGCAACGTCTGGCGCGTCGACTACCAGATCCGCGACGACGAGGATGCCGCCGAGGCGGTCAAGCCCGAGAACGTGCTGCCGCGGGTGCAGAGCCACCTCGACATGATTGGCGAGACGGCGCCGTGGAAGCCGCTCTGGATCTCCCTCTACAACGCCAAATGCCTGACGCTGGAGCGCTACCGCCACGGCCGCGTGCTGTTCGCGGGCGACGCCGCCCACCTGGTGCCGATCTTCGGCGTGCGGGGCCTGAACTCCGGACTGGACGACGCCGGCAACCTCGCCTGGAAACTGGCCTGGGTGCTGCGCGGCCAGGCGTCCGAACACTTGCTCGACAGCTACAGCGGCGAGCGCGTCCACGCCACCCGCCAGAACCTGGCCTACGGCGCCAAGAGCACCGAATTCATGGCGCCGCCGGATTTCGGCTTCCGCCTGATGCGCGAAGCCGCGCTGCGGCTGGCGCTGACCGACGAGCGCGCGCGCCCGCTGATCAACCCGCGCCAGTCCGCGCCCATCTCGTATGACGGCTCGCCGCTGAACCTGGCCGACGGCGCACAGGACCAACATCCTGCCGCCGCCCCCGGACAGCCCGCGCCCGACCTGCTGCTGGCCGATGCCGACGCGGCGCCGCGCTACCTCAGCGCCTGCTTCGGCCAGGGCTTCGTGCTGCTGGCCTGCGCCCCCGATGCCGCCGCGGCCCGGAACCTGCAGGCGCTCGCGGCCGCCACCCGGCAAAGCCCGCGGCCGTTGCAGGCCATCGCCGTGGACGGACCGGCGCCCGGCGCCTGGCGCGACCCGCACCGCCACCTGCGCGAGCGCTTCGGCGCCCAGCCCGGCACGATCTGGCTGCTGCGGCCGGACGGCTACGTGCTCGGCCGCTGGGCCACGGCGGACGAACGCGTCCTGCGCGCCGCGTTGGCGCCTTACTACCCGATGATCGAACCCTCGCCGCAGGAGCCGCAAGCATGAGCAACGATGAACTGGACCAGGTCTACACCCTGATGGCGCAGACCCTGACCCGCGTCGGCCCCGCGCAGGCGCCGCTGTTCCTGTCGATCCTGGGACTGTCGGCGCTGGCGCGCCTGCCCGATGCCCAGGCCGCCACGGCCCTGCTGGCGCAGGCCGAGGCGGCCTGCGCCGCCCCTGTGGCACACTATCCCGCCGCCAACGCCGACCACCCGACGTGACCACGCCCGCCCTCGAACGATTCCTGACCTACCGCCTGCACGTGATCAACAAGATCACCGACCGCGACACGAATCGTGCCTACCTGGAAGACTGCGGCATCCCGCTGGGCGAAGCGCGTTGCCTGGCCGCGATCGGCCGCTACGCGCCGCTATCGGTCAACGACCTGGCGCTGGCCGCCAACCTGAACAAGGGGCAGGCGAGCCGTTCGGCGCAGGCCCTGGTCGAACGCGGCCTGATCGAGAAAAAGGATTCGGCGGCCGACGGCCGCGGCGTGGTGCTGTCGCTGACAACGGCCGGCGATACCCACTACCGGCGCATCATCGACCTGATCGCGCGCCGCAACCAGGAAATCTTCGGCTGCCTCAGCGCCGACGAGCAGCGCCAGCTGGGCGACATGCTCGACCGCCTGATCGCGCACCAGCGCGACCCATCCGGCGCGCGCGAGGACTGATCCGTCTACGCCGCCGCTTTCGGCGTGGTGGCGCCCATCTGCGCGGCGGCCTCGTCCATGAACTGCGCCATGCGCACGTCCAGCTCGGTCACGCCGCCGGCATCGTGCGTGGTCAGCATCACGTCGACCCGGTTGTAGACGTTGGTCCATTCGGGATGATGGTTCAGCTTCTCGGCGAACATCGCCACCCGCGCCATGAACCCGAAGGCGGCGTTGAAATTGGCGAAGCGGAAGCGCTTTTCGATCGCGTCGCGCATCGCGACGGCCTGCCAACCGGACAGGGCCGCGACCGCGATGTCGGTGCCGATACGGGCAGGGGGAAACATGCTCATGGCGAACTCCAGGAAAGGCCAGGAAAGAGCGCCGCGCCGTTCGCGCCGGCAACGGCCCGGCGCGCCATCGCGGCCGGCGGCATGCCGCCGGCGCACGGCGGGCGCGGCGCCCGCATGCTACTACTGCTTGACCGCGTACAGGTAGATCTCGACCCGGCGGTTCAGCGCCCGGCCGTCGGCGGTGGCGTTGTCGCCGATCGGGTCGTTGGGCCCGCGCCCTTCGATCGTCAGCCGCGTCGCCGCCACGCCCTGCCGCGACAGATAGTCCGTGACGCTGCGCGCCCGGTTCACCGACAAAGTCTGGTTGTGCGCCAGCGAGCCCGTGCTGTCCGTGTGGCCCACCACCTTGGCGCGCAGCTCGGGATGCTGGTTGAGCGAGCGCGCCACGCTGTCCAGCACCGGCAGCAGCGCCGGCTTGAGGGCGGTCTTGTCGGTATCGAACGACACGTTGCTCGGAATGTTGACCTTCAGGCTGCCATCCGGCATCTCGACCACGTCGATGCCCAGCGAGGTCGCCCCCGACTGCTGCACGTCTTCCTTCACCACCTTCCAGTTGTAGCCAATCAGGCCGCCGGCCACGGCGCCGATGCCGGCGCCGACCGCCGCGCCGGTGCCATGGCCGATCAGGGCGCCGATGCCGGCCCCCACGGCCGCGCCCGCCCCGGTTCCCACCGCGGTGTTGGTCTGCTGCTGCGTGGCGCACCCCGCCACCAGCACACCCGTTGCCGCGACTACAGCGATACGCTTGAGCATTGTTCTTGATTGCATGACAACCTCCACGATCCTGTCGGTGCGCCGGCACGATGCCGGCTGAATCATGTTAAGGCCAGTCCCGCCCCCTGCGTGACCCAAAGGTACGCAACATTTTGTACCGCGCCAGGCCAGACGCCCCGTTGCCGGCCCGGCCAGGGCTCCGTTCAATCCCGATACGCCCTCAGTGCCCGCTCCCGAACCCGGCCAGCCACGGCAGCGCGTCATCCAATCGCGGCGACTGCGCCTCCGGCGCCGGCGCGCCTTCAGGCAGGGCCAGGCCCACACGGTTGTGCCAATAGGTGCGCAGCCCCACCTTGCTGGTGCCGAACAGGTCGTAGCCCGAGCCCGCCACGAACGCCGCCTGCGCGGGCGGGATATCCAGCCGCGCCAGCGCCAGTTGGTAGGGCCGGGGATCCGGCTTGTAGTAGCCCGCCTCTTCCGAGGTCACCACCACGTCCCAGTCCACCCCCAGCAGGGCGGCCGCGCGATGGCCCAGGCGCCG
>Ga0189292_10515_pt1 | contig 11160 bp, 6 predicted proteins | sample UW1oraminimetaG_FD_130317 | JGI IMG/M metagenome (GOLD analysis project Ga0189292, IMG submission 130317) | Marine microbial communities from the Costa Rica Dome - UW179A-orange mini metaG | ecosystem: Environmental > Aquatic > Marine > Oceanic > Photic zone | place: Costa Rica: the Eastern Pacific... | reverse complement strand
CGCATGATGGCGCCGGCGCCCAGGAAGCCGACGCCGGACACCACATAGGAAATCACGCGCGCGCCGCCATCGGGACCGCCGACGCGGAAGGCCATGTCGACGAAGATGGCGGCGCCCACCGCCACCAGCGCGTTGGTGCGCAGGCCAGCGGTGCGCTGGCGGTACTGGCGCTCGAAGCCGACGATGGAGCCGAGCACGAAGGCCACCGCCAGGCTGATGAGGGTGTTGGCCAGTGGCAGCAGCTGGATGTTCTCGAAGTTCTTCATGTTGTTGTTCTCGTGTTCAGGGCATCTGCCAGACGGACGCGGCGGTCAGGATGAAAGCCAGCAGCCAGAGCAGCAGCAGGGCCGCCACCCGGGCGGCGAGGAGGCATTTGTACGGGTCTTTCATGACAGTCTCCTTTCCGTGGCTCAGGCCGGCAGCACGGCGATGCGGGCGCCGCCTTCGTTTTCCCAGTGCACGCGGCGCACGTCGGGGCTCTGGCCCAGGCGCAGGGCGATGGCGCTGAGCAGGCCGCGCAGCTGCGGCGGGCATTGCAGCGTGACCGTGGTGCTGGCGAGCTGGTCGGCTTCCTGGCGCGAGATGCGCACGTTCACGACCCGCAGGTTCAGGGCCTGCAGCTCGTAGTACAGCTGCTTGCGCAGCGCGTTCAGGGTGTCGGCGAGGCTGACGATGGTGAACTGGTAGGTCGGGGTGGCAGCCGGGGCGGCCGCGGCCACGCCGGCGCCGCGCACGGCGGCGGCGCCATCCAGGAAGGGGAGGAATTTCTTGATGCGCATGATCGTCTCCTGGCGGGAGTACGGTGGAAGGTCCACATGCATGCGCCGCTCGCCGGGCGCGGGGCGGGCGCAACAAAGCCCGCGTATCGCGTCGGTAAGTCGGTATCGGGAGGGCTGTGGCCGGGGCAGCGCGAGGGCTGTCGGGCCAATAGCCGTGTCCTGGCTTTACGCAGGACTCGGCAGAAAACTCTGCGGATCCTGCGTCAAGCGGCGCAAGCAGTCGTGTATCGACTACATCCGTCGTTGTCCACAATGATCTCGGGGTGGTTGATGGTGCGGCAATTATAAGAAGGGATTAGGGAAAACACCAAGTAAAAAATCAGACTTAATGAAGGCCGGGCCGCGTCCCGGCCGGGAACGGATCAGCGCGCGCCGGCGTAGTACTGTCCCAGCGCCTCGACCTCGCTGTCGGTCAGCCGCTGCGCGAAGGCGCGCATCACGCCGACGTCGTCGTTCTGGCGCGAACCGTTGCGAAAGGCGTTGATCTGGTCCGCGAAGTACTCCTTGGACTGGCCCGCCAGCCGGGGCAGCAGCGGTCCTTCGCCCATGCCGCGCAGGCCGTGGCAATTGGCGCAGGCGGGCAGGGCGCGGCTGCCGTCGCCCGCCTGGTCGAGCTTGCGCGCCGCCTCGCCGCCGGCCTCGCCCACGTGTAGCGGCGGCCCCGCCAGGCTGCCGTAATAGGCCGCCAACTGGCCGATTTCCTGCTCGCTCAGGGCCTGCGCGATGGTGTTCATCAGCGGCTGCTTGCGGGTGCCCTGGCGGAAGTCCGCCAGCTGCTTGGCGATGTACTCGGGCGTCAGGCCGGCCAGGTTGGGGAAGATGCCGCCGGTGGGCGTGATGCCGGCCTGGCCGTGGCAGGCGACACAGGCCTGCACGCCGGCCGCCGGCTTGCCGGCGGCGGCGAGCTGCTTGCCCGGTTCGGGGTCGGCGCCGCGCAGGTAGCCCTCCCAGGCCGGACGCGATGCGCTGAAGTCCAGCGCGCTGCGTCCGGGCACGGGCGCGGCCGGGATGGCGGTCGAAGGGGCGGGCGTGGCGGCGGGCGCCGGCGCCGCCGTGGCCGGTGCGCCCGATGCCGCGGGGGCTGCTGGCGCCGCTGGCGCCGCGGGTGCGGCTGGTGCGGCCGGCGCGGCGGGCTGGGCCGGCGCGGGCGGGGCCTGCACGGCGGAGGCGCGGATCGGGCCGTCGCCGCCGGTGCCGAACATCTGGTGCAGGGTGGCAATCAGGGTGATGGCGGGCACGCCCACCATCAGCGCCACCGCGATGAGGATGCCGTTGCGATGTTCGATCATGATGACACCAGCCGTCCCGGCGAACGTAGGTAGTCCGCCTTGATTTTCTCGACGATCCAGTAGGCGGTGGCGCCCACCGTGCCCGTGGGGTTGTAGCCCGAGTTCTGGGGAAACAGCGCCGCGCCCGTGACGAAGACGTTGGGCACGTCCCACGACTGGCCGTAGCGGTTGACCACGCTGGTGGCAGGATCGCTGCCCATGGCCGCGCCGCCGGTCAGGTGGGTCGACTGGTACACCGTGGCCGAGAACGGCCGCTTGCGCGGTCCGGGCTCGGTCTGGGTCACGCCCTTCATGGCGCGGCCGATCTCGTCGCCGCGCTCGGTCAGGAACGCCGACATGCGGATGTCGTTGTCGGGGAAGTCGTAGGTCACGCGCAGCAGCGGCAGGCCCCAGGCGTCCTTATAGGTGGGATCCAGGCTGAGGTAGCCGCCGCGCCAGGGCTGGGCCGAGCCGGTGATGGTGATGTTGGCGGCGTGGTTGTAGTAGCGCTTGACCGCTTTCTTCCACTCGGCGCCCCAGCCCGGCGTGCCCTTGGGCGTGGGGTGAAAGCCGATCGGCGCGCCGCTGACCACCTGGATCTGCAGGTAGCCGCCGCCGACGAAGCCGTGCGGGCCATGATCGAAGTTGTCGGCGCTGAAGTCGTCCATGGTGACCGCCACGGCGCCGGCGCCCATGAACGGATTGATGTTCACGGATTCGTCGAAGAAGAGGTTCACGCCGGAGGTGGTCTGGTGCGTGTAGTTGCGGCCCACCACGCCCTTGTCGGTCACCGGGTCGTAGGGCTGGCCGATGCCGGACAGCAGCAGCAGGCGCACGTTGTTGATGCCGAAGGCGCACAGCACCACGATCTCGGCCGGCTGGAACATCTCGGCGCCGGCCGCGTCCACGTAGGTCACGCCGCGTGCGCGCTGCTTGTCGGGCGTCAGCTCGACCCGCAGCACGTGCGCGCCGGTGCGGATCTCGAAGGTCGGCAGCTTCATCGCCACCGGCAGGATACAGACCTGCGGCGAGGCCTTGGCGAAGTGCTCGCAGCCGAAGTTGGAACAGAAGCCGCAATACACACAGGCGCTCATGTGCAGGCCTTCGCTGTTCACGTAGGGCCGGGTACAGAGCGCGGACGGCTGCACGTAGGGGTGGTAGCCGAGCTTGCGCGCCGCCTCGCCGAACAGGGCCGGCGCATACGGCACCTTCATGGGCGGATTGGGGTAGGGCCGCGAGCGCCAGGGCTCGAACGGGTTGCCGCCTTCCTGCTTCTGGCCCTTGAGGTTGCCGGCCTGGCCGGAGGCGCCGATCAGGTAGTCGTAGCGGTCGAAGTACGGCTCCAGTTCGTCGTAGGTCAGCGGCCAGTCCTGGCAGGTCAGTTCCGGGTCGAAGATCTTGGCGCCATAGCGTTCGGTGTAGTGGCTGCGCAGGCGGAAGTCGGTGGGGTCGAAGCGGTAGTAGGCGCCCGACCAGTGGTTGCCGGCGCCGCCCAGGTGGGTGCCGGGATAGGCGAACTGCCAGCGCCGCATCGGCAGCGCCTTCTGGTCGGTGTTGTTGCGGAAGGTGAAGGTCTCGGTGGCCGCGTTCTGGTGCAATTCGTGGCGCCGCGTGTACTTCAGTTCGTCGTGGACGTAGGGGCCCTGGAAATCGGGCGAGGGCCAGCGCGCCTCGCCGCGTTCCAGCACCACCACGCGCTGGCCCGCCGCGGCCAGTTCCTTGCCGATGATGGCGCCGGTCCAGCCGCCGCCGACGATCGCCACGTCCACCGGGGGGAGCGTCTTAGCCATGGCCGTCTCCCGGTTTCATCGTGTGCACGCGGGCATTGGCGATGGACACGGGCCGGCCGGCCCAGATCACGCCGTGGCGCTCGATGTCGTTGGAGAACGAGGCGTAGGCGCCGGGAAAGCCCACCAGCTTCCAGCCCACCATGTCGATGTTGCCGCCATACAGCGGGTCGGAGAAAAAGCCCTCGATGGTGGCGTCCAGCAGGGCCTGGAAGAACACGGCCGACGGCAGCGGCGAAAAATCCGGCTTGCCGGCCTGCATGTCGTGCAGCCAGGCGTCCTGGCGCTGGGCGTCCAGTTCGGCGTAGGGCTTGCCGTCCTGCTTGCGGGCGGCGGCGTCCAGCGCCGCCAGGCCGCGCCGGAACATCTCGGCGGGCGTGAATGACAGCTGGTAGCCCTGTTCGGGCGTGCCGGCCTCGAACGGACCCTGGCGGTAGAACTGCTCGCCCGCGCCCCAGGCGCCCGCCAGCTGGCCATCGAGGAACTGGGTCACGCCGGCTTCCTTGGCGCCGGGGCCGAGCTCGTCGGCCGGGATCAGGCGCGCGGCGATGGCGTCCATCGCCAGGGCCTCCTGGGCGTTGAAGAACTTGAGCGTGCGGTTGGGCGGGGCGGCGGCCGGGGTGGCCGTGGGGTCGGGCGTGGCGGCGGCGTGGGGCGCCCAGACGGCGCCAGGCACGCCCACGGCCAGGGCCTTGAGCAGCCCGCGCCGTGCGGAAACAGGTTGGTCTTTCATTCATCGCTCCAGCGGCGGAGCCGACGTCCGGCGAGGCCGGCCCCACGGCGCTGCGGCCCGCGAGGCGACGACCTCCGGAGCGTTTGGCTCCCGAGTGAAAGGGATCCCGCGACAGCCTATGTGTACGTGCACTGAGTGTGTCACCGATCCGGGGGCCGCGACAACTCCCCGATGCGGGCCAACCCGGATTTTTCCGACTGCTGCATTTCAGCTAATATTCAGGTTCCTGAAAGAATGAGAGCACGGCGGAACACGCGGCCTGCGCTTGCCCGGCAAGCGCGGACGGTTTCGCCATCTATGACCGACGACCCGCCTCCTAGTACGGCGCCGCTCACGTGGCGGCGCCCGGTTTCCCCTCCCTGCCGACTTCCGGCATCCGGCCGTTCCCGGTCGGTTCCACACGATCTCGCGGCAGCGCCCACGCCTCGCATAGGCGGGCGCGCGCCGCCGCCGATCCGTCCGACACCGCCCGCGCGTCCCACCCGGACCCGCGCGCCTGATCTATTCTGTCCGAGTCCGTCCCTTGCGATGGCGCCGCCTTTGCCGGACGCCCGCGCGCACTCGATCCTGATCCTTCTTGTGGAACGTTGATGATCTTCGACTGGATGTCCGACCCGACCGCCTGGCTTGGCCTGGCGACGCTGGTCATTCTTGAAATCGTGCTGGGTATCGACAACCTGGTGTTCATTGCCATCCTGGCCGACAAGCTGCCGCCGGCGCAGCGCAACCGCGCCCGCATGATCGGCCTGACGCTGGCCATGCTGATGCGGCTGGGCCTGCTGGCCAGCATCGCCTGGGTGGTGACGCTGACGGCGCCGCTGTTCACCGTGCTGGGCGCCGAGATCTCGGGGCGCGACCTGATCCTGATCCTGGGCGGCCTGTTCCTGCTGTTCAAGGGCACCATGGAGCTGCACGAGCGCGTCGAGGGCAGCAGCGGCCACGACAGCGGTCAGAAGGTGCAGCACGCCGTGTTCTGGCAGGTGATCCTGCAGATCGTGGTGCTGGACGCGGTATTTTCGCTGGACTCGGTGATCACGGCGGTCGGCATGGTGCAGGACCTGAGCATCATGATGATCGCGGTGGTGGTGGCGATGGCCGTGATGATGCTGGCCAGCCGCCCGCTGATGGGCTTCGTGGCGCGTCACCCGACCGTGGTGATCCTGTGCCTGGGCCTGCTGCTGATGATCGGCTTCAGCCTGGTGGCCGAAGGCCTGGGCTTCCACGTGCCCAAGGGCTACCTGTACGCCGCGATCGGCTTCTCGATCCTGATCGAGCTGTGCAACCAGCTGGCGCGCCGCAACCGGGCCAAGGGCACGCACGCCCTGGGCCGCCGCCAGCGCACCGCGCAGGCCGTGCTGCGGCTGTTGCGCGCCGGCCGTGGCGGCCAGGCGTCGCAGCAGGCCGATGACGTGGTGGCGCTGGTGGACGGCGCCGGCGAGGAGCCGGCCTTCGCGCCGGAGGAAAGCTCCATGATCGAACGCGTGCTGGCCATCGGCGGGCACGACGTGCGCGCCATCATGGTGGCGCGCGGCGAGATGATCTGGCTGGACGTGGCCGATACGCCCGACGTGATCGTGCGCAAGTTCGCCTCGGGCCACTCGCGCCTGCCGCTGTGCGCCGGCGATCCGGCCAACGTGCTGGGCGTGCTGCACTTCAAGGACCTGCTGCCGCTGTTGCAGAACCCGGGCCCGATCGACCTGGTCGAGCTGGCGCGCGAGCCACGCTACGTGATGGAGACCACGCCGGTGCTGAAGGTGCTGGAAGAACTGCGCGCCTCGCGCGACCACATGTTGATCGTGGTCGACGAACACGGCGTGTGCGAAGGGCTGGTGACGCCGATGGACGTGCTGACCGCGGTGGCCGGCGAGCTGCCGGAGGACAGCGAGGCGCCGCCCGAGGCGCTGCAACTGTCCGACGGCTCGTGGCTGCTCGACGGGCGCCTGGCCCTGGCCGAGGCGGCGCGGGTGCTGGAGGTGGCGGACCTGGCCGATGACGCCGGCGACGCGACGCTGGCGGGCCGGCTGCTGCGCGCCGAAGGCCGCATTCCCGACACCGGCGATGTGATCGTGTGGCGCGACTGGCGCTTCGAGATCACCCGCCGCGACGGTCTGCGCATCGACCAGATCCACGCCCGCCTGGCAACCGGTCCGGCCGCGGACCCGGCCTGACGCGCCGCGTCCGGGCGGCGGCCCGGCGCTTCCCCTGCCGAGCCGGGTCCTGCCGCGCGGGCCGCTGCCGGCCCGCGCGCCGCCCTCAGAAGTTCCAGCGCACGTTCAGGAAGCCGGCGTTCTCGCGGCTGCCGTTGCCGAACTGGCCCTGGTAGCCCAGCCCGATCGAGGCGTTCTTCGCGACCGCGATCTCGGCGCCCAGTTCGGTGACGGCGGCGTTGCGCGCCACCGGCGTGCCGGCCACCGTGAAGGACGGGCCCGAGCTGAAGGCCATGGTGCGCTCGGGATCGACATCGCCCATCGCGTGGCGCCAGCCGAGCGAGGCGCGCAGGCGCGCGGGGGCGCCGGCGATCTCGGTGTCCAGCTTGCCGCGCAGACCCACGGTGGTGGTGGTGATGTCGTTGCTGTCGCTGCCCGCCGACAGCGCCGCCGATCCGCCGTTTTCCGAGAAGCCGCCCATGCGTTGCTTGATCCAGGCGGCGCCGACGAACGGCTCGACCGTGGCCCGCGGCGACACCGGAATGGCGTAGCCCAGTTCTCCGAAGATCTGCGTGGTGTTGCCGTCGTACTTGGTCTTGAGCTCCTGGTTCTGGCCGGCCAGCGTCAGGTCGCGGCGGTTGTCGATGCGGTGCCAGCTGTAGGCCGCGCCCGCCATCAGGTTCCAGGCCGAGCCGCCGGGCTGCACGAACGACTTGCCGCCGAACAGCGAGACGCTGTAGCTGTCGACCTTGGCGCGGGCATTGCGGCTGTCCTGCCAGATGGTGCTGTCCTGGTAGCCCAGCGCCATGCCGACGCGCCAGCCGTCGCCGACGCGGATATCGCCGCCGGCCTGCACGCCGCCCACGCGCTGCTTGTAGCTGGGCGCGTTGCCGTCGCCGTCCTGGCTCTGCCAGTTGCCGATGACCTCGGCCCAGATGTTGCGCTGGCAGGAGAAGCGCTGCGAATAGCCGCCGTTGGTGCGCAGCGCCTCGTCGCACGGACGTCCGTCCTGCGTGTTCTCGCTTTGCAGGCTGTCGCGCAGGTGGTTCAGCGGCAGGGCGCGGGCCGATTCCGAGCTGCGGATCAGCGCCGAGGCCAGTGACGCGTGGCTGTCGCCGGACAACTGCTTGAACGCGGCGGAGGCCTCGCCGGCGGTCAGCCCCAGCAGGGCGCCATACAGCGCCGAGTTGGGGTCGATGCGGCCCAGTGCGCCCGCCACGGCGCGCTGGTTCGGCGTCTGCGCCACCGAGCCGAAGCCGGTCTGGTTGCGGGTGAAGGACACCGTGACGTTGTTCGGATCGTAGCCGACCGCCGCGTCGACGAAGGCCAGCTGCGGCAGGACGGTGCTGGCGAACACGCCCTGGCGGCCCTGGTCGGCGGTCAGCACCGTGAAGGTGTCGTTGCCGGTCAGCGGGCCGTTGCTGGTCACCTTCAGCGTGCCGCCGAGGGCGGCGGTGCCGGTCACGTGCACGTTGGGGCCGGCGTTCGGACCGACGCCGACCGCCAGCGTGGCGCCCGCGCCGTTGCTGAAGTTGTTGCTGACCTTGAGCCCGCCGCCCGCGCCCGAGCCGCTGACCACGGTGCCGGCGTTGGTCAGGCTGGCGATGGTGCCGTAGCCGGACAGGGTGCCGCCGCTGTTGACCTGCACGGCGGCGGGCAGGGTGGCCGGCGCCTGGGCGCTGCCCAGTTGCAGCGTGCCGCCGTTGATCGCGACGGTGCCATTGAAGGTCTGCGATCCGCCCACGCCGAGCGAGCCGCCGCCTTGCTTGACGATAGTGCCGGCGCCCGCGAGCGACCCCGAGAAATTGCCGTCCGAGCCCTGGTTGAACACCAGCGTGGCGTTGTTGGTGATGGCGCCTTGCAGGCTGCTGGTGTCGCCGATCAGGGTGCCGGCGTTGATGCGGGTGCCGCCGGTGTAGGTCGACGGCTGGGTCAGCGTCAGCGCGCCGGCGCCGTCCTTGACCAGTTGGCCGCCGCCGCTGATGCCGCCCGTCATGGCGCCATCGGCGCCCTGGTTCATGCGCAGGGTGGTGCCGGCCGAGGTGCTGACGTTGCCCTTGACGCTGGCGCTGTTGCCTTCCAGCGTGCCGCCGGCGATCACCGTGCCGCCGGCATAGGCGTTGACGCCGTTCAGCACCAGGGTGCCGTCGCCCTGCTTGAGCAGCGCGCCGGTGCCGTTGATGGACTGGTTCAGCGTGAACGTCTGGTTGGCCGCGACGATGTCCAGGCCGCCGCCTGTGCCGTCGAGCGAGATCGTCCGGGCGGTGGTGGCGTAGCCGGCATCGGCGATGCGCAGCGTGCCGCCGTTCAGCGAGATCGCGCCGCCATTGCCCAGCTGGCTGTCCTGGGTCACCTGCAGCACGCCGCTGCGGATCGAGGTGTTGCCGGTGTAGGTGTTGTTGCCGGCCAGGATCAGCGTGCCGCCGTTGCCTTTCTCGATGCCGCCCGCGCCGGTGATCGGCGCCGCGATGGTGGCGGTGCCGCCGGCCTCGACCCGGAACGGGGTCAGCGCCTGGGCGATGCCGAGCTGTCCGCCGGCGCCCGCGGCCAGCGTGTAGCCGCTGGTCAGGAACTGCACGCCGGTGACCGCCTGGCTGCCGTCGATGGTGACGGTGCCGCTGGCGCCGGAGAAGGCCGCGTACTTGCCGTTCCAGTTGCTGGCCAGGTTGCCGCTGGCGTCGGTCCAGTTGTTGCCCGCGGCATTCCAGGTCCCGCTGCCGCCGGCGATCACGCCGTCGGGCGTGGTCTTGGCGCCGTTCCAGAACAGGATCTCGCCCGGCTGGCTTTGCAGCACCAGGTTGACCTGGTTCGACTGGTTCTGCAGGGTCAGGTTGGCGCTGGTGTAGCCGGACGGCAGGACGCCGTAGGTCAGGCCGGCGCCGGTCATCGTGCCGCCGTACGAGAACAGGCGATAGACACCCGTGCCGAGATTGCCGCCGTCGTAGATGTTGAGGATGCGGTTCAGGGCCAGGTTCTGCCCCACGGTCACGGCGGTGGTGGCCGAGTTCGGCGCGCCCAGCGTGAAGTCGAGCTGGGTGCCGGTCGACAGGTTCAGGTTCTGCGCGAACGAGATCGGATTGCCCGGCGTGCCCGCCACCAGGTGCGCGCCGTTGCCCAGCGTGACGTCGGTGGCGACCGAGCCCGAGCCGCCCAGCGAACCGCCGGCGTTGACCGTGACGTTGCCGCCGCCCAGCGTGCCGTTCACCAGCAGCGTGCCGCCGTTGACGGTGGTGCCGCCGCCGACCGTGTTGTTGCCGGTCAGCGTCAGGTTGGCCGAGCCGTCCTTGGTCAGCGTGCCGGTGTTGTTGCCGGTGGTGGTGATGTTGCCGCCATAGGTGCCATCGGCGCCGGTCTGGTTGAAGATCAGCGCGCTGCCGTCGACGATGTTGATGTTGCCTTGCAGGCTGGTGGCGTTGCCCGCCAGCGTGCCGGCGTTGATGGTGGTGCCGCCCGTATAGGTGTTGGCGCCGGTCAGGGTGACCGTGCCGCCGCCGTTCTTGGTCAGGCTGCCGCCGCCGGAAATCACGCCGCCGAAGCTGCCGTCGTCGCCCGTGGCCTGGTTGAACACCAGGCTGGTGCCGGTCGCGGTGCCGATGGCGCCGGTCAGGCTGTGGGTGTCGCCGATCAGGGTGCCGCCGGCCAGCGTGGTGCCGCCGCTGTACTGGTTCTGGCCGCTCAGCGTCAGCGTGCCGGCGCCGGACTTGGTCAGGCTGCCGGCGCCGGTGATGTTGCCGGCCAGCGTCAGGTCGTTGGCGCCGGACACGGTCAGCGCCGCGCCCAGGTTGACCAGGTTGGCGAGCGCGACGCCGGGCGCGCCGGCCTGCAGGGTGCTCGCGCCGGTCACCGACAGGCCGCCGCTGCCCAGCGCGGTGTTGCCGCCGGCGACCAGCGTGCCGCCCGCCAGGGTGGTGCCGCCGGTGTAGGTGTTGGCGCCGTTCAGGGTCAGCGTGGAGGCGCCGGTCTTGACCAGCGGACCGCTGCCGTCGACCACGCCGGCCAGCGTCAGGCTGTCGCTGCCGTTGACCGTCACGCTGCCGCCCAGGGTCACGTTGTTGGTCAGTGACGCGTTGCCCAGGCCGCTCAGCGTGGTGCCGGCGGCGGCCGTCAGGGCGCCGCCGCCGAGCGCGCTGCTGCCGCCCACGACCAGCGTGCCGCCCGCCAGGGTGGTGCCGCCGCCGTAGTTGTTGTTGCCGGTCAGGGTCAGCACGCCGGCGCCGGTCTTGTCGATCGCGCCGGCGCCGCTGATGACGCCGCTCAGTCCCAGGTTGGCGCCGGTGACGGTGGTGGTGCCGGCGCCGAGCGTGACGGCGTTGGCCAGGGTCACCGGGGCGGTGGCGGACAGGGTGGTGCCGCCGCTGGTCGTCAGCGTGCCGCTGCCCAGCGCGCCGTTGTTGCCCACCGCCAGCGTGCCGCCGTTCAGCTGCACGCCGCCGCCGAAGCTGTTGG
>Ga0189292_10513_pt1 | contig 11188 bp, 9 predicted proteins | sample UW1oraminimetaG_FD_130317 | JGI IMG/M metagenome (GOLD analysis project Ga0189292, IMG submission 130317) | Marine microbial communities from the Costa Rica Dome - UW179A-orange mini metaG | ecosystem: Environmental > Aquatic > Marine > Oceanic > Photic zone | place: Costa Rica: the Eastern Pacific... | reverse complement strand
CGGTACTGGAACAAGTCCGAACAAACGGATGCGAAGTTTCGCGGGGATTGGATGCGAACCGGAGATCTGGGGGTGCGGGATGAAAACGGGTTTATTCGGTTTGCCTCGCGTGATGATGACGTCATCACCTCGTCTGGGTACCGCATTGGTCCTACGGAAATCGAAACCTGTCTGGGCGCGCATCCGGCCGTTTTGATGGCCGGTGTGGTTGGTGTGCCGGATCCGGTGCGCACTGAAGCCGTTAAGGCTTTCGTGGTGCTGCATGAGGACGTTGTCTGGTCACTAGAATTGGAAGGTGGGCTGATCCAATATGTGCGCGATACTGTCAGTCCACATGTTGCCCCAAGGACCGTTGAACCACTGCCAGAGTTGCCAATGACCGCAACTGGCAAGATCATGCGACGCGCCTTACGCGATCGAGGCTAGGCGGGCAGCTTGCGTGCGGCCTCTTTGCGGGCAAAGGGCTTCATCTGTTCGCCAAAGGTTTCAAGGAAACGGATGACCCGCGGCGCATCGTGTTTCGACAGTTCGCGGAGCCACCAGGCAACCGCTTTCTGGATGAACCAATCCTGGTCTGGGACATATGAGGCGGCCCAGCCCAGAATACGGTCACGCGCCTCCAGTTCTGCAGGTTTGGGATGGTTCTGCTTGGTCCATGGGAGCGTCATCACCAGCGCTGCGCGTTTGGTCCACATGTGATCGGACGTGGTCCATGTCTCTACGAGATCGAGACGGCTAGGGTCCCAAACAAGCCGCTTCTGTCCCGCAATCGAGGCGTGATCTGCAATGGCCCAAGCATCAAAGCTGGACACCCAGGAGGAGATCATGGTCCAGGCCGCGTCATCACTTGGGCGCAGCCGGGCCTGCGTTAGCAGCTTGGCTGCGGCCACGCGGGCTTCGTGAATGTTGGTGTCCCAAAGCTGCGAAGACAGGGCAACGCGGCTTTCCACATCAAGGACGGCGCGCCATTCTTTGACCAATGCATCCACTTTTGGATTGCTTACGCCGAGATATGGGCGTTCTGCTTTGTGATAGGTCGCCATCTCGCCAGCTTTTTGCGGATCGGCAAGTGATCTCAACGCACCGAGAGCCTCCTCGAAATTCATTTCGCATCGCTCAGTGTTTGGTGCGGAACTACGCAAATCGAGCACGGATGTTTCTCGTTTAAGCCACGCAAGAACAAAACGGCTTGGTCAGCCGGGATGCTGTCAACCAACATGACCATGGTCCACGCCTATTCCACGGTTACAGATTTGGCGAGGTTGCGCGGTTGGTCTACGTCCGTGCCTTTTGCCAGCGCTGTGTAATAGGCCAGCATCTGAGCCGGTATCGCATAGATAATAGGTGCGAAGACCGGATCGCATTCCGGCATGACAAGTGTGTCCCACGTCCCTTCGCGCGCACGTTCCGCACCAGTTGCATCGGTAACAAGCAACACCTTGCCAGAACGCGCCATCACCTCTTGCATGTTGCTGACGGTTTTATCGAAGAGCGGGTCTGTCGGCGCAAATACAATCACGGGGACGTCTTCGTCCACCAAGGCAATCGGACCGTGCTTGAGTTCGCCTGAGGCATATCCCTCGGCGTGAATATAGCTGATCTCTTTTAGTTTGAGCGCACCTTCAAGGGCGAGCGGGAACATCGCGCCACGACCAAGGAACAGGATATCACGGGCCTTCGCCAGTTCATTTGCCAAACGCTCAACGGAGGGTTCGATGCCAAGTGCGAGATTGACCAGCCCTGGCACCGTACGCAGTGCGTCGACATGTTTGGCAACCTCTGCGTCGGTTAGACATCCCCGTTGCTGCGCGGCGCGCAAGGCCAGAATGGCCAAAACAGCAAGCTGACAGGTGAAAGCCTTGGTGGAGGCTACCCCGACCTCGACCCCGGCATAAATCGGCAAGGCAACGGAGCTTTCGCGTGCGATAGAACTTTCAGGCACATTCACCACTGAGAGAATATCGCTAGCCTTGCCAGCGCAATATCTAAGGGCAGCCAAGGTGTCGGCGGTTTCGCCCGATTGGCTCACGAAAAGTGCCACATTTGAGCTGCCAATCGGAGGTTCGCGGTAGCGGAATTCCGAGGCGACATCGATTTCCACTGGAAGGCCAGCAAGTTGCTCGAACCAGTATTTGGCTGTCTGGCAAGCGTAGTAGGCTGTGCCACAGGCGACCATGATGAGCCGGTCAACCGCGGTAAAGTCCGGCAATCCATCGGGGAGCTGAATGCTGGCGTCGTCGTTGAGATAATGCGCCAGCGCGTTTGCAAGCACTGTGGGCTGCTCGGCAATTTCCTTGGCCATGAAGTGTTTGTGACCCGCCTTTTCGATCCGAGCAGAGTCCAGTTTTATCTGTTTTGTAATGCGAGTGACCGGTTGGTTATTTACATCAAAAATTTCGACGCCTGCGCGCGTCAGAACACACCAGTCGCCTTCATCGAGATAGGTGATCTGATCAGTGAGCGGCGCCAGCGCGATCGCGTCAGAACCGACATACATTTCGCCGTCTCCGTGCCCCACCGCGAGAGGGGATCCGCGACGTGCTGCGATCAACAGATCCTCTTCGCCGTCAAACAAAATTGCAAGCGCGAAGGCGCCTTCGAGTTGTGCAATGCTGTCACGTGCTGCATCGACCGGTGCTTTGCCTGCCTTCAATTCGCGCGCGATCAATTGGGCTATGGTTTCGGTGTCAGTATCACTTTCGAAATTGACCCCGTTCTTTCCCAGCTCTTTCCTCAGGTCGCGAAAATTCTCGATAATCCCATTATGAACAACGGCGACGGACCCGGATTGGTGCGGGTGCGCGTTCGCAACATTGGGTGCGCCGTGGGTCGCCCATCGCGTGTGGCCGATCCCAGACCGTCCTGCTAGCGGGTTTTCGACAAGAAGATCAGACAGATTGACAAGCTTTCCAACCGCGCGCCTGCGATCGAGTGCGCCTTCGTGGATTGTTGCGATACCTGCGCTGTCATAGCCGCGGTATTCCAGCCGTCTCAAAGCATCCACCATGATGGGAGCCGCTTGGTGTGAGCCCAGAACGCCAATAATTCCACACATACTTAATCTACCTTACCGGCTTTTCTGGCCTTGGCGGCCTTGAGTTTACGCATCAAACGGGTCGCAAAACCTTGTTTATTTTCCTGTCTGGCGCGGCCAAGCGCCAAGGCGCCGTCTGGAACATCCGAAGTGATAACAGAACCTGACCCGGTCATCGCGCCGTCGCCGATCTTTACCGGTGCGACCAGCATCGTGTCCGACCCAATAAAGACATCTTCGCCAATTTCGGTGCGGTGCTTGAAGACGCCGTCATAATTGCACGTCACCGTTCCCGCACCGATATTAGAGCGCGCGCCAATGGACGCGTCGCCAATATAGGTCAAATGGTTGACCTTCGCGCCTTCGGCGACAGTGGCATTTTTTATTTCAACGAAGTTGCCAATATGCGTGTTTTCCGACAACTCGGCGCCCGGGCGTAGTCGCGCAAACGGGCCTACAGTAGCACCGCGAGAGACGTGGCAATCTTCGAGATGACAGAAGGCGCGGATCTTCACATCCGACTCGATCGTAACGCCGGGGCCGAAAACCACGTTTGGTCCAATTTCGGTGTCGCGGCCGATGAATGTATCGAGCGAAAAGTAGGTTGTCGCCGGATCAGCCAAAGTGACCCCATTTTCGAAGGCCTCGGCGCGGGCACGTGACTGAAAGATCTTTTCAGCAGCAGCTAGCTCGGCGCGCGTATTAATACCAAGCGTTTCGGCTTCATCACATGTAACAACAGAGGTCGTCATTCCATCCTGTCGTGCCAGTTCAGGAACATCGGTCAAATAGTATTCGCCTTGCGCATTGTTGTTGCTGATGCGGTCCAGAAGCGTCATCAGCGTTGTGGCATCAGCCATCAAAACCCCGGAATTACAAAGCGTGATTCTTAGTTCTTCAGGTGTCGCGTCTTTAGCTTCAACGATACGCGTAAGCTCATCGCCGTCCGTCAGCAAACGTCCATAGCGACCCGGGTTGGCGGCCTCAAAGCCAAGCACGACCACATCTGTTTGAGCCCGCGCTTCGCGCATCCGGATCAGCGTCTCGGGACGTACGAAAGGTGTATCCCCGTAAAGGACAACCGCATCACCTTCAAATCCTTCCAGCGCCCATTTTGCCTGTAATGCGGCATGACCGGTACCGAATTGTTCATTTTGCCGAACAGAACGTAACTCGGGGTCGAGTTTGCCAAGTTGTGCCTCGACCAGATCTGCGCCATGCCCGGTTACGACGATAGTAAGGTCTGGCTCTAGTCCTGCGCCGGCTCGAAGAGCATGGGCGATCAAAGGCGCCCCGCCAATCGGATGGAGCACTTTGGGCAAGTCGGAGTTCATGCGGCTGCCTTGCCCGGCGGCCAACACGATCAAAGCACAGCTCATGCGCGATACCTCTTACCCTTTGTCTTTTCCTACCCGCTCTATTACCCATGCCCAGATATGTCGCAAGGTCGTCGAGCGGTTCTGACCGATCAAACCTCGTTACGATCGGTAATGCGACCGGCGGTAGATCGCCAAATTAGTGACAGGAGAGAGCATGAGCCGGTGCATCGTATTCGATCTCGACGGGACACTCGCCGATACAAGCGGTGATCTGATCGCTGCCGCGAATGCTTGCTTTGCCGACATGGGGGCCGCCACGCGCTTGGATCCCATGGCGGATGCCGGAACCGCGTTGCGCGGGGGACGTGCGATGCTGACCCTTGGATTGAAACGCGAATTTGGCAGCGTGGATGAAACTATTGTAACGCGGTACTATCCGTTTCTACTGCAGGCTTATTCGCAAGCTATTGATGTGCACACAGTACTTTACGAAGGCGCATTGGAAGCCGTTTTGCGATTGCGCGCGCTGGGTGACAAAGTTGCGATCTGCACCAACAAACCCGAAGGGCTGGCGAATATCTTAATGATGCGTCTTGGGGTGCGAGATCACTTCGACGCGCTGATAGGGGCAGATACTTTGCCGACACGAAAACCTGATCCGGCACCGTTGCTGGCGGCTATCCAATTGTCAGGGGGACAGCGAGAGCGCTCTGTCCTTGTCGGTGACACAGTAACGGACCGAGAAACCGCCCGAGCGGCAGCGGTTCCGTCTATTCTGGTGGAGATCGGTCCTTCGGGTGCTGATATGGCAGCACTTGAACCGGATGCTTTGCTCCGTCATTACAATGATTTAGAAGACGTTCTGGCGAAAGTCTGCCCATAGGTTTTTCTCGTAGCCATCTGCCCCTGACATTTGTTACGCTTCCGTGTGCGGAAGTATTTTAAGGAGAAGATGATGTCATTGATACGCATGGGTGCTATCAGCGCCGGGGTGCTTTTGGCCGGAGCTGTGCCAAGCCTCGCGCAAACCCCATCCTGTGGTGGCTCAGGCGCAAACGGTGTTTGGATTGGTGGGTCCATGTCCGGATCTGATGTGTCTACCGCCAGTTTTGCCTTTGATACCTTTGGTTCTGCAGCAAATAATGGCGAGATCGTAACGCTGTTTTCTCTGACCAGTCCGACAGAAGTTCGTGTGGAGGCGTCGCCTTCCGCGGGCATGGATACGGTAATTGATCTGATTTCTTCCAATGGCAGCTTCATCATCAGTGATGACGATGGTGGTGGTGGGTTAGCTTCTCGCGCCGAAGTAATGTTGCAGCCGGGCTCCTATTGTCTGCTCACGCGTGGCCTTGGAGGCGACGCGGTTGCGGCGGATATTCGGGTTGGCCGCACCGATCACGAGCCACTCACGAGTGGTGGGTTTGTTGACGCTGGTGCAGAGACCTGCACCATCGATACACCTGCAACAATGTTGAACGGATCTATCTCGGCAGGTTCCGGTGCAAGGTTGATGGCTTCGAACCCAGTCTCGGTTGAGGGTAATTATCGTTTCTTCACGGATGGCTCCGCTCCAATTACGATCACTGCATCAAATGAAAACGCGGACCCGGTCGTTTATGTCTATGATGAGCTTGGCAACCTGATCGCAGAGAATGATGATTTTGACGGTCTCAACTCGCGCATCGATCTGGATACACCGCCATCAGCCGGTACCTATTGTATTTCGCTCAGTGCGCTTTCCGACGAAACCGCCCCGATCGATTTGGCCGTGTACGAATTTGACGAAGGGGAATTCCTGACCGGTCTTTATGATCGCGGTGAATCCGCTCCGCCAATGGATGGCAGTTACCCAGTTACAGTTCTGGGATCGCTCGAAAACAGGATGCGCCAGGACATACGCGTGCAGGCGGGCAAAGCCAGCTGGTTTGCGATCAATATGCCCGAAAATGGGGTAATTCTCATTGAAGCAATTGCTGTCGCAGATGTTGATCCGACTATTACATTGTTCGATGATCTGGGTCGTCAGGTTGGGTTCAACGATGACAATGGCGATACACTTGATTCGTTGCTTGCCGTGCGCGTGAACCCTGGGCTTCACATGTTTGCTGTGAACCTTTTGGGCGAAAGCGGCGGCGCTATTCGTCTTGCGATGGAACGGTACGTCCGCGTCCCTTAACGCAACAATCTGTTTAGACCTGTTTGGCCCGTTGATGCGAATTGCATTGGCGGGCCTTTCGTTTGATGTCAGGCGTTGACGTCAGCTGAACCTCCCCCCAAGGTCGCGCGCATGACAGAGAATTTCACCGGCAGTTTCACCCAGCAAGAAGCGATCCCAGAGGCCGCGATCGAAGCTGCGTTGCGTGTGTTGCGTTCTGGCCGTTTGCATCGCTACAATCTTGTCGGCGATGAGCTTGGTGAGGTGTCATTGTTGGAACAGGAATTCGCCGCGCAGACAGGGGCGAAATACTGCCTTGCCGTTGCTTCAGGTGGGTATGCGATGGGGGCGGCGCTTCGGGCCTTGGAGGTGCAGTCGGGCGAACCCGTACTGACAAATGCCTTTACTCTTGCACCTGTTCCGGGCGCGATCTCTGCTGCAGGGGCAAAGCCCGAATTTGTGAACGTAACAGAAGATTTGGTGATCGATCTTGAGCACCTTTCTCAACGTATCGAAGACACCGGAGCTCGGCTTCTGATGCTCAGCCATATGCGTGGTCATATTTGCGATATGGATGCGTTGATGGCGATTTGTGATGCGGCGGGTGTCAGGGTGATCGAGGATTGCGCACACACGATGGGCGCGGACTGGAAAGGGACACCGTCAGGGCGCTTCGGTGCGATCGGGTGTTATTCGACGCAAACCTACAAACACATCAATTCTGGTGAGGGTGGACTGATCATCACGGATGATGCCGAACTGGCCGCACGCATGGTCCTGCTTTCGGGAAGCTACATGCTTTATGAACGCCATGCTGCTGCGCCCACTAAAGAAGTGTTCGAACGTTTGCGGTTGGATGTCCCAAATGTTTCGGGTCGGATGGACCATCTCCGTGCGGCGATCTTACGTCCTCAACTGGCTGATTTGCCGCGTCAGTCGAGGCGCTGGAATGAAAGATATCGCGCTGTCGAAGACGGTCTGAAGGGGGCTAATGGGCTTGCGCTGATCCGGCGCCGGGACGGGGAGGGGTTTGTTGCCTCCTCTTTCCAGTTTCGTCTTCCGGGATGGAGTGCCGATGCAGTGAGGGACTTTCTGGCGCGCTGTGCGGACCGTGGTGTCGAACTGAAATGGTTTGGGCATGATGCACCGATGGGTTTCACCAGCCGCTACGTGCACTGGGCCTATGCGGATCCGGCAGATCTGCCGGAAACCGACGCCATTCTGGATGGCCTCATCGACATGCGTCTGCCTTTGACATTCAGCCTTGAGGATTGCGCCCAGATTGCCCGGATCATCCGCGAAGAGGCGGGTCGCTAGTCAATCCACACACCCAAGTGAGATGCCCATTCAAATGGGCGAGACCTGTTTTGGACCGCCAGTGATTGACGCATTAAGTATCCTAACATAGTATTTGAACAATCGTTCAATAAACGGAGCGCGCGCCCCATGTTTCATGGATCAATGCAATTTGACCTTGGTGAAGATATCAACGCCTTGCGCGATATGGTGCATGCCTGGGCGCAAGAGCGGGTGAAGCCGCTGGCGCAGAAGACCGATCAGGAAAACGCCTTTCCCAACGCTCTCTGGCGCGAAATGGGCGAGCTGGGACTTCTTGGGGTCACCGTGGACGAAAAATACGGTGGTGCTGGCATGGGATATCTGGCCCACACCATTGCTGTGGAAGAGGTCGCGCGTGCGTCTGCCTCTATTTCACTCAGCTACGGGGCACATTCCAACCTGTGTGTGAACCAGATCAAGCTGAACGGAACCGAGGAGCAGAAACAGAAATTTCTGCCACGTCTGATTTCAGGAGAGCATGTCGGCGCGCTGGCAATGTCCGAGGCAAGCGCAGGATCTGACGTCGTCTCGATGAAGCTGCGCGCAGAAAAGCGCAACGATCACTACCGTTTGAACGGCAACAAATACTGGATCACCAACGGTCCGGATGCCGACACGCTTGTCGTTTACGCCAAAACCGATCCGGACGCAGGCAGCAAAGGGATTACCGCCTTTCTGATTGAAAAAGAGATGACGGGCTTCTCCACCTCTCCGCATTTCGACAAGCTGGGGATGCGCGGGTCGAACACGGCTGAACTGATTTTCGAAGATGTTCGGGTCCCGTTTGAAAACGTGCTTGGAGAGGAAGGCAAAGGCGTGCGTGTCCTGATGTCGGGCCTCGACTATGAGCGTGTTGTTCTGTCGGGCATCGGAACGGGGATCATGGCGGCCTGCCTTGATGAGATCATGCCGTATATGGTCGAACGCAAGCAATTCGGCGAGCCCATCGGGAATTTTCAGCTGATGCAGGGCAAGATCGCAGACATGTACACCGCGATGAACTCGGCGCGTGCTTATGTTTATGAGGTCGCAAAAGCCTGCGATCGTGGCGAGGTAACGCGCCAGGACGCGGCGGCCTGTGTGCTTTATGCCTCGGAGGAAGCGATGAAAGTTGCCCATCAGGCCGTGCAGGCCATGGGCGGTGCCGGTTTCCTGAATGACAGTGCTGTCAGTCGCATCTTTCGTGACGCGAAACTTATGGAGATCGGGGCGGGTACCAGCGAAATCCGGCGTATGCTCGTGGGACGTGAGCTTATGGGAACGATGTCATGAAGATACTTACACTTGCCTTTGCCCTCGCCGTTTTGGCGGGGAGTGCCTCAGCGCAGGATGCCAACGGTCTGTTTTATGATTTTGGACCCACTGCGTCTTGTCTGGCAGGTGCGCAAAGTCTCGCTGCAAAGCAGGATTGCGTCGGCAGGGCTGCGGAGGCCTGCATTGAAAAGACCGGTTATGCCACCCCGGTGCTGTCTGGATGCGCCAGCCGTGAGTTGGAAGATTGGGACGCAAGGCTGAACGCCGTTTATCAGCAACAGCGTGCATATGCGCGCGAATTTGATATGGGAAATGATCCAAACCTGCCGGGGCTCGACACAAGCTTGCGCGATATGCAGCGCGCATGGATTCCCTACCGGGATGCCACGTGCGTTTATGAGGCAGCACAGTGGAGCGGTGGAACTGGTGCTGGCCCTGCCTATATCGGCTGCCTGCTCAGCCTGACAGGTGATCAGGCACTTTATCTTGAATTCGGCAGGATTGGGGGCTGAGCGATCAATGCCCCGTTGGTTGTGGTATGTGCCGATCGGCATTCTGATCGTCGTTGTTGCGTACAACGGGGCGAAACTTGGCTTGATGCGGGCCAACGTGACCGAAAGCGCAGTGATTGATCATTATGCAGGCGAATACCTCAAGGACCACGCACGACTGATCGGGGAAGGTGCAAGCCTGACTGATTGCCTCGCAATACCCGGCTATGAACCTGGTGTTTGGATCGAGGTGCGGTGCACGCCGCCGGAAGGCTCGGCGTTTCTTTATGGCGTTCGGCGTGACGGGGCGCTGATCTATGCTGCGCGTGATGAAGCCGCGAAGCCGGAGACCTGAAGTGAAGCTGACCTCTTCAATATTGACCTCGTCGGAAATCTTCAAAGGCAATGAAGCGGCGCATTTGGACGCTTTGGCGGACGTGTGCACAGCGGCAGATATTGCGGCTGCAGGCGGAGGGGAGCGATCGAAGCAACGCCATCTCGATCGCGGTAAGATGTTGCCGCGCGACCGGGTTGCGAACCTGCTGGACCCGGGCAGCCCTTTTCTGGAAGTCGGTGCTTTTGCAGGACACGGGCTTTATGATGGAGCCTCACCGGGGGGAAGCGCCATTGCGGGCGTAGGTCTCGTAAACGGGCGACAGGTAATGGTTGTGTGTAATGACGCGACGGTGAAGGGCGGCACCTATTATCCCATCACCGTGAAAAAACACCTCAGAGCGCAAGAGATCGCCGAGGAATGCCAGCTTCCATGTGTGTATCTCGTCGACAGCGGCGGGGCGAACCTGCCCAATCAGGACGAGGTTTTCCCCGATCGGGATCACTTCGGGCGCATCTTTTACAATCAGGCCCGTATGAGCGCCAAAGGGATCGCGCAGATTGCCGTGGTTATGGGATCCTGCACGGCTGGTGGCGCTTATGTGCCTGCAATGTCTGATGTTTCAATCATCGTGAAAAACCAGGGAACGATTTTCCTGGCGGGCCCCCCCTTGGTGAAAGCCGCAACTGGAGAGATTGTATCTGCCGAAGACCTTGGTGGCGGGGACGTGCACACGCGTCTGTCTGGCGTTGCCGATTATCTGGCCGAAGACGATACCCATGCGCTGGCCCTCGCGCGACAGGCCGTAGGCTCACTGAGCGCGCGCGAAACGCTTAAGCTTGGGGGGGAGGCACCTGCTTATGATCCTGCCGAACTGCTTGGCGTTGTGCCAGCTGATCTGCGCACGCCATATGACATTCGCGAAGTGATCGCGCGGCTTGTTGATGGCTCTCGATTTGACGAATTCAAGGCGCGGTTTGGGGAAACACTGGTCACAGGGTTTGCCGAGATCTGCGGCCTGCAGGTTGGAATAATTGCCAACAATGGCGTTCTGTTTTCTGAAGCGGCCCAGAAGGGTGCACATTTTGTCGAGCTCTGCTCGCAGCGTCGTATTCCGCTGGTGTTCTTGCAAAACATCACCGGCTTCATGGTGGGCAAACGCTATGAGAACGAGGGTATTGCCCGCCATGGCGCGAAGATGGTCACAGCAGTTGCGACCACGTCGGTACCAAAAATCACTATGCTGGTCGGCGGCTCTTTCGG